>OJMJ01001171.1_pt1 | contig 11501 bp, 8 predicted proteins | sample 1597181 | NCBI WGS metagenome assembly OJMJ01 (sample SAMEA2452126, study PRJEB22498) | human gut metagenome | biome: human feces; feature: human gut; material: feces | place: Australia | collected 2012
CATCTCGGGAGTCACGCGTCCATTGTACTTGCAATACAGGTTCAGGATACGCATGGCCTCATCCGCCTGTTCCTCACCGAACTGCTGCGCACAGAACGCTCGTGTATGCTCCAACAGATTCCCTGCCGCATAGCGTTCCGGATTCCAAGCCATATTCATAAAAAGAGTGATAGGATACTCCATCGGCTTCAAATCACCCACATTCAATATCCAAAGCTTATCCACCCCATAGCTGTAAGTCAACTGAAGCTGTTCCCACATATTTTGTACAGGAGTTACATTCAACCATTTGGAATTACGGGGAGCCCCCACATAATCTACATGATAATACATCCCCCATCCGCCGGAATGCTTCCGCTCCTTTGCATCCGGCAACCGGCGCACATCCCCCCAGTTGTCATCACTCAGCAACATAATCACATCATCGGGCACACGGAGTCCCATGTCATAATAGCGTTGCACTTCTTTATAAATAGCCCATACCTGCGGACGTTTCTCCGGTGCTTTTCCCGTCACTTCCTTGATAATGCGACGCTGATTCCGGAATATCTTCTCCATCAGGCGCATGTTTTCCTCATCACGCGGCACATATTTGTCATCTTCTCCTTCCTTTCCACCCATCGGAGTATCACCGTCACCTCTCATACCAATGGTAATCAAATCTTCCGTATCGGCCGCACGCTCCATACCTTCACGGAAAAAACGGTCAATCACTTGCTGGTTGGAAGCATAGTCCCATGCCCCATATTCGCTGCGCTTCCTCACCCATTCCTGATGATTGCGTGCCATCGGCTCTTGATGGGAGGTGCTCATCACCACGCCCATCTCATCGGCTGTCTTCTCGTTCTCCGCATCGTCGGCATAGAAAGCCCAGCCCCACATGGCTGGCCACATCATGTTGCCCCTGAGACGCAGCACCAGTTCGAAAACGCGCTGGTAGAAGCGGTGGTCGCCATACTCGGTGCCGTAGGTATTCTTCACCCACGAGGTGAGGCAAGGCGCCTCATCGTTGAGGAAGATGCCACGATAGCGTACGGCTGGTTCGCCATCGGTATAGATTCCCTTGTTTACGAAGATGGAGTCGTGATGCTCCACGGGCACGTCTGCCCAGTCATACCAAGGCGATACGCCCATCTGCTGGGAGAGTTCGTAGATGCCATAGATGGTTCCTCGACGGTCGCTGCCGGCGATGACGAGCTGCTTATCCACCACAGTGATGATGAATTTCTCGCGCTTGCCCTTGAGCAGATTTCCGTTGATGCGTTTCTGTTTGATGAGCTGGTCGATGGCAGCAGAATGTCCGATGGTTCCCACGAGGATGGTTGCCTTCCGGTTGGAGGTGATGGTGGCTTGGGAGCCGCTCACCTTGCTGATGTCCCTGACCAGTGCATTGGCAGCATAGCTCACGCCACGGCAGTCGTTGGCGTCCATATAGATTTCTACCTTGTCATTACCGTTGATGAGCAGATCGCCCTGCTTGAAACTGACGAATCTCTCTGCTGCACTCATGCTCATGGCTGAGAGGAGAGCAGCGGAAGCTAAAAATACTTTCTTGATGTTGTTAAGTCTCATATAAAAAATATGTTTATGTATTTGTTGTTTGATGGCTGCAAAGGTAGGAATATTCATCGTATTTTACTTTGTCAAATGTAATCTTTTCTTTATTATTTGTTTCATTTTGGCTTTCCATGCGGTTTCTGTACGTCTTTTTCCCTAAATGTTTTGTGTTTTCAGAGAAAAGTATTAATTTTGCATCATAAAATAAGATAGAAAAATATGATAGACAAACCGACGATAGCACGTATCATGGACTCCACCAAGATAGAAGAGGTGGTGTCTGAATTCGTCACGCTCAAAAAGCGCGGCATCAACTATGTCGGCTTGTGTCCTTTCCATAACGATTCCCATCCATCGTTCTCCGTTTCGCCAACCCGAGGCATCTGCCACTGCTTTACCTGTGGCAAGGGTGGAAACGCCATCAACTTCCTGATGGAGCTGGAGCAGATGACCTATCCTGAGGCACTGAGATGGCTGGCTAACAAATACCATATCGAGATTCAGGAACGCGAGATGACCAACGAGGAGAAGCTGCGCGAAAGCGAACGCGAATCGATGTTCATCGTGAATGAATGGGCGGCAAAATACTTCCAGGACATCCTGCAGAATGATGTGGACGGAAGAGCCATCGGCATGCAGTATTTCAGAAGCCGAGGATTCAGAGACGACATCATCCGGAAATTCCAGCTGGGATTCGCCCTGAACCAGCGCACGGCGCTCTTCGACGAGGCGGTGAAGAAAGGATATCAGCCGAAATACCTGGTGGATACCGGTCTCTGCTTCAAGGTGGACAAGGAGGAAGCGGGCAACAAGAGCGGACAGGACAAGTATCTGGACCGATTCTCCGGGCGCGCCATCTTCCCGTGGCTGAGTGTGAGCGGAAAGGTGGTGGCTTTCGGCGGACGTGTGCTGGATACCCGTACCAAGGGTGTGAGCCAGAAATACGTGAACTCGCCCGACAGTATCATCTACCACAAGGAGCGTGAACTCTACGGACTGTATCAGGCAAAGAAGGCCATCGCCAAGGAAGACTGCGTGTATATGGTGGAGGGATATACGGATGTAATCTCCATGCACCAGTGCGGCATCGAAAACGTGGTGGCCAACTCGGGTACGGCGCTGAGCATTCATCAGATCAGACTGCTCCACCGATTCACCAGCAACATCGTATTGCTTTACGACGGCGATGCTGCGGGCGTGCATGCGGCGCTGCGAGGTACCGACATGCTGCTGGAGGAGGAGATGAACGTGAAGGTGCTCTTCCTGCCGGATGGAAACGACCCGGACAGCTTTGCCCGAAGCCATACCGCTGCCGATTTCAGAAAATACATAGAGGAAAATCAGAAGGACTTCATACAGTTTAAGACCGATCTCTCGCTGAACGGCGTGACCGATCCGGTGAAGAGAAGCCAGGCTATCAACAGCATCGTGGAGAGCATCTCGAAGATCAAGAACCAGATTACCCGAGCCTCTTACATCACCGACTGCGCCCACCGGCTGGCGTGAACGAGGCGATTATCGTGAATGCGCTGAACAACTTTGTGAGAAACGGCATGAGTGAGCAGGTGAAGGCTGAACGGCGCGCGGCTGGACTGAAAGACCCGAAGGCTACTGCCCCACAGCAGGGAATGCAGGCTGCCATGAGGGGCGTGACGCCGCTGGACAAGCTGCTGGAGGTGGAAGACCTGCTGGTGAAGCTGATCATACACCACGGAGAAAAGCATATCGTGGTGAAGGATGTGGAGGGCAACGATATTGAACTGCCGATAGCGCAATATATCTATCTGGATATGTCGGGCGATGAGTTCAGATTTCATAACGAGCTTTATAACAAAATCTTGCAGGAAACGCTGGAGCATCTGGAGGATGAGAACTTCGTGGCGGAAAACTATTTTGCCAACCATCCGGATCCGGAGGTGAGTAGAATTGCCAGTCTGCCGACGGGAGAACAGGAGGTTTCTACGGCGAGTCTGCAGCTGCAGCTGAATGCTGAGAAGCTGCGCCAGTTTGTCTTCAAGGATCTGCTGAGCTTCCGCACACATTATATCGCACAGCGACTGATAGAGGTGCAGCAGGAATTTGCCAGAAATCCTACGAACAGAGAGCTGGTGGAGGAGTTTATGAAACTGAAGAAGATGAACTCGCTGCTTGCCAGCCAGACCAACTCGGTATTCAACTAGATAAAAAAAGAAAGGTATGATATATATTCATTGGATTTATCTCTTGCTTTATATGGCAATCATGATTCCCGCTATCATCACCGTCTTGATGGACAACCGACAGCCCGCCAAGACGATGGCGTGGATTCTTGTGCTCGCTTTCATGCCTTTCGTGGGAATCATCTTCTACATCTTCTTCGGGCAGGACACGAGAAAGGAACGGCTGATCAGCGATAGAAGCATGGACCAGTTGACCAAGCGCTCGATGCTGGAGTTTGCCGAGCAGGAGAATCTGCATATCCCAGCCAACAACAAGCCGCTGATGAATCTCTTTACCAATCAGAACTGGGCATTCCCGTTTAAGGACAATCAGGTGGATATCTTTACCGATGGTTATGAATTCATCTTATCCTTATTATATAATATAGGTAAGGCGAAGCATCATATCCATCTCGATACCTATATCTTCGAGGATGATGCGCTGGGCTATCTGGTGGCTGATGCCCTGATTGACAAGGCGGAACAGGGAGTGGAAATCAGACTGATATACGATGACGTGGGCTGCTGGAAGGTGAAGGATGCCTTCTTTGAGCGCATGAGGGAAGCGGGCATTGATGTGCATTCGTTTATGCCGGTAAGGTTTCCGGCGTTTACCAGCAAGGTGAACTATCGCAATCACCGCAAGATATGCGTGATAGACGGTAGGGTAGGATTTATCGGTGGCATGAACATCGCCAAGCGCTATGTGAAGGGCACCGGGACGCAGAAGTGGCGCGATACGCATCTGAGGATAGAGGGCGGAGGCGTGTATGCCCTGCAGCGTGCTTTCCTGATAGACTGGTATTTTGTGGATCGTACCTTGGTGTCAAACCGAAAGTATTATCCTCCGGTGGATTCGAAAATCAGGAATAATTGTCTGGTGCAGGTAGTAACGAGCAGTCCGATTGCTCCATGGCCTGATATCATGCAGGGATATGTGCGCATTCTGCTCCAGGCGCAGAAGTATGTGTATATGGAGACGCCTTATTTCCTTCCTACCGAGCCTGTACTCTTTGCGATGCGCACGGCGGCGCTGGCGGGAGTAGATATCCGTTTGCTGATGCCTAGACATTCCGATGCCAGGATGGTGGAGTGGGCTTCGCGTTCTTATCTGATGGAGGCGATAGAGGCTGGCGTGAAGGTTTATCTCTATACGGGTGGATTCAATCACAGCAAGTTGCTGGTGAGCGATGACAACCTCTGTACCGTGGGCAGCACAAATGTGGATTTCCGTAGTTTTGAGAATAATTTCGAGGCGAATGCCTTCTTCTATGATGAGGAAATGGCGCAGAGAATCAAGCGGATTTATCTGAAGGATGAATCCTGCAGCATTCTGGTGGATGATGTGGCGTATTTCGTAAGGCGCCCGTTCCTGAAAAGATTGTTCGAGAGTATCGTAAGATTGCTTTCGCCGCTGCTGTAAAAAAGGGAGGGTGATGTAATCTTGCTTCTGCTTTAGTGCGTGTGTTGCAATCTTGCTTCTGCCCTTTATTGCTTTTTCCAATACGCCCTGAAAGGGCAGAAGCTCCTAGCCCAGGGCCATCGCCCTGGGTAGTCTTGTATTTTTCCCTTTCGCCCTGTAAGGGCAAAAGCTTTAAAACAATCACTTGGTTTTATCTGAATATCGAGAAGTTTACGCTTCCGTAACTTCTATGCTCCAGGAATCTTGGATGGTCGGAGAAATCGTAGTTCTTGCCATGTTCGAAAACGAAGATGCCCTCTTCGTTGAGAAGGCCGCCATTGAGTACGAGGTCTGGAATCTCGGGAAGTTTCTCCAGTGCGTATGGCGGATCGGCAAAGATGAAATCGAACTTCTGCTTGCACGTTCTCAGGAAGCGGAATACATCGCCACGAATCAGAAGATCCTTGTCTTCGCCCAGTTTCTTGAAACACTCGCGGATGAAGTTGGCATGGTCGCGGTCGGCCTCTACGCTGATGACTCGGCTGCATCCACGGGATACCAGTTCCAGCGAGATGCTGCCTGTGCCGGCAAAGAGGTCGAGGGCAGTGGCATCCTCGAAATCGATGTAATTCTGCAAAACATTAAAGATGTTCTCCTTTGCGAAATCTGTAGTTGGTCGCGCCTTGAACGAACGTGGTATGTCGAAGTGGCGACCCTTATATTGTCCTGTTATGATTCTCATAATTAATTTTTAACTATCAACTTTTAACAATCAATTTTTAAAATCAGCTTTTTACTATCAACTCCTACTTGCTTAAGTAGAGCGTCAGCAGATCGAAAGGCATTCCCTTGATTTCCGTGATGGGCGCACGATTGAATTCGGCGCTTGGATTCAGGAGAAAAGTCTTCTTGACATAGAGCTTGGCATTGTAGAGGAACCAATCCTTATCCGGAATATCGCCCGAAACATGCAGCTCATCCTGCATCTGCTGCAATCCCAGCTGCTTCCATACGAAGAGGATGAAGTAGAGTGCATCCTTGGCATGATCAGCCTGGAAGGAATTGTAGAACTTGAATCTGTTTTTCTCGAAACAGAAGATGTCCACCTTCTTGTCGTGGAAATACGCATAGAGCTTGTGGTAGATGCCCGTGAAGCTGCGCTTGTGCAGATAGTTCCACATCGGCTGCATGATAGGAGTGAAGCGCACATCCTGGAAGTTGTCTTCTATCACCATCTTCAGATCCTTGTTGATTGGGAAAACGGCCACCACATTCAGATTCGGCTGCACCCTGTAAAGGATGGCATCGCTGTGGCTGCCCGTGAAGGCATGCTGATAGAGCACGGTGAGGTCTTCCTCGTGGAATTCCTCGATAGGTACCAGCAGGATAGGCGTATCGATATAGACACGCACCTTCTGATAGCCGCGCTGCAGGAGTTCGCTTTCGCCGAAAGCCTGTCTGAGGTTGGCTGCAATCGATACACCGCTTTTCACGGTGTAAGGTTCGTATATCAACTGGTGCTCGGCTTCACGATCTACAACCGAGAAGCTGAGTGTATTCTTGCTCACACGGATGGTGAGTCGTGCTTGCTGTGTTCTTTTTTTACCAATTACTTGCATTGTCGTTGTCTTTGGTGATGTCTCCGATCTTTAATCCAGGAAAGTTGCCGGCATCGGAAGCTTTTTCTGTTACCTGTTGAATCGCCTCCTCGTTGAGACCATCGAGATAGTCTTCGTAGGTGGCTCCACATTCCATCAGCGGAATCTGCTTTCCGCTTTTATGGATAATGGTAGTGGCGGCGAGCGAGAATTTCCTGCCATCGGAATAAGGGATGAGGGTATCCTCAGCCTTGAGATACTTTGCCTTGATGAGGACAGCAAAATCGCCGGTATAGACTCCGTACTTCGCCTTGTATCTTTCTTCGGCAGAACGGATGAGCATCAGTTTCTCCTTTACCTCAGCTTCGCGGCTCGCCATCTGTTTCTCGAAGATGAGAGGCTGGCTGATACTGAGAGCGCAAAGCAGCATCATGATGATGACGCAGGCGCCCAAGATGGCATTATTGTTTATTTTTCTTAATTTCATTCTCATTTCAAAAAGTATTAGTACTTTTGTATCTGCAAAGATAATGCAAAACGGAGACAACGCAAAATATTTGGTGTTGAAATTATTAATTATTAAAGGATAAATAACAAATTGATGATAATAGACGAGCTAAAATATAAGATATTGCAGCAATTTGGCTTTCCGCCAACCCAGGAACAGGCACATGCCCTGGAGGTGTTTGCTGAGTTTCTTACCGATAGAGATCCGCATGCCGTGATGATTTTGCGAGGTAGTGCGGGTACGGGTAAGACAACGCTCTCGGGTGCCATCGTCAGGACTCTGAAGGAGATTCGCCAGAAGGTGATGCTTCTGGCACCTACGGGTAGGGCTGCGAAGGTTTTCTCGCTGAACAGCGGTTCGCCTGCCTATACCATTCATCGCCGTATCTATCGTGAAAAATCGTTTTCGGGGGTAGAGGGACAGTTTAATCTGAATGATAATCTCTATACCGATACGCTTTTCATGGTAGATGAGGCGTCGATGATTGCCAATATGGGATTGGGTGGGATGAGCTTCGGAAGCGGATGCCTGTTGGATGACCTGGTGCATTTCGTGTATCAGGGACGTAACGACCGCTTGCTGCTGATAGGTGACAAGGCTCAGTTGCCTCCTGTCGGCGAGGAGGAATCGCCAGCCCTGCATGCGGCGATGCTGGAGGGATATGGACTGAAGGTGTATGAATGTGATCTGAACGAGGTGCTCCGACAGAGCGAGGAATCGGGTATTCTCTATAATGCCACGATGATCAGACAGATGATTACGCACGATGACATCACCCAACTCCCGAAGATTCATTTCGCTGGCTATTCGGATATCAAACCGATGCCTGGAGCCGAACTGATAGAGGCACTAGCCGACAGTTATCACCATGTAGGTCTGGATGATACCATCGTGGTGACCCGTAGCAACAAGCGTGCAAACATCTTCAATCAGGGCATCCGCAATATGGTGCTGGATAGGGAGGAAGAGCTTTCGCAGGGCGATATCCTGATGATTGTGAAGAACAATTATTACTGGATGGAAGAAGAGAGGAAGAGTAATAATAAACTTCAAAGTAACGATATTCCTGCTTTTCTGGCGAATGGCGATCGTGCGAAAGTGCTGAAGGTACGCCGCCGCATCGATCTCTATGGCTTCCGCTTTGCCACGCTTCTGCTCCAATTTCCCGATTACGACAATTACGAGCTGGAAGCTACGGTATTGCTGGATACATTGACGAGCGAGGCGCCTGCCCTGACCCATGAACAGCAGGAGCAGCTCTTCCATCAGATAGAAGAGGATTATCAGGATATTCCGCTCAAGGCAGATAGGATGAAGGCCATCCGGCAGGATCAGTTCTTCAATGCCCTGCAGGTGAAATTCGCATACGCCGTAACCTGCCACAAGGCACAGGGCGGACAGTGGGCACATGTGTATGTGGATCAGGGTTACATGACGGATGATATGCTCAATCCCGATTATATCCACTGGCTCTATACCGCCTTTACGCGAGCTACGGAAATGCTGTATCTGGTGAACTGGCCGGAGACGCAGACGGTTCAATGTTAGAGAAAAAGGCAAATAAATAGCAGAAAGTTTGATAGTCTGAGAAAAAAGTAGTACTTTTGCAACGAATTTATTAATTTATCATATATAAAGAAGTAAATGGAAAATAGAAAAGTAGCTTTAATTACAGGTATCACAGGTCAGGATGGCTCTTACTTAGCCGAATTGTTGTTGAGTAAGGGGTATGATGTTCACGGAACAATCCGTCGCTCATCTACCGATTATCGCGAGCGCATCGCACATTTGGAGGGTACCCCAAACTTTCACCTTCATTATGCCGACCTCGGTGACTCTATGAGCATCATCCAGGTGATGAACAAGGTGAAACCAACTGAAGTTTATAACCTCGCAGCTCAGAGCCACGTACAGGTGAGCTTCGACTCTCCTGAGTTTACTGCCGACGTAGATGCAACAGGTGTGCTCCGTATCCTGGAGGCTATCCGCCAGTGCGGTTTGACCGATACCTGCCGCATGTATCAGGCTTCCACATCTGAGCTTTATGGTAAGGTAGAGGAGGTTCCTCAAAACGAGAACACTCCATTCCACCCTTATTCTCCATACGCTGTAGCCAAGCAGTATGGTTTCTGGATTGTCAAGGAGTATCGCGAGGCATACAATATGTTCTGCTGCTCGGGTATCCTCTTCAATCACGAGAGTGAGCGCCGTGGTGAGACTTTCGTAACCCGCAAGATTACATTGGCTGCAGCCCGTATCAAGCAGGGCAAGCAGAGCAAGCTTTATCTCGGTAACCTGGATTCTCTCCGTGACTGGGGTTATGCCAAGGATTACGTAGAGTGCATGTGGTTGATTCTCCAGGCTGAGAAGCCAGAGGATTTCGTGATTGCAACAGGTAAGCAGCACTCTGTAAGAGAGTTCGCACAGCTGGCTTTCCACCACGTAGGTATCGAACTGAAGTGGGAAGGCAAGAATGAGAACGAGAAGGGTATCTGCGTTGAGGGTCCTGAGGAGCTTATCGGCAAGACTCTCGTAGAAGTTTCTCCTGATTTCTATCGTCCTACCGACGTGGTTAACCTCTGGGGTGACCCAACAAAGGCAAAGGCTAAGCTCGGATGGAATCCTAACACCACATCTTTCGAGGATCTCGTCAAGATCATGGTAGAGAGCGATATGGCCAAGGTGGCTGCCGAGGCTGCCGGTGAGAAGGTTCGCTGCAACCTCGTTGAGTATCTCGAGAAAGGTATTGTCAAGTAATAGTTTTTTCTTGATAAAATATTAAAAGAGAAAAATGTCATTGGATAAGAATTCAAAGATTTATATAGCAGGACACCATGGACTCGTGGGTTCTGCTATCTGGAATAACCTCGAGAAGAGAGGCTATCACAATCTGGTGGGTCGTTCTCACAAAGAACTCGACTTGACCGACCAGTATGCAGTAGAGAAGTTCTTTGATGAGGAGAAGCCTGACGCAGTGGTCTTGGCCGCAGCCTTCGTGGGCGGAATCATGGCGAATTCGCTCTATCGTGCCGACTTCATCATGCAGAATATGAAGATGCAGTGCAACGTCATCAGCAATGCCTATTCTCATGGCGTGAAGAAGCTCCTCTTCCTGGGCTCTACCTGCATCTATCCGAAGGATGCACCGCAGCCAATGAAGGAGGATGTGCTCCTCACTTCTCCGCTGGAATACACCAACGAGGAATATGCCATCGCCAAGATTGCCGGACTGAAGATGTGCGAGAGCTACAATCTTCAGTATGGTACCAACTATATCGCTGTGATGCCAACCAACCTCTATGGTCCGAACGATAACTTCCATCTGGAGAACAGTCACGTGATGCCTGCGATGATGCGCAAGATCTATCTTGCCAAACTCATCCACGACGGCGACTGGCACAGCATCGAGGTGGATATGAACAAGCGTCCTATCAATCCTACTGATAAGCTCCGTGCCATCATCGGCGAGGGCAATGTGGATGGAAGCAACTCTCATGAGCGCATCCTGAAGGCATTGGAGTTCTATGGTATCTATGATAATAAGGTAGTGCTCTGGGGAACTGGAACACCGCTCCGTGAGTTCCTCTGGAGCGAGGATATGGCAGATGCCAGCGTGCATGTGCTCCTGAATGTGGATTTCAAGGACATCATCGGTATCGAGAAGTACAGTTCTGTATTCTATGGTGCCAAGGTAGATGGTGCCGTGGATAGAAACAATTCAGAGGGTCGTGGCGGAGCCATTCCATCTCTCGGTGAAATTCGCAACTGCCATATCAACGTGGGTACCGGTAAGGAACTTACCATCCGTGAACTCTCAGAGCTTGTAGTGAAGGCTGTAGGTTTCGAGGGTGAGGTTGAGTTTGATGCCAGCAAACCAGATGGAACCCCAAGAAAGCTCATCTCAGTAGATAAGCTTCATAGCCTCGGCTGGACTCACAAGGTTGAGATTGAGGATGGTGTACAGAAGCTCTTCGAGTGGTATAAGAATAGTTTGAAAGACTAAATACAAAATATGGATAGGGAAGAGTAGCGACGGTTGGATCGCTGCTCTTCTTTTTGTAACTTGCCCACCCTGTTACTTAAGAAGTTTGATTTATAATAGTGTTGCGGAATTAAGGCTAACATAAATATGAAAAAGATTATTTTATTCTTGCAGTTGATCTTCTCGATAGGGATGTCAGCGCAGACGACTGTAGAATCAGTCCAAGTTGCGGATATGGATGAAGGTGCCCCCATCT
>OJMJ01001180.1_pt1 | contig 11454 bp, 6 predicted proteins | sample 1597181 | NCBI WGS metagenome assembly OJMJ01 (sample SAMEA2452126, study PRJEB22498) | human gut metagenome | biome: human feces; feature: human gut; material: feces | place: Australia | collected 2012
CCAAGATGAAGAATCTGGATCAGATTTCTGACAGTCTTGATTCTTATTCAGAGGTTTCCCGTATTCAGAAATGGATGATTATTGTTGCCATCGTCATCGTATTGGTTCTGCTCTTTGTCATCTACTATATATATAAGGTATATAGAAAGAAGCTGCAGAAACAGAAAGCCGTGGCTCGTGGATTCATCGAGAACAAGGAGGGCTGGGCTGCTGAACTGAATCATCTGGATGAGAGTGATCGTTACTTCATGGACCGTTTCAAGAAGAAGATCCTTGAGAATATGGGCAATGCTGATATGAAGATGGATGATTTGGGAGCCCAGATGCTGTTGAGCAAGGTGCAGCTCTATCGCAAGGTGAAGGCTATGACAGGAAAAACGCCTGCCGAGCTCCTGAAAGAGATGCGCCTGCAGAGAGCCTATACCCTCTTGCAGCAAACAGACAAGACAATCTCTGAAGTTTCGGCAGAAGTAGGCTTTGCGTTACCGGGCTATTTCTCTTCCTGTTTCAAGAAGCAGTTTGGAGTTCTTCCTACCGATTTTAGAAATGAACAGGCATCTAAAAAGAAATAGTTTTCTAACTCCTTTAAAATAAGTATTTTAAAATCGTGGCGTAAGATTCGAAAATCGTTTCATGTAACATAATTATTGTTGCAGGAACGATTTTTTTTATTCTCATATCCAATCTTTGCCTAATTTTGCGGCAGAAATTAAAATAAAACAATTTTGAAACTTAAAACGTTAGAAATAGTATGAACAATCTTTCAAAATTACTAATGAGCTCTGCGCTCTGTACTGTTTGTACCATGGTTAGTGCACAACAGGTTAATGTAAGTGGTGTCATTAAGGATGCTACAGGAGAGACGGTCATCGGCGCGTCTGTCATGGTGAAAGGCACCAAGACAGGTACGGTAACAGACTTTGATGGTAAATTCCATGTGGAGTGTACGCCTGGGGCTACCCTTGTTATCTCTTATATTGGTTACCAAACTCAAGAGGTTAAAGCTGCTGATGGTATGAATGTTGTACTCCAAGAAGCAGCCAACGATTTGAATGAGGTCGTTGTCACAGGTTATACTACTCAGCGTAAGGCAGACTTGACTGGTGCTATATCTGTGGTAAGCGTGGATGACATCGCAAAACAGAATGAAAACAACCCTATCAAAGCTCTCCAAGGACGTGTTCCTGGTATGAACATCTCTGCTGATGGCTCACCATCTGGTACTGCTACCGTTCGCATTCGTGGTATTGGAACATTAAATAACAACGACCCTCTTTACATCGTCGATGGTGTTCCAACAAAAGCTGGTATGCACGAACTAAATGGTAACGACATTGAGAGCATCCAGGTATTGAAGGATGCTGCCTCTGCCTCTATCTATGGTAGCCGTGCCGCCAATGGTGTTATCATCATCACTACCAAGAAAGGTAAGGAGGGAAAGATTAAGGTTGACTTCGATGGTTCTATCGCAGTTTCCACCTATGCACATAAGATGAAGGTCTTGAATGCAAAGGAATATGGACAGGTGATGTGGCAGGCATACGTCAATGACGGTATGGATCCTAACACCAACGGTCTTGGCTATCGTTATGACTGGGGATACAACGCCCAGGGTACTCCTGTGCTCAATGGTATCTCCATGAAGAAATACTTGGATGACGCAGGCACCACTCCTGCTGCCGATACAGACTGGTTTGATGAAACCACTCGCACAGGTGTCATCCAGCAATATAATGTTTCTGTAAGCAATGGTTCTGACAAGGGAAGCAGTTTCTTCTCTTTAGGCTATTACAAGAACCTCGGTATCATCAAGACTTCTGACTTCAATCGCTTCTCTGCTCGTATGAATACAGAGTATAAACTCTTGAAGAACAAAATGCTGACCGTAGGCGAGCACTTTACCTTGAATCGCACTTCCGAGGTGCAAGCTCCAGGTGGCTTTCTACAGAATGTATTGCAGTTCAATCCTTCTCTTCCTATCTATACAGAGGATGGTAACTATGCTGGTCCTGTAGGCGGCTATCCTGACCGTTACAATCCTGTGGCTGTATTGGAGCGTAACAAGGACAACCGCTATACTTATTGGCGTATGTTTGGTGATGCTTACTTGAACCTCAATCCTTTCAAGAACTTCAACATCCGTACCACCTTTGGTCTTGACTATTCACAGAAGCAACAGCGCTTCTTCACCTATCCTGTGACAGAAGGCAACGTTGCCAATAATAAAAATGGAGTTGAGGCAAAGCAGGAACATTGGACCAAGTGGATGTGGAATGCCGTTGCTACATATAATATGGAATTGGGCAAGAGCCGTATCGACTTGATGGCTGGTATGGAGTTGAACCGACAAGACGACATCTACTTCTCTGGATACAAGGAAGGCTTCTCTATCTTGAACCCTGACTATATGTGGCCAGATGCAGGTACTACCAATCCACAGGCATATGGTAGTGGCTCTGGTTACTCCCTCGTATCTTTCTTTGGCAAGGCTAACTACAATTATGCAGACAAGTACATGGCATCTTTCACTATCCGTCGTGATGGTAGCTCTCGTTTCGGTAAGAACAACCGCTACGCTACATTCCCATCCGTATCTGCAGGTTGGCGTATCAACCAGGAGAACTTCTTAAAGAAGGCTTCTTGGATTGACGACTTGAAGATTCGTGCTTCTTGGGGACAGACTGGTAACCAGGAAATCGACAACCTCGCTCGTTACACTCTCTATGTGAGCAACTATGGTGTCAACGAGAATGGTGGTCAGAGCTACGGTACTTCTTACGACATCGCAGGTACCAATGGTGGTAGCACCTTGCCTTCTGGTTTTAAGCGTAATCAAATAGGTAACGACAATATCAAGTGGGAGACGACCACACAGACCGACCTTGGTTTCGACTTCGCTTTCTTCCGCAATACTTTGTATGGTAACTTTGACTGGTACTTCAAGAAGACAAAGGATATCCTCGTCAATATGCCTGGTATTGCCGTAATGGGTGAAGGTAGTTCTCAGTGGATTAATGCAGGTGAGATGGAAAACCGTGGTTTCGAGTTCAACATCGGTTACCGCAACCAGACACACTTTGGCTTGAAATATGATGTCACAGCCAACATCTCTTCTTATCGCAACAAGATTACTGCATTGCCAACTACTGTTGCTGCCAATGGTACATTCGGTGGTAATGGTGTAAAGAGCGTCATCGGACATCCTATGGGTGCCCAGGTTGGATATGTAGCAGACGGTATCTTTAAGAGCCAGGAAGAAATTGACAACCACGCCACACAGGAAGGCGCAGGTCTCGGTCGTATCCGTTGGAAGGACTTAACTGGCGACGGCAAAATCACAGAGGCTGACCAAACTTGGATCTATAACCCTGTTCCAGACTTCACATACGGTTTCAACATCTACTTGGAGTACAAAAACTTCGACTTCACTGCGTTCTTCCAGGGCGTACAGGGGGTTGACATCATCTCTGACTTGAAGAAGGAGACTGATATTTGGGCAGGTCTTAATGTCGGCTTCTTGAACAAGGGTAAGCGTTTGCTCGATGCTTGGAGTACAAGCAATCCTGACAGCAACGTCCCAGCCCTGTCTCTCTCTGACAACAACAATGAGAAGCGTGTGTCATCTTATTGGGTTGAGAACGGAAGCTATTTGAAGCTGCGCACCATCCAGTTTGGCTACAACTTCCCAGGGACTATCGCATCCAAACTCGCCATGCAACGCTTGCGCATGTATGTCAGTGCACAGAACTTGTTCACTGTCAAGAGCAGTAGCTTCACAGGTGTAGATCCAGAGAATCCAAACTATGGGTACCCTATTCCTCTCAATATCACATTCGGTCTTAACGTAACATTCTAAAAGAATCATCAAAATGAAAAATATATTATATTCAGCCCTCATGGTTCTAGCCCTCGTTGGTACGACAAGTTGCTCCGACTTTTTGGAGGAGCAGAAGCCTCAAGGCATCTTGGACAACGATCAGGTGAAGGACCCAAGCAATGTGGATAACCTCGTTATCTCGGCTTATGCTATTTTTACCACTGCCGAAGACGTTAACTCTTCATTCTCCATGTGGAATTTTGACGTGCGCAGCGACGATGCCTACAAAGGTGGCAACGGTACCAGCGATGGTGACGTGTTCCACCAGTTGGAGATTGAGCAGGGTGTGTTGACCACCAACTGGAATATCAACGATATGTGGGTGCGCCTCTACAACAGTATCTCTCGTGTCAACTCAGCCATCGCCCTGCTTGAGCAGACTGACGACAGCTACCAGTTGAAGGCACAACGCCTTGGCGAGATGAAGTTCCTCCGTGGTTATGCTCACTTTCTCTTGAAACGTCTGTACAAGAATATTCCTTTCATCATGAATGCCAACCTCAGTCAGAAGGAGTACAACAATCTCTCCAACACGGAGTTCTCAAATGATGAAGGATGGCAGCAGATTATCAACGATGTGAAGGCTGCCTATGATGTACTCCCTGTTACACAGAGCGACAAGGGGCGTCCTACCAAGGCTGCCGCAGCTGCCTTCTTGACCAAGTTGTATCTCTACAAGGCTTATCGTCAGGATGATCCAACAAAGAATGAGGTGACAAGCATCAACAAAGACGACCTCAATAAGGTCATCGAATATAGCGATCCTTCTATCTACACCGCTGGTGGTTTCGGCTTGGAAAGTGACTTCCACAACAACTTCCGTCCTGAGCCACAGTATGAGAATGGCAAGGAGAGCATCTGGGCAATGCAGTACTCTATGAACGACGGTACCAAGTATGGTAACTTGAACTGGAGCTATGGTCTGATTGTTCCAAACATCCCTGGTGTTACCGATGGTGGTTGTGACTTCTACAAGCCAAGTCAGAATTTGGTCAACGCCTTCCGTACAGATGCAGATGGCCATCCACTCTTCGACACCTTTAATAATAAAGACTACGACAAGAGTGAAGACTATGCTGACCCTCGTCTCTTCTTGACAGTGGGAATCCCTGGTTTACCATACGAGTTTAATAAAAACTTCATCATGGACGAGAGCTCTACATGGAGCCGTTCCAATGGTCTCTATGGTTATTATGTAACCTTGAAGCAAAATGTGGACCCAGAGAGTGGATACCTTATCAAGGGTTCTTGGTGGGGAACTTCCATGAACCGCATCGTCTTCCGCTATGCCGACGTAATGTTGGAGCGTGCTGAGGCTTATGCTCAATTGGGAGAGTCAAGCAAGGCTATCACCTTGGTCAACGACATCCGCAAACGTGCTAAGCAGAGTACTGGCATGATAGCCAACTATCCAAGCGACTACGGCGTGAAGTTCAACATTTCTACCTACGATGGTAACTACAGCGCAGACGAGGCTCTGAAGATTGTCAAGATGGAGCGTCGATTGGAGATGGGTATGGAGAGCGAACGTTTCTTCGACCTCGTAAGATGGGGAGATGCCGACACCGTACTCAACAAGTACTTCGCAGGCGAGAGTGACAACTGCTCCATCTATGGCGCAGCCCACTTCACCAAAAACAAGAATGAATATTTGCCAATACCTTACTCACAGGTGGCAGCATCAAACGGACATTACACCCAGAATATAGGAGAATGGTAATATGAAAAAGATTTTATTTATGCTCATGGCCATCTTGGCCCTCACTGCTTGCAGTGATGATAATGTTTCAGATTTGAATCTGAGCGGAAGCTGCTCCATTACGGAATTGGCTCTCGACAATTACGATGGTGCCATCGACAAGACTACTCGCACGATAACCGTGCGAGTGCCAGAGACCTACGACATCTCTCGAATGAGTGTCACCAAGTTGAGCCTCAGCGATGGTGCAAAGAGTAACGTCAATGTAAACGACCAGCTCAACATGTCTACCCCACAAGCCGTACATGTCATCAATGGTGATGTATATCTCTACTGGACTATCAAGGCTCAGAGAGACGAGGCGAAGATTACCTCTTTCAAGATCAATGACACCTACGTAGGTACCATCAATGAGGACACCAAGACCATCATGGTCTATGTTCCTGCCTCTTTGGACATCAAGAAGTTGACTCCAACCATCGCCTACAGCGAGAATGCAACCATCTCTCCTGCTTCGGGCATCGCTGCAGACTTCACCAATCCTGTGACTTACACGGTAAAGAACAACACGGCAAGCAACACTTACACCGTGACCGTCAAGCAAATCAACAAGCCACAGGCTCTCTATGTAGGTCTTGCACAGAGCATGGATGAGTTGAATATCGAGGAAAAGACTGCTTGCAACTGGATGTTGCAGAACATCCCAAACTCACTCTACGCTTCCTTCACCGACATAAAGAACGGCAGTATCGACTTGAGCGACTGCAAGGTCATCTGGTGGCACTTCCACATGGATGGTGGTGTAGATGGCAAGAGCAACTTTGAGAAGGCTGCACCTGAGGCTTTGGAGGCTATTCTACAGTTGAAGGATTTCTACAAGAATGGTGGTTCATTCCTCTTCACACGCTATGCAACCAATATGCCTGGTGAGCTTGGTATAGCTAAGAATGGCGGTGTTCCTAACAACTGCTGGGGTCAGGTGGAAGCTGACGCAGAAACCTGTAATGGCCCTTGGGACTTCAAGATGAATGGTCATACTGATCATGCTCTCTACCAGAACTTAGTAAAGGGTGACGATGCCAACAGCGTCTATACTACAGACACTAATTACCGTATCACCAACTCTGTAGCACAATGGCATATTGGCTCAGATTGGGGTGGTTATGCAGACTACGCTGCTTGGAGAGAAGCTACAGGTGGTATCGACCTTGGTTATGGCGGTGATGGTGCAATCGTTGTTTGGGAGTTCCCAGCCGAAGGTACTTCTGGTAAGACACTTTGTATCGGTTCTGGTTGCTACGACTGGTATAGTGTAAGCGAGAAATATACAGAGAAGTTCCACAAGAACATAGCCATCATGACGGCGAATGCTTTCAAATATCTTACGAACAAATAAAATTGAATCAAAATGAAAACAATGATAAGTTCTATCATATTGGCTTCATGCCTCGTTTTGCCTCTCGCTTCATGTAGCGACGACGATGCTGTATTAGAGCAGAAAGATTGGTCTACGACCTCTTACTTCAGTTCTACCGATGAGACAGCACAAGGCACTTATTACAAGCCAGCTGTTGGTTATGTGGGTGACCCAATGCCTTTCTACGACCCTGTGGCTGGTGACTTCAAGATAATGTACTTGCAGGACTTCCGTCCTAATCCAGCTGGCACTTACCACCCAATTTGGGCGGTAAGCACCAAGGATGCTGCCAACTATGAGTCGCTTGGCGAGTTGGTATCTTGTGGCAACATCAATGAACAGGATGCGGCAATCGGAACGGGTTCTACCATATACGATGAAAGCAGCAAGCTCTACTATACTTTCTACACAGGCAACAAGTATCAGCCTACCGCATCAGAAAATGCCCAGGCTGTCATGTATGCTACCTCTCCTGACTTCAAGACTTGGACCAAATGCAAGTCTTTCATCTTGAAAGGTGATGACTATGGATATGACAAGACTGACTTCCGTGACCCATTCCTCTTCAAGGGCGATGATGGCAAGTTCCACATGTTGGTATCTACCAAGAAGAACGGTAAGGGAAGCTTGGCAGAGTTCGTCTCTGACGACTTGAAGTCTTGGACGGACAATGGCGTGTTTATGACGATGATGTGGGATCGCTTCTATGAGTGCCCAGACCTCTTCAAGATGGGCGACTACTGGTATCTCGTCTATAGTGAAATTCATCACGCCGTACGCCGAGTACAATACTTCAAGGGCAAGACCTTGGAAGAGCTGAAGGCTTGTACCGCCAACGATGCTGGCATCTGGCCAGACAACCATGAGGGCTTCCTCGAAAGCCGTGGTCTCTATGCTGGCAAGACTGCTAGCGATGGTACCAACCGCTACCTATGGGGATGGTGTCCTACTCGCAGTGGCAAGGACAACACTGCCGTAGGTGCTTCTCCTGCTGAACCAGAATGGGCTGGCAACTTGGTTGCTTACAAACTCATCCAGCATGAGGATGGCACATTGACGCTTGGCGAGGCTGAAAGCATCAGCAACAAATACAACCAAGAGACCGCCGTCAAGGTGGAGGCTCAGGAAGGCATGACAGAAAACAATGGCACTTACAACTTGACTGGTGAGAATGCCTATATGTTGATGAATCGCCTCGGCTATCACAACAAGATCAGCTTCACGGTTACAACTTCAGGCAACTCCGACAAGTTCGGCATTTCTCTTGTACGTGGAACAGACTCCAAGAAGTATTATACGATGGTAGTGAATCCTGAGAACGAGAATGTTCGCAAGGTTAACTTCGAGGAGAATGGTGAGGAAGGCAAGGGATTCATCGAGGGTATCGATGGCTATGTATTCAATCGTCCTAGCGACAATGTTTATCATGTCACTATCTATACCGACAACAGCATCTGCGTGATGTACATCAATGATGTTTGCAGCTATACCAACCGCATCTATGGCATCCAGAAGAACTGCTGGAGTATTAACAACTATGGTGGAAACATCACAGTTAGCAACTTGAAGATTAGCCAGTACTAATCTCCTGCATATCACAGAGCCTATGTTTTGTTTATAGGCATAGGCTCTGTTTAGTCCAATAATACATATTATATATAAAATTAAACCCTGAATAAAATGAAGAAGATTATTACTTTTAGTTTTGCTTTGATGGCATCAGCCACCATGTTTGGACAGACTGTTCTTTGGAATGGTGAGAACTGCGATATCAACTCAGGAGGTGACTTTTGGGAGCGCTGTAGCCGAGAAGTTGTAGAAAACCCATCCAAGAATGGAATCAACACTTCAGAAAAATGCCTCAAGTTTACCATTACAGGCAATGAATGGAATAATGGTTCCGCTGCCAAAGGTCTCACATGCGATGCTTTTGACAGCAAGCGTCTCTCTTTAATGATTAAAAAGGATGTAAACAGCAATGTCCGAGTGGAAATCAAGTGTAATGATGTCATGAAGAAGGTCGTTGCTTGGTATGATGGAGCTGGTGAATGGCGCAAACTCTACTTCGATTTTTCTAACAACAATGCAGAAGGAACTCCTACAGAGATTACCATATACCCAACAACAGATAACGTTGATGGTGAGCAAGATGTTTATATCGACAACATCCAGATAGAGGATGCTCCAAAGGTAGGTGAAGATTTACTGGGAAGTATTAGCGATGGTAGTCTTGGTGGTAACATCAAACTCACAGGTGCATGGTTGAAAGGCAAATGCCTGAATGCTGATGGTGATTGGAAGGAAGTAGAATACAACGACTTTGCAACATTGGCTGGCAAGCTCAATGACGGCATTACTTCCATTGATATGCGAAACACTACAACCAAGGATGTGGATGTCAACGCTATGCGTGGTAAACACTCAAATGTTCTTGTCTTTGCAGACGAAGCATATTCTGCCAACAATGTAGTTAACAATGGCAAATGTGCCAACTTAGTGCTTGACGAAACTAAAGCTTTTGCATCTCCTGAGGACTTCAATGCCGAAAACGTTTCTATCACTCGCCCTGTCTATGCTGGTTACAACTCCATGTGCTTGCCATTCTGGGTCAGCAAAGAGGATTTGAAGGCTAACAACCTTCTCATCTACAAGGAGAACATCGAGAAAGATAATCAGGTAAAAATCAACTTCGAGGCAAAAGATGCCATAGATGCAAACGTACCTTTCATCGCCGAGTTGTCAAGTGACTCTAATGAGCCTTTGACATTCACAAACAAGGGCATTGTCAACACTCCAGCTTCTCTTGGCGATACATTCGTAGGCACAATGGCTCCTATGTCAGGGGAAGGCAAATATGGTTTGGGAACTGACAATCAATTCCACAAAGGTGGCGAGAAAGCACATATCAATGCCTTCCACGCTTACTTGAAGATGCCAGAGAGCCAGTCTGCCAAGGCATTCGTTCTTGCCATCAATGGCGAGACAACGGGCATCAGTGCCATCACCAACAATGGCAAGAGCGAGGCTGTAAAGGTCTATAACCTTCAGGGGTGCTTGATTGCTACAGCCAAGTCTTTGAACGACTTACACCTCGCAAGCGGTGTTTACATCGTTAATAACAAGAAAGTGATTGTTAAATAATTCGTTCAACTTAAAAAGTAGTTACAATATGAAAAAGGCAGTTTATGTAACACCTATCATAGAGATTCATCGCATAGAACCACCTGTTATTATGGCTGGGTCAGGCGGACAAAACAGTATACCCATTGATGTAGATGATTCTGATGGTCTTTTCGACGGTACATTCCGTTCTAAACAAAACAAGAAGGGTTTGTGGGATGAAGATGAATAAATGAGTCTATAAAAGGGAGGTTTGCCACTTCAAACGTGGCAAACCTTTCCTTGTAAACTCAACGCTCTGTGCGGTTTGCTTGATGTCAAAACGCACAATAGGTAAATATAATTGGTGTCGTTACTGACGAGGTGAATGAGATTGTTTCAGGATAACTATATATAATTAAGGTGTAAAACAAGATTAAAAAATCTCATTTATGAAAAAGAAATTAGTTACAGCTCTCATTGCTCTCGGTTGCACCATGACCGTTCAGGCGCAAGAGGTGCAGTTCTTGAGCAATAATCATAGTCTCTATCGTATCAACAGCGACAATCAAAGCAAGAAGTATCTCTTGCTTCCTGTCCAGGAGAGTGCGGAGGTGAGCAATATTAAAGTTATAGGTAGCAGCAGGCAGTTGAAGACCCTCAACGTACGCTTGGCAAACAATCACATTGACTATTATGTGCCACTCTGCTTGCAGGAGTTTGCTGACGAGAAAGGCTTGATGCTCGATATTCATGTAAACGGCGATTATAGCAAGGAGGGTTTGAACGCCCTCACTTGCTGGGAGAACATGAAGCTCTCTGATACTTTCGATATGAAGAATCGCGAGCAGTATCGTCCGGATTTCCATCACACTCCTGTTTACGGATGGATGAACGACCCTAACGGTATGTTCTATAAGGATGGCGTATGGAATCTCTATTTCCAGTATAATCCTTATGGATCACAGTGGGAGAATATGACCTGGGGACATTCTACATCTACCGACTTGGTACATTGGAAGTTCCAGGGTGCCCCTATCCAGCCAGATGCAATTGGTACCATTTTCAGCGGTTCTGCCGTTGTGGATAAGAATAATACCGCTGGTTTGGGCAAGGGTGCTGTTGTGGCTCTCTACACTTCGGCTGGTGAGAACCAGACACAGAGCATGGCTTACAGCACAGATAATGGCAAGACCTTTACCAAATATGAGGGAAATCCGATCATCACCAGCAATGTGCCTGATTTCCGTGACCCTCACATGTTCTGGAACGAGGACATCAAGAAATGGAATATGATCATGGCGGTTGGTCAGCACATGGAAATCTATTCTTCAGATAACTTGAAGGACTGGAAATACGAAA
>OJMJ01001185.1_pt1 | contig 11437 bp, 10 predicted proteins | sample 1597181 | NCBI WGS metagenome assembly OJMJ01 (sample SAMEA2452126, study PRJEB22498) | human gut metagenome | biome: human feces; feature: human gut; material: feces | place: Australia | collected 2012
CAGCCATACCCACATGGAGCTGATATAAGTGGCATAGACATAATCGGGCGTTTCATTATAAGTCACGGCTATCAATCCGGCCAGTGATACACCGCCAGCCAGCAAAGAAAGAATCACCATATCTTTGCTGAAACGTCCAGTTCTGTATTTTCCCAAGTAAATAAAAAACCAGACAAGTCCCACAGCCGCCAAAAACTTTTTGGAGTTCATTCCCGGAAAAGCCTTCAGTTCAATGGGAAACAGAAACAAACTCATAAGCGCAATTGTACCAATTGTAGAGATGTATTTCATCATGCTTCTATTCTTTATTTGTAAAGAACACCATATACCAACTTCATCAGGATTTGGTTATAAAGCCTCACCACCCAAAACTGCTTTTTCGATGCCCAATATTGCAACATGCGGCTTCGGAAAGAAATATAATGATTTTGCAAAATATATGGATTTGCTTCGGGAAACCAAGACTGCCACAAAGCATAGCGTTCGGTATCTTCGGAAATCAGAAAGGGGAATTTGGCTTCAAGTTTAAAGAAAGCCAATTCTTTTTCCATTTGACTGCCCCATTTCTGAGTCACAAAGTTCGCAGTTCGTTCTATATTCCATTTCAAATCCTCCAGATGCCGATGATTGATGCCGGCCTGCTGCCGGACCTGGGTAAATCCATGCTCATTTTGCCGCACATAATGGTAAAATGCCTGTGGTAGATAACAGACTCTTTTAGCACAAGCCGCCAAGCAAATCATCGTCATATCCTCTCCCATACCATGCCCGTCAGGAAAATTAATCAGGTTATCTGTATACAAACGACGGCTAACTAACTTATTCCAGACATTGTATTTCATAGCCCCACCTAACATTCCCTTTAACACCTCGACAGGCGAATCATACTTGGGCTGCTTCATATAGCGTTCGCTGTGAGCAAACGATAAATACCAATCGCACCACACCATATCAGCCCGATTCTGTTCTGCAACCTCATACATCTGTTCCAACGCACCACTGTCTAAATAATCATCACTGTCACAATGAAAAACGTATTTACCAGTAGCAGCTTGTAAGCCCGTGTTTCGTGCAGAAGGCAAACCTTTATTTTGAGAATGGACTAAAATTTTCGTCTGATTCTTACGTTCCGGATAGTCATTCAGACACTGATGTATGATCGAAACGCTACAATCTAGAGAAGCATCATCCACAAAAATAAATTCTACCTCCTCTGTTAAAGTCTGTTCAAACAAAGAACGGGCGCAACGTTCCATAAAGTTCTCGACTTTATAGATAGGAATGATTACTGAAACTTTCAGCATATTATTTACTACTTTTTACCAATCCATCGTTTTACATCTTCAAAAAAACGATCACCTAATATTTTTCTCCCCCAGTATTTTATTCTCAGCACAATATACTCTTTTAGATTTCTTGCTCTAATGCGAGAGGCAAACACGGCCACATTCTCTCCTGAAGTTTCTGACAATTCAGGTAATACAAGGCATAATTTTTTATATTTATAAGCCAAGGCAACCAAAAGAACTTGATCATGTTTATGGAGAGCAAAATATGGATATTGATTTTTCATTTCATCCTGATCGGGATCAATGATAATTTCCGGGTGTGTTAATGTTATATCAAGCCATTCATTGACTATAGGATTACATTTTCCCTTGACAAATAATAATCCTCCCCAAATTTTATTACATTCCCTCCACTGTTTTCCTTTCAACAAATCATCTAAAAACAAAAGAGTATTCTTTTTCCCCCAATGCTTAATCTTTGTTGAAGTACTTCCAAACTTTTCCCATTGAGGATACATATCTTTATATTTAAAGCAGACCATGTCGTAGTCTTTCATTAATTCAAAATACAAAGTCCATTCAATACTTTTTTTTAAGGTACATCCTGCATCAGCATAGCATACTATGGTGTTATCATCATACTTAGATAGTATTTCCTTGATGATACATGGTTTCCATGCCCAATACCCTCCACCATAAGAATGACGCATCAAAATAGAATTTTTAATATAATCAGGCAAATCCTGAGGAGTCATAGGAACTACCTCATCAAAAACTCTAATTTTTTTTTGCCTGCTTAATAATACGTCGGAGTGAATAAGCACTTTTTTCATCTCCGTAAGCTACAAATACTTTTTTCATCATTATACGCTACTTATAATGGATTCTAATCCAGCTACTATAGAAAAAATCTGCTATAGACCATAATCTAAGACAACAGCACAAACTGAAAAATATATCCACAAGACTTCCGTTCTGTTTTTTTGCTATTTCCCAAAACTCTTTACGTAAAAATATTGCTTCAAATAGTTTATTCTTAATGTCCTTTGTTTGCGGTATGGGTAATAATATAAACTTCTACACACTCTGAGGATATATTGTTCTGCACTTCTCATTAAATTATCAATATGAGCATCTTCCAGTTTGTGAATAGTTTTAATTTCCCTGACTTTCTGCAATAGCATATGATAAGTATGGTACTCTTTTTCTGCTGGATAAAGTTTATATGAAAGTGAGCCAGAATTGCATATTACATAGTTATATCCTGTAGCACTAGAAACTGAAAAATCATCTATATGTTTGATATACTCCAAATAAAAAAGTAAATCTTCTAAAAAAGAGACTTGCTCATCAAAATGGATGTGGTGATGTTCTATAAGTTCTTTGGAAACCAATTTGCCAATAGTAAAATTAAACTTTATTATGTTCAACTTATTATTATTCAATAAATCTTTTTCCTTAGAAAGACTATGTAATCCCTTTATAGTAGGAGAAATTGTTTCAATCTTATAATTGATGTTTTTTACCACTCTTGAATATCCTTGAACAACCAATCCTTTCCATTGGTCGACATCAGGTATTGCCTTATACAATTGTTCTATATAATCCCCATCAATCCAATCGTCACTATCGACAAAAGTAATCCATTTCCCAATGGCATTTCGTAAGCCCAAATTTCTTGCACTGCTAACCCCACAATTCTTTGTATGAAATACGTGTATTCTATTATCTTTTTTACAGTAACTATCAATAATTAATCCCGTAGAATCAGTACTTCCATCATCTATTAACAACAATTCAAAATCAGAAAAACTTTGTACCAAGACACAATCAATACATCTATTGATTGTCTTCTCGCTATTATATGCGGGAATTATAATAGATATAATAGGAGTTTGAATCCTTATTTTCTGCATTGGCTATATATTTTAAAATACGTTTTAGGGAAAAAAGCCTTTAAATATCCCATCATCCATACAAAAGGATAGCGATAAGGAAAGCATCGTTTCTGAAACAGAAGTGTATTATGTAAATTAAAACCTAACGGAGAATAAAGATATTTGATTCTCTGCCTAAGTGACATAGAAAGAAAATCAGCATAACCACCTTGTTGATGATCATTCTCACAAATTCCCACATATTCTTTTAACACAATAAGAGGAAATCCAGCTTTATAGGCCAAATAAGTATAATCATGGTCACCTCCACCATGCAGATAGTGTTCACACAAAATTCCCATCTTATCTACTACATCATGAGAAATATAAGTCACATTTCCATGGGCACATTGACAGAACTGAAAACTTCCGTTAGGATATAAAAACTTATCCTTTAAAGTCCATTTACTGGTAAAATCAAATCCCCCATAGGTAAATTGTCCAGTTAACGAATCTTTAGTAGACCCCACATAAATACCACCTTTACCAAACTTTTCTTTAGAATATTCATCAGCTTCCTGCAACTCACTCCACAAGTCAGGTAATATTATTGTATCATTATTCAGCCATAAATATCCATCATAACCTCCATGCTCTATGGCAGCCTTCCAAGAATGAATCATACCACCATTCCAAAACATATTTCCGCTACCTGATAAAATAGATAATGGTTCTTTAGAAAAACGGGGTTGCAGTATTTTCAAAGTATCATCAGTACTTCCATCGTCAGTTAGATAAACATCTACATTAAAGAAATGATATTTTTCTCTTTGACTAAAAACAGCATCCAAACATGCTATAGTTTTATCAATCCGATTATAAACGGTTATAATGACAGCAATATTTCTCATCATTAGTAGCAAATTGTAAATTTATTATTAGTAATCAATTTAGAACATTCCTCCTTTGAACGGACACATTGTAGAACCCTAAATGAACTTTATTAACTAATTTTGTATTTAACATTGATTGGATGAAAAGATAAAACTTTCAATCAATAGCCATATTTTGACTGCTTTTGTATCAAATAAATATCAGCGTACTTTAGTTGTCTATATTAAAACCATTTATTATTCTTATACGGTTCTTATACTTAATACTCAAAAAACTGTGCTCAGAAACTTTATTAGGGTTATCCTTAAATTCAACCCCCATTATATCCATAATAACATAAATCAAGTCGTCAGTCATAAAAGGTTTATTCCTGCTGTTGTTTATTCTTTCAACCATTTGAGGATTATTCTTCTTAAATTTAGGTGATACATAAATCCAAAATGGTATCTCAACCCCAACTTTTGTTGATTCCTTATTTGCTTTTGCATGCCCGGCATAGTCACAATCTGTTTGAAATAAATCTAATGCGTGGTCTGATAAATATATGACTAAAGAATTACTATCCTGATAACAAGATATAATACTGTTAACAACAAAATCATTATAATATATTGAATTATCATATTCTGCCAAAACCTGACTATTGTAACAATCATTATTACAAACGTAATCATCACAATCAAACAGTTTAAAGTTTTGAGGACTCCTCAGTCTAAAATCAGGGTGAGAACCCATCAAATGATAAACAATAAATTTAGGAATTCTATCTTTTATTTCAAATTTCTCCCTTAATGTCAATACTTCTTCATCATATTTTATCTCATTATTTTCGGTATACAATTCATCACAAAAGAATGATTCATCAAATAATTTTGCATATTTTACTATTACATTATTCCAAAATCCGTATTTTCCTTGATTAGAAAACCAATATGATGTATAACCTGATTCTTTAATTATCTGTGCCAATGTCTGCTCTTTATACCACTGCATCTTAGATTGATAATTATAAGTACTCATCATATATTTAAAGGAAGGTATGGTAGTAGTTGCTGGTGATACAACATTATCAAATACATACAGTTCTCCATTCTGTTTTCTTTTACCTAATAAGGGATTAGTATTTTTTTTATAACCATATAAAGAGCTATGATTCTTATTATGTGACTCACCAATAATTAATATAATATTATCTGGTCTACTATCTCTTTTCCTTTCCAAATGTGCATCTTTTATGTACTCTGATAAGTTTATTCTTGTATTTAAAACAGCTTTAATTTGTAGAGGTACAATAATTTACATATAATTCCGGATGATAAGGTACTAATAAAAGCAGAAAGAGATAAGTACATGCTATCCATTTTAACAAGATTCCTATTTTGCTTCTTATATACAGACCAACTACAAATGTTGCTGCATGAACAATAAAAACTAGAGAAACTGAACCTAAAATTATATGTAATACATTTACATGACGAAGATAACCTGTCAAAAATTCTACAGCCTCATTTAAATTTGTTTCCAAAAATAACACGCAAACCTCACTGACCATTACTTTACCATAAAAGCCATAACTTATAAGCGCTATAATTAGACTTAGTTCATATATAATTAATAATAGTGAAGTATATATTATATTTAGTCTTTTAGACAAGAGCAGACAAGGTATAAATAAAGATACTGACTCAAATAATCCACAAGATATTGAGGTTACTATTGTTAATAATGAAATTTTTCCAGATAAGAGTATTTCAGTAGCACTCACAAAAAACATCAATAGAAAAATCCACAAATGCTCATTCAGAGTAATGATACTTCTCTCTTTGCATGCTTCCAAGATTCTTTTTACCATAATTTATAAAATTACACAAACTGACAGGCATTATATTCTCCATCAAATTAATAGAACATTAATGCTACTACTATTTTTTACAAAAATATTATTTTTACAAAACTATATAAAACAAGATTACTTACTATAGAATCAATTACATTAGAGCGCTCAACTTAGAAGTTAATTCACTTAAGCACTTCAACAGCCCTATATCTATCTGTAGATTATGTAGAACGATGATCAGTTAATATCATCACACTGTATCGGATATGCCTTATCAGTCGTTTAATCAGCAAATAGATATTATATCCAATAAAAACATTATGATTCAAGCCATAAGCTATCATTCTGATATAAAATGGAATATTCTGATTCCTACAAAACAAAAGGTTGACTTCTTTAAAAATCATATTCCATTTCTGTACTGCTACATTTTGAACTATCATTAAGTTCTTACAATACATTTTGCGACTTTCCAAATAAGTTTTCATCTCTATATTGTAAGATGTTAAAAAGGATTCTATTAAACGTACATTCTCAACCATGGCATATAAACGCTTAGGGCTACATGAATGTACAATTGAATTTAAATTTTCTTGGTTATAATAATATAAAGCAGCGTTTACTGACCCTACAGCTTCAGCATAACAAAACAATTGGATGCTAATATATAAATCCTCCCACATGTCATAGCCCATACTGAAAACCACACGCTCGTACAATTCTCTCTTAACTAGTTTATTCCAAAGATATCCTCCCAACTCGCCTGCAATAATAGCTTGAATATACGCTATTTTTGAAGAATAAACCGTTTGTACGCAGATTCTATTTTCACCATGACTAACTACCAAATAATTACAATAAACTATGTCATATTGCCCACCCTCAGCTTCCATTAATAGACGCAAAAGCATTTCCGGAGACACCCAGTCATCACTATCACAGAATAATATATATTTTCCACTTGATGACTGTAACCCTGTATGTCTAGATACGACACTTCCTCTATTTGTTGAGTGAGATATAATCTTTGTTTGATTTTTTCGATTTGGATATAAATCAAGTATTTTTTCCAAAATTAAAACTGTAGAATCAGTGCTCGCATCATTCACAAAAATATACTCAATATTGGACAATGATTGCTCAAACAGTGAAGAAGCACATTTCTTTATATAATTCTCAACATTATACATTGGAATAACAACTGATACTAACGGGGATTCTCTTTTCATAAAATTATAGAAAGGTACACTATTTATAAATTGCATCCAACTGCCTTTCAATTTTCATAACGTAAACAATACACTAATTCGACTCACGACCACGCTCAAAAGTTTTTAATACTCTTTTTAAATCTTTCAAAGAGCACTCGCGAAATTCTTCTAATCTAGTATTAACACTATTCCAATCTATAAAAGGAACTCCACAAAATGAGTTTAAGTTTATTAAGCAATGTTGTAATCCAAACAAGTCCAACAATGAATGAAAACGTTCCATACCACGCTCACTATTGCCTATACATATAAAAGGCTTATTGAAAATAATAGCAAACACACAAGCATGGAAAGAATCTGTAATAATGAGTTTAGCATCTACAAATCCACGAAGCCAATTTTCCACTGGCAGCTGCGGAATTCCTAAACGATTTCCTAATGAATAATTTGTATTAAACGGAATCAACTTTTCCGATGCTGCTATCTGACTTATAAAAAGCTGGGTATCTGGTGTTTCATCTAAAATATAAACCATCAGATTCCCTTTGCTTGGGCTCTGGTCCTGTATCAGTTTTAAGTAATCATCCTTAGATAACAACAAGGTGGGATCTAATACATGACTGGCATTTACACCAAATATCCGTTTACAGATTTCCGTTCCAGACTGTTCTCTCACAGAAACAAATGAAAATTTCTGCAAAAGCTTTCTGCAATCAAGTATTTGATTAGCTGAAAACTCACAATTTTCAGTACCGAAAGAAGCTGCATAGGCTATTCGTGGATTAGAGCCTGTGTCACCCAAAAAAGATAAAAAATACCTTTCTAAGGGCAAAGCATAACAAGGTCGCCAAACCTGATCGCTGCCCACCATAAAAACATCATAGTCTTTCGCTAAAGATGCATTCCATTCTTCATCTGACAAAGGGCGCATTTCTATATGCTTGTAAATAAACACATCCGTGTATCTACGTATCCAACGATGAGGATGTTCAAATACGGGTAATCTCCACTCTCCCCCAAAACATTTCCTCAGTAACCGTTTTGACCAGACAAAGGGCATCTTCCAAACCGGATGAAGCGGATGAAACTCAACCTTCGGCTGCAAATGCTGCACATCATGCCCCATACGCTGCAATACAGTCTGTAGCGCATAAGCCTGCAAAATACCTCCGTAATTGGTATTCAATGGCAATGTAATGATAGCTATTTTCATAAAAGCTGATAAATCTTTCTTAGTATGCGGTCCTGTAATTTAGTAGACATCGTTTTTTTCCATGCCTTACAGAAGCCATTCTTTCCGAACTGACTGAAAAAGAAAGCCCGATTAACAGGTTGATAAGGGGATGTATAATAGCTCGGATTGCCTTTAAAAGGGTCTTGTCTCAAAGAAATTTCCGATAAAATTGAATTATTGCTCAACCTGTTCACCTTTTTATCCGTATGAACTATTACTAAACTGCATCCTTTATCATCATCTATCTCGGGAGCTATCTTCTCAATCCCCCAAAAATCACCGATGGTCAGGTCACTTCCCGACTTGCCTCCTTTTGCCGGACAAGCGTAGCAACTGGGACGCAATGAAAAATCGGCAAGGAATGCCTGCATATACTCGTTCTCCGGGAATATAGTCGAGAGCAAAACTGTATTTTTTCCATCCTAAATTCTTATTTCTGAAACAGATAGTATCTATCTTCCGTTTACGAATACCCGCCATGCTACCTCTTTCAGAAATCAAGGGATTAAAGTGAAGCAAAACTGAATTTTTTTCGCACTGACGTGCGATGGTTTCCTCTAAATATTTCTTCCAAACCAATGGGCTGGGCACACCGTGACACACAAAATCAACAGCCAACAGATTCTCGTAATCTTTGTGCAAATACCGTTTAAGACCGGCTATCTGACAGGGAGTACCCGAAAACAGTACTTTTCTACCCGCTTTCAAGAATTTTTCGGCTTGCCGGTATGTATTTCCTATTCTACTCTGAAGGTACTTTGAACCCCGGAATGCCTGTAATCCTTCATGGGTTTCCGTAAAATCATGTACCACGCTCCAATCACTGTCAAAACGGGCACCAAAAACCACTCCACCATCATTTATGATGGTCTCAGCCAACAGTGTAAAGATACCTCCGGAAGAACTTGCTGCCCGTACCGATTCATCAAAATGTTGAGCTGCAAAAACCTTCAAAGGTTCGCGTACTTCAAAAGAATGAAGTTCTATACATACCGCTTCGCATTTACCGCACTCAATACATAGGTTACGATTGACTGTAGGATACAGAAAGCCCTCTTTGTCCTCATCCAATGAAATACACTGTTTGGGACAGATTTGCACACAGGCAACGCAACCACAACAAGCGGATTTATCTTTTACCTTTATCATCCGATAATTCGTTTCTTCATCACTCTTACCCTATCTGTAATAAACTTACGCTCAGAAATCGAACATCCTACAAAATAAATAGAAAGAGAACTGCATACCACACCAACTTCATAAAAGCAATAAAGAAACTAGAAGATGAACTTGAAGAACAACTAGAAGATGAACTAGATGAACAACTGGATGAGCACGAAGATGAAGAACTAGAACAACAACTTAAATTTGTTGTATAAATTGCATTCACAACACGTGAAGGACGATTTAAATTTTCAATCAACTCTGATGCAAACACATTAAGATCATCTAATGTTGTTTCAATATTACTATCGTTTGTTGAAACAGGTGGAAAGCTGTCACTACCTGATGCAGTGGAATCATAGAAAATAACCTCGGCACCGTTACGTTGACCCGTTAGTGAGAATAGACGACCACAACAGAACGCGGAAAGATTAGCATAGAAATTCAAAATTCCCTTAAATGACATCAGAGTATTGGACTTCTGTACAATACCTCTTTGTGTCATAAATTCATTAAATTGTTGTTCAACTGTTGCACGAGGAACAACCGCACATAAATGGTTGTTAAGCGTCCAACTCATACTTGCTGATGTACCCACTGGGTTAACTTGTGTTCCTTTACCGTCCCATGAAACAGTTGTATTGAAATTGTGACGATGTATGATCCGTGAATAACCATTCTGAAACTCTTCAGGGACATTTCTAAATGAATCAATGTTTTGTGCAATATTACAAATACGATTTAATGCGTCTTGCACCAATTCTCCATAGGTACAAATATTACCAGCCGAAATTGCCATTTTGTTTTATTCTTTAATGTAATATTATTTACTGCCCAATAGGATTTTTAATAGCTCAATTGCTATCTGAAAGTGCTCAGGATGAATAACGTAATGCTGTGCCCTCATCTTAATCTGATAAAAAGCTCTACCGTTATCTCTTAGTTGATCCTTAATTGATTCGGTTCCAACAATTCTTACACCAACAGTATCTAATGCTTTAAACATTGTTTCTGTAAATGAAATCTTTGTATGATCTACCTTAATTGTGAAAAACCATGGGACTGAATCATTAACAACCCGATTACCAAATCGTTCAAGTTCCTCACTTAAAATGTTTTTCATTCTAACGTTGAACAGTAGTAAATCAACATTAGAGTCAATCAATTGTTTCTTTTTTTCTACAAACTCACAATACCTTTCCCAGTCACATTCAAAATTTGGATTTTCTTTTGAGTACAAAATTCCCAAATCAAAATACATCAATGCAGAATGAGCAGTGAAGATAATGTGGTCAAATAATGAATAATCACGAATTTTGCATATTTCCTGACAAGCATCTAAACAAAACACATGAGGAATATTCTTTTTCGTTAATATTTGTTTGACGTGTGACAGAATTGATTGAGGCATTATGTAACCTGATGTTACTCGTGTTCCAATCATATACACAAACACTTTGGTTGGTTTCATAGTTTTAATCAATGAAACTAACCTCGACAAATCTCCCGTTTCAAATTCCTTCACGTTTAATTTGAACACATTCTGATACTTAGGCAAGTACCTATCTCTCACATTCTCATGCTCAAATTCAGTTGTAATGATTAAGGTATCTTCGTCTGCATATTTTTCAAATAATTTTCCAATCAATGAGGTGGCACAATCAGCAGTTGATACCCACATGTTCGGATAGTCACCATCACTACACCGCACCGATCCAATAGTTTTACTTTCAGTCATATTTTAAATTAACTTCCCCTACCATTTATATGGTACCACATCAAAACTGATTTGTCAAGAGAACAATCAAAAAAATAAAATTCTTTTTACTTAGGCTCTGTTCTATCAAAGTGTTGATGTTGAATAGTTGTAGATATTTTTAGTACGATCGTATTCAACACCAAATTTTCTTATAAATAAAATTGCCGTGAGG
>OJMJ01001209.1_pt1 | contig 11262 bp, 6 predicted proteins | sample 1597181 | NCBI WGS metagenome assembly OJMJ01 (sample SAMEA2452126, study PRJEB22498) | human gut metagenome | biome: human feces; feature: human gut; material: feces | place: Australia | collected 2012
GGCGCGCTGATACTGCATTACGGCGATTTGATGATTACAGACCGCTTAATGGCAGGCGTAATTGTGCTTTCGCTTTTGGGGCTGGTGTTTAACCTGCTTTTGCAATGGGCAGAAAACCGCGCCATACCCTGGAACAGATAATTTAAAATTGTATACATTATTTTTACGCGGCAGGGCTGAACTTGCCGCGTTTTTTATGGTATAATAGCGGCATACAATTTTTTGTTTTGTAAATTTATTAAGTGAGGAGCAAACGATATGAAAATTTCCCAGCGTGTACAAAATTTAAAATTATCACCTATCAGAAAGCTGGCGCCCTATGCAGATGCCGCAAAAAAAGCAGGCAAAAAAGTTTATCATCTTAACATAGGCCAGCCGGATATTGAAACTCCGCCCCAGTTTATGGACGCCATTAAAAATTTTGACGAAAAAGTTATCGCTTACGGCGCCAGCAAAGGCGAACCGTTTTTAATTGAAGCAATTCAAAAATACTATGCCGAAAAAGGCATGAACTATGAAGCAGGCGATATTTTCATCACCAACGGCGGCAGCGAAGCCCTGACCTTTGCCGTTATGGCTTTGTGCGACCCCGATGACGAAATTATGGTTTTTGAACCGTTTTACGCCAACTATACAACTTTTGCCAGCGAGTTCGGCGCTAAAATCAACGCCGTAACCACCAGCGTGGAAAACGGCTACCATCTGCCGGACGCTGCCGAAATTGAAAAACATATTACACCCAAAACCAAAGCAATTCTCTTAACCAATCCGGGCAACCCGACAGGCGTTGTTTACACCGAAGCAGAAATGCAGACCATTGCCGCGCTTGCCGTTAAGCACGACCTTGCCGTAATTGCCGACGAAGTTTACCGCGAATTCGTTTACGGCGGCGAATATAAGAGCTTCGGCACTATGCCCGAGCTTGACAACAACCTGATTATTATCGACAGCGTTTCCAAACGTTACAGTGCCTGCGGCGCACGTATCGGCTGCATTATCAGCAAAAATAAAGACTTCTGCCAGCAGATTAACAAATGCTGCCAGGGCAGGCTGTGCAGCCCGATTTTGGAAGAAGTTGGCGCAGCAGCACTTTACACAACCCCGGTAAGCTATCTGGAAGAAGTAAACAAAGAATACCAGAAACGCCGCGACACCATTGCCGCAGGGCTGAAATCACTGCCCGGCGTTGCAGCCAGCGACCCGAAAGGCGCTTTTTACGTAATGGTTAAATTCCCGGTAGACGATGCAGAAAAATTTGCCATCTGGCTGCTGGAAAACTTTGACGTTGACGGCGAAACCGTAATGTTTGCCCCCGGCAACGGCTTTTACAGCACCCCCGGTCTTGGCGTTAACGAAGCACGCCTCGCTTACGTGCTGAACTGCGAAGATTTAAAACGCGCCATTTACATTTTAGGCGAAGCCTTAAAAGCTTACCCCGGCAGAACCTGCTGAACATAATAAAGCACAAACGGCATCACGTAAAATGTGATGCCGTTTTTTTATTTACTGCTTACAATTTGCAGCCTTTAATAATTACCGAAACAGCGGGCTGGCTGATATTAAACAAATTGGCCAAAAACACCTGCGACAAGTGGCATTCATTATAAAGCCTGCAAATTTCTTCGTTGCGCTCAGCACGGTTTGTAAAAGGCTGCACCACCACTTCCGTGCCGGTAACGTTTAAACCGCTGTCGCGGATTACCACTATTCTGCGGCTGCCGTCTTCATCCCTTATTTTTAATTCCCATGTGCGCATACCGCTCTTGCTGCGCGGCAGATAATTTTCAAACTCTACCGTACCGCCTGCCGCAAACTTTTCCAGCACTGTTTTATCAAGCCCTGTATTTTCCTGATTCATTTTTACCTCGTTTTTAGTTTTTGTTTTTTAGCAGTAAAAGGGAGCCAAAGCCCCCTTTTGCTGTTTAGCTTACTTTTCCATTAACTTAATTTATTACAAGTTCAATTAAAAGCTCCACTGCATGCCAACGTTAATCTGGTAAGTTTCGTCATTATCATTACCGAAGGATTTTTCAAAATCCATGAAGGCATAGCTGTTTTTGCTCATCTGGGTTGCAAAGCCAAAACCTACGTCATACCAGGTGCCTTCATTTTCGTAGCTGATGCCAGCCCATTTGTTATCACTGGATTTATCAAGTACTCTTACATCCTGGTCGCCAAGGAATTCATGCAGCACATCTGCTTTAATGTAAACAGTGCTCTGTTTTTCTTCGCCAAAGTCTTTACCAAGGCGGAAGCCTGCACGCCCGATTAAGCTGTTGATACCGTCAACGCTTACTTTTGTGCCCTGATTGGTTGTATAATCTGCACCGGTTACACGTGCCAGCTGTGCCTGTACCTGAGGCTCAAAGTACCAGTCATTGCCAATATCTTTTTTACGTCCGTATTCTGCACTTACGCTGAATACGTTGTTGCTGTAATCGCCTGTTACTTTATCACCATTTTGCATGGTATAAACTTCAAAATCGTTGGAAAGATGTCCCCATTTAGCTACATAGTCAGCATAGTGGCCTTTATCGCCCATCCATGTGTCATACAGCCACAAACCATAGCGGTCAATTTCGCCCTTACCTGCAATCTGGTCATAACCGGTATCGCCATGCATGTAGTCAATCGCCATGCCTACGCGGCGTTCGCCGTTATCGCATTCCTGTTTCTGGTCATAGCCAAGTTCATACATGGTGTTCTGGCTGCGGTAAGCATCATCTTTGCCAATGCGGTCATGGCGGATACGTACCCACATGCCTTCATCTTCTTCGCTGTTAATATAACGTGCTTCACCAAGGCGTTTATTCAGACGGTCCATATAAATAGCATTGCTGTAGTTTGCACGGCTCATATTAAGAATGGTTTTGCCAGTGTCTGAAATTTCTTCTCCTTTACGAGCAACAATTTTAAAGTTAGTTACTTCATCAAGACCAGTATTATTGTTTGCCGCAACAGTCTCAGCAGCTTCTTCATTTTCTGTTATTAACATAATATTATTAGAAACAGTTTCTGTTGTATCTTCCTGCGTACCGCTATTACTTAAACCAAAGAAATCATTTACAGAATCATCACCCGGTTTTTCAATATTTGCATCGCCGCCAGTAGTAGAGTTATAATCGGAGTTTTCACTGTTATTTACATAGCTGTCAGTATCAACTTCATATTCTACATCAAAGGCGCTGCCTGTTCCCTGACTTTTAACAGTAAAATCTACATTACTACCTGTACCAACAGTTGCAAAACGCAAACCGTTAAATGCCTTTGTACCATCACTATTTATTTCAGCACTTGTTACATCATCCTGCAAGTAAATATTATAGTGTGCAGTGCCGCCGTCAATGCCTTGTGCATTTTTAATATATAACATATCACTTGCACTTCTGTCACCATCAAGATTCATATAAAATCTTGTGTTACCTGTTAAACTACCGATAGTAAGCGCACTGGCATTGCTGTTCAAATCTTCTTTTGCTTTTTCAAGACTGATAAGCGTATCTTCTGCATTACCTGTGGTTGTAAGGCTGGTAATCCAGCTTTGCCCAGTTACATCCCAACGGGAGCCTTTCCCCATAGTAAGATTTACTGTGCCGCCTTTAATAATTTCACTACTGAATGCCGGGTTGAAGAATCCACCATTCTCTATGCCTGCACCATGATTTGTGCCATCTACTTCAGCATCACCATAATCATCTGCACGACCAATTAAAGAACCACCTTTACCTAAATTAATATCCACAACACCGTTATTACCAGCAAGCAGGTTGCCTGTAATATTAATACCAGCATCAGATGCTGCTCTTGTATTTGTGCTATTAGGTGCAATATTCACAACGCCGCCATACGCAGATAAAATATCACCAGTTATAGAACTATTTGCACTGTTATTATTTTCATACTTTAAATCTACATTAGCAATATCCAAATCACGAAGAACAGTTTCATCAAAATCAGCTTTAGTTAACTCTTTTGCCGTACCTGCTACAATAGCAATATCCATATTATTAGGAGATACTAAATATTGTGATGTGCTAATATTTGTATTACCAGTAATATTTATATCAGCACCTTGATAAGCCCATACAACACGTTCTGTTGTACTTGTATCATTAGGGTCTGAATAATAGGTTTGAATATTATTTGTACCGGATACATTAACAATAGCTTTATCCTGTGCATACAAAGCAGATATAACATTATCAGTACGCCCGCCAGCATTGGTAATTTCAGCATTAGATAATATTACATTATCATTACCTGTTAAATCTACTTTAGTTGCTTTTATGTTATCGCCTTCACCAGCACTGCCACTTGCATATACAGCACCAAGTAAGTAGTTCATACCCTTTGTTTTATCAGCAGTTAAAGTCACATCACTGCCACTTAAAGCATTTATTGCCTTCTTTTGACCATAATAATCAAAATTACCAAATTCGTCACTTACTGAAACTATTTCACCTGCATAAACACTATTATTTTTTGCTTCTAAATTAATATTACTATTCCTGCCACTTGAAGAAACGCCAGAACCAGTTGATGTTATATGATTTGTAGTGTCAGCTTTTAATAAAATCGAACCAGCAGTAGCTGCATTTAAACCGGTAGCTGCATTTATAATATTATTTTTCCCAGTTAAATTAACAGTTGTTTTTTCCCCTCCTGAATATACACCTGTTGCTTCAGCTGTTATATAATTACTTAATTTTGCATTTATATCTACATTTGCTCCAATGTCTTTATTACTTATTTGATGTTTTGCATAAATACCATATTTAGCATTTATATTAGTACTACCTTTATTAGCATCTATATCAACTTGACTACTCTCAGCATTTATACCATAACTAGAATTCGTTCCAGCTGTAGCATCTGAACGTGCTATTATTGACAAACTATCTACATCAATATCTACTAAATGATTTCCATTACGGCTATTTTTCGCATATATTCCAAACGCAGTATTGCCTGCAGTATTTTCTCCATTTGCAATAGACTCTATAAGCATATTATTACCACTAATTTTAGTTATCATATTATTGTTAGTATATGATTCGCTTAAAATACCTTTTGTATTTGTAGAATTCTGGTGTTCTGCAGCTGGACTATTATTAACACTGCGAATATAAATATCACCGTTAGCGACAATATCTACTTTTTCAGAATCTTTATTATGTAATGCAATTGCATTATCCTGTGCTTCATTTAAAATATAAATACCACCGCCATTTATATTCATTTCTAAGTTGCTGTTTTCTACAGAAACAGCTTCAGAATGTCTGCCCTTAGCAACAATTACTGCACCTAAATCAATATTTTCCTTTGTAATGTATTTTCCAGATGTTGTTATATTAATATCAGAACCTTGAACAGCCCTTAGTCCATAATTTTGTGTAATAGCATATGCATCATTAGTACCTGCTTTATTAGTTGTACTTTCTAAATAAAAATAACCGCCTGCATTAACATTAGCAGTAGATTGATTTTCCATAACCAACCCACCAGTATATCTGCCACTAGTACTTGGCTTTTCATCATTTACATTCATTTTTATAGTAATATTTTTAGATGCAGTTAATTCTATATTTGAAGATGATGTACCTTTGACTCCATAAAAATCAACTGAAGTATTACTATCTGATAATTTTGTAGATACATTGATTGAAATATCACCATTTTCAGCATTATTGCCACCAGTAGAATTCATTACAACATTAGCACCATTAGATGCTGAAATGCCATAACCTGCTCCATTATTACTATCTACGGTTAAAATATTATCTGCGCCATTCATAGTTATGCTGCTATTTTCGCCAATAATATTTATACCATGATTAATAGCTTTAATATCATTAGTATAACCTGCCGTTATATTAACGCTTCCTTTAGTAATTTCTATACCACTTTGACTTGTTACAGTATGATTTTCTCCATTTTCATCTGTATAAGTATACTGCCCAATATGGTTATCATTCCCAGCGGTTATTTTTATAATGCCTGCACCATCAGAAAGAATACCATTTGTAGTACCAGCAATAATGTTATCGTTAGCTGCAATAACATTAGTTGTACCAGTGCCATCAGAACGAACACCATTTTCTCCGGCTGTTAATATATTATCTACACCTTCATAATCTGCAAAGGTTGAAACTCCATCTTCATCTATTTGACCAGCTTGTATGGTAATAGTGCCAGACCCATTATTATAAACAGCATTAACTTTACCTTTAATATAATTACTGCCACTATCTGCCTGTACGGTTATTTTTCCTTTTTCATCATCATTTTGCACACCACTACCATATATTGATTCTATATAGTTACCATATCCATTATTATCTTCATCAGTACCTTTTGCAATTAATTCTATATCTGCATCTGCATTATCAGATGAATCTTTATGAATATACAACCCGGTATCAGAAGCAGTAATACTATTATACTTACCATCAAGTTTTACTTTACCATTACCTTCAATACGGACGCCATCACCTTCTGCTTTTTTATAAGCGTTGCCTGCATCAATAATATTGCCGCCCTTATCGGCAATTAAAGTAATATTATTATCCCCCCTATGGTCAATACCATTGTTTCCAGCAGTAATTTCATTACTTCCATTTGTTGCTGTAAAATCTACTTTAGTATTATTGCCGGAATCAGTATAAATACCATCTGTTCCTAAGCCGGTAGCTTCTATAATATTACTGCCGTTAGCATTAAATGTTATAGTACCATTTGCTCTATCAACAACATTTATACCATCTGCGTCATCATCACTTAATCTAACAACTATTTTATTGTCTTGAGCGGCATCTAAAATTACTGTACTATTTCCATCTAAATGTATGCCATATTTGTTTGAATCAAGTTTAATTGTACCGTCAGTATTATCGGTAGTAGTAATTTTTACTTCTTTATCATCAATTTCAATTGCACTACTATTAGCGCCTTCAACAGTAATAGAAGTATCAAATGTTTGGTCATAATCATCAACAATGCGATTTATTGCAAAAGCACTTCCATACACGCCGGTACTTAAAATTAACCCCAGTATAATTGCCCTTTCTAAATTTTTCTTCCCTTTCATAAAAACCACCTCATCGAATTTTTACTGTTTTATCTAAGCGTAATATTTTTATATGCATGCGCTTTAGATTGAATTATGCAGTATTAACGAATATTATTATTTTACCATACCTTTACCCCCCCACAAGACGTTACGAATTTATTTATAAAAATATTTTGCGTCAGTCCTTCGCATTTACGCAAAAAAGCATGGCAGCTGATGTGCCATGCTTTTTTTAAGCTGTCGTACCATATTCTTTTTTGTTGCTTCAGCGCCGCTACCACTCCCGGCGTGTTATTTTACAGATTTACAGAGGTAGAATTAAAAAACTGACAAGGGGTTTCCTGCTTTCATACCAACAGCAAAATACGGGCAATATTTTTATACTAAAGTTTTTTAGCGGTATTCTGCTTTTTATTTACTAAACCTTTTATACACAAGCTGCGCCGCTGCGGCGGTAATAAGTTCTGCCAGCCAAAAGGCATGCCAAACGCCTTGTGCGCCAAAGCTGCGGCTTAACAGCCATGCCGCCGGTATAATTATTACCACATAGCGCAAAAGTGAAATTACAAGCGACGGCATGCCATTGCCAAGCCCTTCCAGTGCGCCGCAGGCAGTTACGCTCACTGCCGATACGATAAACCCGGCACAGATTATGCGCAGCGCCTGCGCTCCGGCTTCTACAGTTACGGCATTATCGGTAAAAAAGGCCATTAAAACATCCGGCACCGTCAGGCAAATTATTGTTCCACCCAGCATAATGCCTGCGTTAAGCACCAGTGTTGTGTTGTAAATTTTCTTCACGCGCTCGTGCTCACCCGCACCATAATTAAAGCCAATCAGCGGGCGCATGCCCTGAATAATGCCGTTAGCAGGCAAGTACAAAAAAGTTTGCAGCTTGTAATAAATGCCAAGCACCACAATATAGCTCTGTGAAAAAGCCGCCAGTATGGTGTTAAGCGAAGACACAAGCAGCGAAGGCAGCGCCAGATTCAGTGTTGCCGGTATGCCGATGGCGTAAAGTTTAAAATCAAGCGCAAAATCACGTGTTAAATACCTGCGGCTTAACCTGATGCGCAGCGGATAATTTTTATAAACAAACAAGTATATTAAAAGCGTTACTATCTGCCCTATGCCTGTTGCCACAGCCGCCCCTTCTATTCCCCATTCGGGAAACGGCCCGATGCCGAAAATCAAAAGCGGGTCTAAAATAATGTTGGTTATGCAGCCTGCCATTAACGCAATCATGGTAACTTTCATGTTGCCGACTGCCTGAAAGATTTTTTCAAACGCCAGCCCCAGCATGATTATCAGCGAAAAGCTGAAAGCAATATTGGAATAACGCACGCCCATATCTATAACCTGCGCATTATTTGTAAAAGCGCTTAAAAACTGCGGCATAATGGCAATGCAGGCAGCCATAAGCACAATTCCGTGCAGGGCGGAAAGCGCCATGCCGTGCACCGCCGCGCGGTTAGCAGTTTCGCCTTCGCCCGCGCCAAGGTAATAGGCAATCAGCGCGTTAATGCCCACGCCAAAGCCAATGCTGACGGCGTTGATAAAATTCTGCACCGGGAACACCAGCGACAGCGCCGTCATGGCGTCCTCGCTGATTTGCGCCACAAAAAAACTATCCACAATGTTGTACAGCGAGTTCACCATCATGCTGATAACCATGGGCAGCGCCATTGAAGTTATCAGCGGCAGCACCGGTTCTTCCTTCATAAAATTTTCGTTCATATTCCCTCTCCTTCCGCTGCATTAAAAAACCACACAGCGCCCGCTAAGGCAACTGTGTGGCGAAAAGTGGCTATGCCAGAAAAATCCACAGCGAATTTTAGTATTTAGTTCTCTAAAAATATACCACAGCGGCGCACTGCTGTCAACAGGGCAAATTAAAACCCCGGCGGCGGAGCACCGGGGCCGGGGGAAAGTAGCTGCTTTAATGCAGCTTTATATGTTTTATTGTTCCGAACAAAATCCCTTATTTTAGACTGCAAGTTTGTTTTATCAGGCGCGGTGCCGCTTATTTCCGTTCAGCCTTCCGCGCTGCGTGGTTAATTATTTGGCAGGTTCTGCTTCAGGCATAACAGCCTGTGCGGATTCCTGTTTGCCGTTGCGTGCGGCAAAAATGGAAGCCAGAAGCGAACCGGTGATTTGATGTACTACGCCGCCGATTGCGCCGGGCACTGCTGCCATCGGAGTGAAGTGCAGAGTACCAAGCGAGCAGGCAAGTGCTGCGTTCTGCATGCCAACTTCCAGCATAACTGTTGTGCACTGCGCTCTGCCCATGCCGGCTTTTCTGGCGAGCATCCAGCCAAGGGCGTAACCGCCAAAGTTTTGCAGCACTACAACCAGAACCATAACCCAGCCGAGCCTTAAGATGGTTTCGCCGTTTAAGGCAACCATAGCACCCATGATGGAAAGTACGCTGAACGCGGATACGAGAACCAAAAGTTTGGAGTATTTAACGACGAGTTTGTCGCCAACTGCTTTATGAACGAGGATGCCAAGCACGATTGGCAAAAGGATTACCTGAGATACGGATTTAAGCATTGCGAGGAAGGAAACTTCAACCCACTGGCCTGCCAGCATCCAGGTTAAAAACGGAGTCAGCAGCGGTGCAAGCAGAGTAGTTGCGGTAGTAAGGCAAACGGACAAGGTTACGTCGCCTTTGGCAAGATACGTCATTACGTTGGAAGCCGTACCGCCCGGAGTGGTGCCGAGGAGAATCATGCCGATTGCAAGTTCGGGAGGAAGTTCAAACCCAACGGTTAAAACGTATGCGAGGAAAGGCATGATGGTAAACTGCCCTACGCAGCCGAAGAACACTTCCTTAGGACGGCTGAGCACCAGAGCAAAGTCGCTGGCACGCAGCGTCATGCCCATGCCGAACATGATAACGGAAAGGAGCAGTACAGTCTGCGAAGCCGCCCAGGTAAAGCCCTGCGGGAAGAAGAACGCTGCCACAACAACTGCAAACACGATGTAAGTAAGATATTTGCCTACGAATTCTGCCAATTTGTTCAATACTCTCATTTTTCATTTCTCCTTTGAATAAAATAATTTGTTTAATAACAAACCGGCGATTGTAAAGCTTTTTTACCAACAAAAAAGGCTTTGCCTCTTTTGTAAGAGACAAAGCCGAATAGCTCTGCGGTACCACTCTTATTGCCGTAATAATACGGCCACTTTACCGGCATCACCGAAAGTTTCACAACTGACGTTCAATGCCTGACGCTGTAACGGTCGTCCTCCGGCCACACTTACACAGGCGTTTGCCCTTCAGCTGGCAGCTCATGGGGGATTTTCATAAAGTGCTTTGATCTTATCTCTCAGCTAAATGATAAGTTCTCTGGAATCTGGGCTTCTTTACTACTTTTCCCAATCAACGCAATTTGTTATTTGATGATGTTATTATAATAGGCACACAACACCTTGTCAACACTTTTGCGCTGATTTTTTTACATTTTTATTTTAAAGGCTTATTTTTATAACATAATTGTAACATGCGTTACAAATTAAAATCTTAATGTGTTTTAAGCTTCTGCCAATGTACACAAAATTAATTATTTTCTTTGGCAGGTTCGTCTTTTTTCTTTTCCTTTTTGGTATTGTATTCCTGCATTACGGCGTCCATATCGCCTTTCAGCCATAACTCAACAGCGTCAGCCATCTGCTTGACAGCTTCTTCAATTAACGGCTGTTCTTCTTTGCCGAAACGGTGCAGCACATGCCCGATAACTGCCGACGCATTGCGCTCCGGGTGGCCGATGCCGATTTTAAAGCGCGGAAAATCGCCCGTGCCAAGATGCTGCTGAATGGACTTAATGCCGTTATGCCCGCCCGCGCTGCCTTTACGGCGGATGCGCAGTTTGCCGCAGGGTAAGTCGAGGTCATCCTGAATAACCGCAATATCTTCCGGGTCGATATTGTAAAAATTGGCAAAAGCGCCCACGGCTTCGCCGCTTAAATTCATATAGGTGGTAGGTTTTATTAAAAATACCTTTTCGGGAATACGGTGTTCGGCGCACATGGCGCTGCGTTCATTTTTCCAGGTGGTAATACCCCAGCGCTTTGCAAGTTCATCGGCCACCATAAAGCCGATATTATGGCGCGTGCCTTCATATTCTTTGCCAATGTTGCCAAGCCCAACTATCAGTTTCATGTTTACTCCTTAATGCAAAAATAAGACC
>OJMJ01001213.1_pt1 | contig 11245 bp, 8 predicted proteins | sample 1597181 | NCBI WGS metagenome assembly OJMJ01 (sample SAMEA2452126, study PRJEB22498) | human gut metagenome | biome: human feces; feature: human gut; material: feces | place: Australia | collected 2012
ACATGTACAACCTTTTACTCATATTTATCAACTTAAATTAATTCCGCCAACGGGTAGTAAAAGTAAATATAATTCGTTTTTCTTTAGCCATTACTTGTCTTTTTACATTTAATTTGCTATATTTGCAAAATTAAACACATAGACTTGTACTAACTGATAAAATCTCAGAAAGAACCAGTCTGCAGAAAACACAATTAACAATTTAATCGTAATGAATATGAAGACATTTGGCTTAGTAAAAAGTATGGTCATCGGCCTAATGCTGCTGACTGGTGCTACTGCCGTTTCGGCACAGGACGACAATCTGTATGGCATCGCCAATCGTGTAGGCGTTGGCGTGGGTGTAGGCACCGAGGGTATCGGTTTCGACGTGGCTGTTCCACTCACCAAATATGTACAGGCACGTGTGGGACTCAACGTTATGCCCAACATCAACATCAATACATCTGCCGATGTGGCTGGCCAGGCACAAGGCTACAACTATGAAGGACAGATGGACATTAAGGGCAAGTTCTCAAGAACAACGTTCGACGTAAAGTTCGACTGCTATCCATTTGCCAATGCAAACTCGTTCTTCGTAACAGCAGGATTCTCTGTTGGAGGCGACAAGCTTATAGAGATTTCTGGTCACAGCGACGACCTGCAGAACCTTTATGCACAAGGCAAGCAGTATAACATAGAAATTGGCGACTATCAGATTCCGGTGGACGAGAATGGTAATGTAAATGGCGGCGTTAAGGTAAAGAACTTCCGCCCTTACCTTGGTCTTGGTTTTGGCCGACTTATCCCGAAGAAACGTTTCGGCGCACGCTTTGAGATTGGAGCACAGTTCCAAGGCAAACCGGTAGTTTATGCCGATGGCGTGGGCGACCTTCAGAAGGTTATCGATCAGGATGCCGACGACGACATCTCTAAATTCATGGACTGGTTGCAGGTTTATCCCGTGCTGAAGCTGTCGATTAGAGGTAGAATTCTCTAAAAAAACATCGATTATAAAGAATTTTCAATTGAGCCAACTTAAAAAAGAGGCTCTATAAAATGTACAGATAAAAAGCAGATTACACAACCGGTATTACGGCTAATGCAATCTGCTTTTTGTATAAAAATGCATTTGACAGCAATCAAAAGTACATTTGATAGCAAGCATAGATGCATTTGATAGCAAGCATAGATGCATTTGACAGCAAGCATAAATCGCTTGTATACATTATCTACACCTTATAAAGTCAATTAAAACGATGCGGTATCATAAGAGCAGGCGGCATCATATACTGTTTAAATGCTGCTAATTGATTTTATTTTTTTATTACCAAGCTATTGTTGTCCAGCTCCACATAATGAGCAAAAGAAATGGTTGTGCCATCGAACACCGCCGACACATCAATGCCACGGCGCACAAGCTCGTCAATAAGAGCCTGGTCGTAGGCAGCACGCGCGGAGTTAAAGCCACGTTTTCCTACCTGACTATTAAATGATTCAACAAGTGAAGTGAGTGTACTGGCTGCGAAATGCGCAGCAAAATCGTTGTAAAATGAATTGTTCATAATGACTTATTTTTGAAATTAAACTTATTTCCACATCGTATCTTGACCACCGTGGCTGTCGTGCTCGGTTGGTGCAGATAAATACTGCTCTTGATGTTTCTGGGGGCAAAGGTATAAAGAATAATGGGATGGACAAAAAAAATCAAGGGAAGTTTATTCCAAGCTTATTCAACTGTTAAAACTATGTTAACCTATATCTATTTTATTTACAGCTATTTTTATTTTGTGTATATTTGTAAACAAAAAACCTAATGCGTAAATCATTTATTCCTATTCGATTGCGAGAAGCCCGCAAAATGTGTGGCTACAGTCTTGACCAATTTGTTAAGGCAGCAAAAATTCATGTCACGCGCCAAAGTATCTATAATTATGAGCGAGGTGTTATGCAACCTAAGCCTAATATGGTCAAAGCATTTGCAGACACACTCGGTGTAAGCGAATCGTATTTCTATGGCAAGTCAACAAAGATAGACATGCCGATGCTTCGTTCTACAGCAGACAACATGCTGTCAGAAGAATATTTGCAACAGTTTGAAACAATGTTGAGTTATTGGGCAGAACGTTATCTGCTTATGGAAAAGAAGGTTGGATTGAAGTCTGATTTCTCTAACCCATTAGCAGACATAACAGTTTCTACTCTTGACGATGTTATCCTTGCAGCCGATCGTTTGCGTGAGGCATGGAGATGTGGCAGTGGTCCTCTGCCTGCTGTATTAAGACTCATGGAAAGAAAGGGCATTAAGATTCTTTCAACCGAACTGCCAGATGGCATTTTGGGACTTAGCACATTTGCCGACGAAAGTCATCCATTGATAGTTGTAGATATGCGTCCACAAAAGACTACTATCGAACGACTCCGATTCACGGCTTGCCATGAACTCGCCCATATCCTCCTACATTTCTCCGACGAATGCAATGTTGAAAAGATGTGCAACAAATTCGCCAACTTCTTCCTCTTTCCCAAGCAGACTTTCATCGAAGAAATGGGGGCAGAACATCGTGAGCAACTCACTCTCGAAGAAATGATCGACCTAAGAGAGCTATACGGCATATCTATAGCAGCGCAAGTGCATGCAGCATGGGACTTACGAATGATCTCTCGCGAACACTACGACTGGTGGTACGACGAAATGATAAAGAAGAATCGACTGGAAGAAGGTTGGGGAGCATATGCTTTCCCTGAAACTATCGGAAGGGAGAAGAGAGTGGAGGCAAGAATGAAAACTAATGCAAGGGAGGACTGAAAAATGATGAAGCAAAATGATAATGAACAAATCGTTTTCGGTATGCTTGAAGAAATCGCAACAGAAAGTATTGCTGAAGTTCGAAATGCATACACTTATGAAGAAATTGACAAGTGCTATAAGGAGGCTAAGACAATAGCAGAAAAAGCAAAGACGTATCTACAAGAAACAATAAACAAACAATATAAATAAAAACATATTAAACTATGGAATTTAATGATTTTAAAAGACTTTACTCAAGTTTCGGATTTAGACTTTGATGTTGAATTTATAGCATAAAAAAGCTTTGAGTATTTCCGTATATCACGAAAAATGAGTAAATTAAATGTGACAAAAAACATTATCCATCTTCTCGGCATGGCAAAGATGGGCAACACCAAGTATATGACTACTAATTGGTCATAATACGCTACAACATACTTGCCTCAATAAAAAGAACACTCGACTATGACACCATCGGAGGACTGTTCGGTGACATGTATCTCGGAGTACACGAACTGACGATGGTAGAAAAGATATGGGCAATCGAACCATCAATGACGAACTTAAGAACGTTGCACAACTTATACATTCAAGACATCGTAGCGTGTTCAATTTCGTAATGAATGTCCTTTCTGTTTTGGCTGCGTATAGCTTCTTTGAAAAGAAGCCATCCATCAACATTGACTATTGCATAGAGATTGTTGACGGACAGCTTGCTGTTATAAAGTAAACTTCATTTGGACTTTACAATTCTGCATTTTGCCATCCATATTGTTTGGAGAGCAAAGGTAATATGCACCTATCGGAAATCTGGCATAGCAAGAAAAACGACTGTCGCTTATCCCGAACTCAGGTTATAAGAAATATAACGGCTGCTACCTTGGTTACTACGCACAGTGGTTCTTCTGGTTCTTCTTCATAATTGATATATCTGTGTTTGCTGGAGTCATTAGTGTGATAATTGTACGATTCTATTACAGATAAGAATAAACAAACCGACTGATATTAGGCTTAGGTTTAAAATCAGTCGGTATGTATCAATATTTGAGGAATTATAGTAACTCATCATGTAACATCCATTCATCTTGATACTCATTACTCGTTTTCAGAATTTTGAAATCACAATGAGCATATAAACCTATTAGATGTTTTTCCGTGAGATTCATTAACTGCTTCTTAATTGCAATTTCGGATTTGTCATCATAAGTAAAGATTCTTACTTTGATTTTTCCAGGAGCAAATGGTCTGTGAACCGACTTAGAAGCCATCTTAAAGAACTCTGAGAAATAATCATAATCATTAAGACCAAGAGAATGCCCAAAGATATATACTTCGTCAGCAGAATTCAGTTCTTCGACAAGATTTGTACTTTCATAATGAGGGCTTGCACTCTTATAAAAGTTGAAATAGTCATCTTTGATATCCCTTTGGTCACCAATCCCCAAAATGATATTTGAGTTATCAAGAGAGCCGTGTATATGAGTATAGGAGTCATCAAAACCAAGAATTAACTGGCGAGCTATTCGTCTCACGTTTGTATAGTTGAACGTGTAAATAGAGCGAATCTCCTTTCTTAAAAAGTAGCTAAGCACATAATGAGAAGGTTTCATTCTCTTTGCATGATGGTTCTCTTGCATCTTCTTTACAAAGGCATCTTCTTGATTTTTTAGATATTCCTCAAGGGCATTACACAAGATGGAAAACTCCTTTTTTGTCTTTTTATGTTGCTCTTCATCTATGTGTCCTTCATTTGTCGAACAGCCTGCATAGTTGGCCAATGCTTCCTCTAAATCATACCAAGTACCAACTGCGCCTAAGCATTCATTTAGAAAGAAAGGCAGCGACCATTCTTCATATTTAACATCCTTCTTGAAAGGCCAGTACTCCTCATTCTCGAAAAATGCTTTGTAGGTAGTTTGTAAACCTAAGTCTATATCAAAGCCGTTTCCAAGAATAAGTAATGAATGTGTTTCATGAAGTTTTTTGGAATCCCAACTTGTGGAATTCACGGATTCATACAAATTGTGCATATTAAATTTTAGAATATCAAATGAAGGATTGCTTGTTTTCGGGATATCGAACCATATACATAATGAAATCAAAAATTTACACTTCAAGCCAATTCTTCAATTGTTCTTGAAGTATTTTTTCCCAGTTTGTATATATAACTCCATCCACTCATAATCAACACTGCCATCTTTCTTTATTGGAAGTAAAAGATCTGAGTCAAGAAATATGCGTTCAACATCTCTTACAAGATAGGATGACAGTTTTGGGGTAAGCCCATTAAGCACTGTCTGAAGATAAAGTTTTGCATCTTCTGAGACATCATCAATACACTCTATCTTCTTGACAAATTGACCTGCATACCAATCTCGTTTACGATAAAAAAACATCATCTGCATTAGCCCAAGACTAAATGTACCAGCAGGATGTTTCCCGGAATCAGATATATAACCAGTTGTATCACAAATACCCTGATTTTCAGAGGTTCTTGTGATATAATCGTATGAATCATCACCATCAATGACTGGTTCCAAATCTCCTTTGTCATAACTTGGAGTCGCACCCTTTATAGTGAAAATCTTATTGGCTTTAATTTTCTTAAACTTATATGGTTGTTGAATGTGAGACTTTATGTCAAGATTTACACTGAAAAGTTTTTGAGACAGATCCCAAGAGAAAGCTTCCTTTAAGTTCTCTGCATATTGATAGTCTTTTGGAATAGTGGAAATCTCAATATGTCTATCAGCATTCCAATCATTACCATCAGACGTAATCGTGTCCTCGACATAAGTATAGTCTAAATCCCATAAATAAGAGTGAAAGGCTTTATTGTTCAAAGCCTTCTTTCCAAGTTTATATATTAGGTATATGTCGCTGTATCTTTCGGTTGGGGAATCAATTTCCTTAATGCAACGCTCGGTCCTTTTATATCCATCATTTCTAAAATCAATAAACTTAACTATATCGAATTCAAAGTTATGCGGCGTTCCTGATTTAAATATGTAAATACTTGTTTGAACGATAGCATTAGGTACAAACAAGTCTGCAGGCATCTTAATACTAGCTATCATTGTATGTTTAGAAAGAATGCGCTTAGCTGTTGGAATTGATTTGCCAGAACCTGCAGAGTCTTGAATGATGACAGCACCAACACCACCTTTCTCCATGTGGTCAAGACCATATTCAAAGAATGGCAATCCATACTCTTCATAAGAGAATGGTGGATTTAACAGGAATTTATTTGCTTTGAATTTTTCAAAAATCTCAGGTGGTGTTGTAAAAGTATCTGCTTTGCGAATGTTTGAGCTGCCATCACCACGAAGAATCATGTTAGAAGCTGCCAAAGTGTACATTTTTGCATCGACTTCGACTCCAAGTAATTGATTCTTCTTAATGTTCTTAATTGCTTCCTCTGCAATAGTTGTATTCTTTCCCAATACTTCATTTGCATTTGTTACCATCAAATCCATAGCTGCTACAAGGAATGCAGCAGAGCCTGTGGCAAGATCCATAACTCTTGAATCTTTATCAATATCAAGAATGCGTGCCATCATATTGGTTATATATGGAGGTGTAAGTACCTTGCCCAGTGATGCTCCATCACTAAGAGCATATTTTAGGAAGGTAGAATACATTTCGGCCATAATATCCAATGCACCTTGTGTTAAGTCTATTTCAAGATAGACGTACTTGTATAGAAAACTAAAGATTTGTTTTGTTATAGAGGCTTCTTTTGGAAGTAAGTCACCTACAATCTTATCAACTTTATGCATTGAATCACGTGCAGAATCAAGAGATATCGAGTTCTTGAATTGCTCAATCATGATTTGTTTCTTTTGTGGCTTTATAGCTTTTTGATCAAGATATTCTTGCAGGTGGCTAATTATCAAAATGCTGTCTCTTTTTTGTTCAGACTGAATACATTTTAAGTCATCCATTGTCAGGCCTGGGTCAATAACGGTTCCGTCTTCTGCTATTACATCCTGCATAGAAAGAAGCATTCCTGAAACATACACTACTCTTTGCTCAGTTCCAATATTACAGTTATTCATCAACTTATTGAGTTTCTTGGCTTGTCTAAGGATGTCTGCTCTTGTCCTAATAATGATTTTATGACGTTCTTCTTCGGTTATCTTTGCATCTTCAAGAAATGCATCAAAACTTTTTTTGTTCTGAAGAAAGTTGAGATTAGTATATTTAACCATACGCTTTGGCGGTATGGTTGCTGAGAATACATAATAGACGGAAATTGTGATTTCTTCTTCACTTTCTCCTGATATACCAATAGCAATAACCTCGTTATATTTCTTTGAGGCTATCATGTTCTTTGCGTAATAAACAGCACCATTGACAGCAAAGTTCTTAACAGAGTTGTCATCCATTTTTATGTCTGTTTTATTACATGCCACATGCTTATTGTTGCTGAGTTTATTCTCAACAATAATTGGTATATGATATTTTTCAACAGTAAAGTCCGGTATGCCGAAATTCGCCTTTGACTGGGTCTTTGCAGATCCTCTCAAAGATTCTTTCATATAGTCAGACATACTTGACTTTTCGTTATAGTCTTTAAGTTTGACAAGACCCAAAGCGTTGAGTGATGCTTTTACATAATCATCAACATCGCTTTCAAGTGTATATTTTAGAGGCATATATGAATTTTTATTCGTTAATGAGATCTGTGATTTTTACATTCAACAACCTTGCTATTTGAGCAAATGTTTTCAAGTCTGGTTGAATGGTATTACTACACCATTTGCTTACTGTACAATTGGATTTCCCAAGCTGTTCAGCAAGTCATTTACCAGTTTTCTGTTTTTCAACAAGAACAACTTTAATTCTATTCAAGTTTGACATGAAACTTTAATTCTTTGATATATGATGCAAAATTATATATTTTTATTTGATCACCAAATATTTTATTTAAATATGAGCTATAAAATACCGTGATTCAAGAAAGCAAATGGTGAATTCATAAAATTTACCGATAGCCACATACTCTACTATATAGTATATTAAGTGAATCATGAGTTCTCATTTAGAGTTTGTCTAAAGTCCAACACAAAATGAGAAACGCTCAAAAGCTACAAATTAAAATAGCAATGGTCTGCTTAGATGTACATTCTTTGTCTATACACTTAATCTGCCACCTTATCCGCTAAGTCCGTTCTTGGATTATTGGACTTTCATACTCACCGTTTGACACTATTCAACAAGTGCTTATTTCTTATTAATTTGCCCATAATCGAGGTAACCTTTCTTACAAGTAAAAAAGCAAGAGCTTCATGTTCCTTAGTTCTTTTTTGCAGTCACTACTGTCCCGTTAAAGTGGGCAAATCGCTCTTTGAATTAATTGAAATACAGTCTTTTGCAAGAGATTTCAATGGTGCGACGATTTGAATTTGTACTTTTGCAGTTATCTATAATACAGCACGATGAACTAAGACAAATACGTTTTCGCCCAATTGATAGAATTTCTCGACAATAACAAGTTTCGCCATTTGGTTGACAAGTATGATGGAAACCGTTATGTGAAGTATTTTACTTGTTGGAATCAATTGCTTGCTATGATGTTTGGTCAACTGAGTAATCGAGAGAGTTGCGAGATTTGATTGTTGCTTTTGAAGCACATAGAGCAAAGCAATACCATCTTAAATTAGGTCGTAAGCCTATTGCGAAAACGACATTTGCTTCAGCCAATCAGAATCGTGATTTCTACTATCGTAGATTAACGTTAGAAACAAAACAACAAAACCGACAGTCTATAAGGACTTAATAATTTCTACTATCGTAGATTTGAGTCCCAATATGTGTCTATTAACATTCTATATATCGTGATGCAATTTGGACATATAATTCCCCTCGTTCCTTCTTCATTCGCTCTTCGATACATCTCCATTATGCCTTCGTTATACCTCCGTTATGCCTCCGCTTCATTAACGGAGGTAGATCGAGTTCACAACGGAGGATGATCGAGTTCACTACGAAGGAGGAACGAAGAACGAACGAAGGGACAACGGAGAAGGAAATGCTATATCAACAGCAAACGCTGTGACGACACAAGGCTACGACTAACAGTGTTGCGAATGTGAACATATAGGCATAAATCCCAAAAGCAAATTTTTAAGATCATTATAGATGTTTGGAATCTATGCAATACGACACCATGTCCATTTACAATCGTGACACTAATGTCTGGAACGTGATATAAAGAACTGTTGCGTGCCTTGAAACAACCGTATCATGCCATGATATGACCGTATTATGCCTTGATATGACTGTATTATGCCTTGAAACGATCGTATCATGCCATGATACGAGTGTTTTTTGTAGCAAATGTTGATTTTTCGTTTGGCTATTCCTCTTTCGAGATGTATATTCTTTGCTCTTAATAAATATTTACCTTTGTAAACAAAAACAGAAATATATTAATGATAAACCAGTCAGACGGCGAGATGCTGCCACCTTACACAACCGTCGACTATCCTGACAACACACAAAAAATGCAACATCAAACTTAAGAAGGTCGATTCTATGCCTGAGCTTGACTATGCCTGTGACTGCATGATACAATACATGATGGAGTTATGACGTAGTTGCTAAAGGGCAACTTTAGCAATGCGAAACAGCCGCTATAACATTCCCAATATTGCAACTATCGGGTGTTATAGCAGCTGTTCATTATAACTTGTTTTTGAAATTAAACTTCCACATCATATCTATACAACCATGGCTGTTGTGCTCGGTTGATACAGGTTAATATTGCTATTATTATTTAGAGTGCAAATGTATAAAGAAAAATCCTTATTACCTTAACCTAACCCCAACTTATTATTCAACAGATTTGTTTCAATTGTAAAAAGTTGCTCTTTTTATGTCATTTTTTTTGTTATATCGCTGATATTTAGTAATTTTGCAATATACATTAATAACTATATATGTTAATACCTACTGAATATATAAAATATATATTTGCCACTGTTTCTATTGTGGTATTTATTTTTGTTTGGTTAAAGTTCATAAGAAAAGAAGGGATGTTTTCTGTATTTCAAGTATTAGGTAATATCTTTTTATGTGCTTTTATTTCTATAATAGCAACATATGTATTATCGATATTTACTATAGGAACATTGTCTACCTATAATGTAGTTTATAATATAAATAAAATTCAACGCTATTATATCCTCTTTTCTTTTGACACTCCCAATGGTAATAAGATTAATACTTGGTTAGAAAAAAAGTATATTTACAACAATTCTAAACATGATCTTATTATTAAGCATGTTTCATATGGAATTTCTAATATAGGTTTTCAAGACAACACGATTGCAAAAATCATTTCTCCCGGAGAATTCTATTGTGTACCTGACAGTATAGAAGACTTGCAGTATGGTGAAGCTTCTGAAACCATACGTGAATCAAGGATGTTTCCAAAGAGACATTATGTTCTAACACAAGAGTTTTGATAGTAATATTATCATAAAAAGAGAAAAAACCTCAATTCAGGATAAAATAGCGATTAGTTGCATGTTAAGACAGATACGCGAATTCTCTTCCCATGCCATCAGACATGGGCTGTATATAAAGAATCGAAAGAGATTTTTCTGTCTTTAGAACAACGAGAGCTGCTTTGTGTTTTCGATGCAGTACCCCTGCAAAGCCTTGGGCTTGTTGTCAAAGAAACAATAAGCTCCCAATGCTGAGATGAGGTTCATGACAAAGTTGTTCACAGACCTATGACGCGAATGTACAATCTGTGCCGTATTCTTCAGCATGTCGTTAATGGTTTCGATAATGTATCTCTTGCGAAGCATCATTCTGTCATAGAACGGCATCAGCTTAGCAAGAACCTTGAACACATTCGGGTCCTTGTCGCTGACATTTGCACCAGTAAGTACAAACGCTATTATCTCGCCTCTGTCATTGCACGCAAGGTGGAGCTTAAAGCCATGACACCAACCCATAGTTCCTTTTCCGTCAGTGGCAATTCCCTTGAATACCTTATTGGCGTATCGCCTGAGATTATGGCATATTGGTATCATCGTAGAATCAACAAAGGTTATGCCGGTACACCTTCCGAATGCACCCAAATTAAGGAAGAACATGAGTTGGAAGAACACTCGACTTTCCAACTCCACGAAGCGGTTATACGACACAGCTTTTGGGAAATACGACTTCATCGTACCCTTGATAAAGAACAGATAATAGTGCTTGAAATTCTGCTTCAAAATGTTTGCAAAACTCGTCTATAATACAAAATAATTCTGTAACTTTGCAATCGGTAGTCATATTAAATATATTTGTAACTTGTTGTAAATCACCTATAAAGGTATAAAATATTTATGAGACTACCAACTTTTTTATAAACTATTTCTTATCCCGAACTGGGGTAAACATATAAAATGTCTAACATCTAAAATAAACACCTAACGGAATAGCAAATTTGAGTAAAGCGTAGCGAACAGACTG
>OJMJ01001219.1_pt1 | contig 11223 bp, 10 predicted proteins | sample 1597181 | NCBI WGS metagenome assembly OJMJ01 (sample SAMEA2452126, study PRJEB22498) | human gut metagenome | biome: human feces; feature: human gut; material: feces | place: Australia | collected 2012
GGAATATATTGTACACATTTTCCCCTGAATTTCTGGTATAAATGCTTCTTAATCTGCCATACATTATTGATCCATGACTGTTCCATCATTAACCTTCCAGCCATTGCTGTTACATAAGGTGCCGCATAGCTGTTACTTTTCTGAAGCGTTATATCGTTTCCTCCAAACCAGATTTTGTGTTCCGATGGAGCTGCAAAATCCACACCTTTATCCCGCAAACCTTCCGCATCAATGTTAAATGTATCTTTTGCTTTTACTCCGATAACATTTGAAAAGGATGCCGGAAAAGCCGTATACCCACTATTAGCAGTTGCCGCAATTATGATAAGTCCCTTATTGGCATATTGATTTACCAACTGCCGAATTATTCCTTTGTCCTTAAAATGTGTTGAATATTCTTGTGCGATGAAATCGCACTTCCGGAAATTTGGAAATCAGAGTTCCGGTACTCGGAAATCGCCTATTTTGTGCTTGATGACTTATCCATTTCTGTTGGGATATTTGTCAAGACCTTGCCGCATCTGCGGTGCGTAGCAGTCTTTACAAATGTCTCAGCAGAAATTATGATTCGGTATGCACAAAAGCGGATCTAAAAAGTGATTTCCATATCACCGGACGGCTGATGTAAAACCATCTGGAATATTCATGTGTAGTTCCAAAACTCAGATTGACAAGTCTTATATTGTTCATCAGACACCAGTCAAACGCTGATTTCAGATCATCCACATTTCCTTTTCCTGTATTATCAAGCAGTTTATAACTGTATAATTCTGCGTCGGCACAATTAAGCCCTATGATCATGGCACAATTTGTCCCATGCAGAAACAAATCCTCCTCATCACTGATATTTCCTTTGTTCTGCTGAATTATATCGGGTAATCCACATGATGCAAGCAATTTTTCGTCTACACCATTATCTAATACTGCAATCTTTAATTTATTCATCCACCGCATTTACTCTGCTACCACAAATGTGGTAGTTATTAGACTTCGTTGCTTTATGCCAACTTATCTCTCGTAGCCTAGCCTTGTATGCGGTTTCTGTCCGTCGGACCAGAGATTTGCCAACGACTTCCTTCAGATTTCACCTCACGATGAACACCCTTGCTGTTCAGCTATACATTTCCCACTACCTGGGCATATTCGGGACCTTTCACCCATTAGAGCGCGCCCATGGCGCGCATACATAAAAAATAGCCTTTCTGCAAAGGCTATTTCTAACGTAATTCTTTAATACTATTTAAGATTTTTATCATTGCATTCTTTTCCTTGCCTGACAGCTGCTAAACTTAGTACTCACAATATATTTCAAATCCCCCATACATGTTTTTCCAAGAGATTTTTATATTGCTCACACCGTTTTTCTTTCAACTGATTATTATTGTAAATATTTGTGTTTACTGCATGACACATAGAAGAACAAAAATATCTAACATCGCATTCATTACATGGTGTAACCGTATCTACAACACAAATCGTATTAATTCGTTTAACATCATGAAAAATTATATCCAGTTCATCAATATCTCCCAAAATAACATTTGACTCTTCCATAGCTGAACACAAAGTCACTTTACCACTTGCATTAATAGAAAGTATTTGACTTCCAGCATTACACATGGCTAACATGTTAATTCTCTTAGATATATTATCTTCTTTTCCTTTTTCGTTATCATTAATTAAGTCATCATAAAACTTTAAAGCTCTTCCCTTTACAGAGAGTGTTCTTAGAATAGGCTTTACTTCAAATTTATTACAAAGTTCTTTGAAGTCAGTTACATGATTTTTATTATTACTTGTTAGAACCATAGAAAGTGAAATGTTATCAATTTTATTATTTTTTAGCAAAATTATAGTCTCAATAACTTTATCAAACACCCCTTGTCCTCGTATGAAATCTACGCTATTCTTGTCATATCCATCTAAACTAATACTAATTTCATCCACACATGACTTTAATATACTAATATGTTCAGGATAAATTAAAGTAGCATTTGAAATAATATCAATACGCCCCATAAAATTCTTTCTTGCATATTCTAAATATTTTGAAATATTAGACAAACAAAAAATTTCACCACCACTTAATGTTACTGAGGATATATTATTTTCTGCGGCCCAATGTATGATTCTATGAAACATCTCTTGTGGCATTGAAGATTTATCTTGCTCACCATACTCGCCAGAACAATGCTTACATCTCAAATTACATTTTGTAGTTAATTCAATGTCTAATCGTTCTATAGTTTTCTTGTTTTCACTCCAGTCTTTACGTTTTATCACTTTTATTTTTGCTAAAGCCTTAATAATCTCAATATAATATTGCTTCCGTGCATTATCCGTATTCCGCATTAACAGCTCAAAACCATTTTCTAGTCCTATGTATGTTTTTATTTTTTCAAAGTCTTTAGTTAGAATTTTTATCCATAAACCACACTCTCTCACATTACCAATAACTATTTCATTATAGTGATTTAAAATTCTTGTATTATCCGAAAAGCATATATTATCCAGTTTAATTTCGTTCATATTTACACCTTTCATTGTATTATTAGTGAAGTATAGATCCTATTTTGTTAACAAAATTTTCTAAATAAGCTAAATCTGGCATCCAAAAGGAATCATAAATATATGATTGTTGAGTTTTTTCTTCAATTATCCTAACAAGTGCTGTTATATTCCGTGGAGTAGCCTGGGCGATTTTAAATGCTTTATTTTCATCATATAAATTCCAAATAGAAATTTCTTCCTCAATACTTTTCATTAATTTAGCATTAATTATTGATTGTCTCTGAATTTTTTTATTACTATTAAATATAAAACTTTGCTGCATTAAACATTTTTTTAAATTTTGTATACTTACATGATTCTGCAATAATTCATATATTTTTTTTATAATAAATGGAGTCAAAAAACTATTTGCTCCACTTAAAACATAAGACGATCCCAACCATGGTATAATTCTTGGAGAATTATTAATATAAATAACATTGTTACTGGTAACAAGATTATTTTGTTTACCTTGGACACTAATTATTCTATTATTACAAGAAAGATAATTTATTTTTCCATTATTTGATTCTGATGTAACTATTATTATTCCTTGAGACAGACATTTATCTAAAAGAATTTCTAACTCCGAATCTTTAATAAATGCTTCAATTCCTAAACTTAAATTAATAATATTAACGTCACTGTTTAACGCTTCAAGTAGTGCCACTTTTAAAGACGACAGCTTCCCTTTTCCAGTTCTATCCAATATTTTTATACTATACAATTCCAAACCAGAACTAATTGAATCAATTAATTTTATAATACATGTACCATGACCGTTTTCATCTTTGTTAGTTTCATCTGTGAAATTTATATTAGTAATTTTATTCTGTAATGGTTGACTAAAATCAAACCCACTATCTAACACAGCAATTTTCATTGAAGTTATTTACACCTACTCACTAATTAAAAAGAATGCCCTAAAAGTCTCTCGCACCACATACTACAACTCCAAAATACACCTTATCAAATGTTCTAGGGCTTGTATAATATTGGTTTTACAAAGACTTCTAGGGCACCCATTTCTTACTCATTTACATGTTTACCTGATACTTTCTACCACAGTGGCCAAGTATTATCAGTTTCTTTCCAGCCACAATCTTTTGATGCCGTTTTCTCAAAATACTGTTCGCAATCATCGTCACATCCATAACCTTTGATTTCAACTTCAAGTTCTTTTTCTTTGTTTCCCATGATAACTCCTCCCTTCTTTAAAATTTTATTTGTAAATTAAATTACAAATCATTATCAGTGTGCCACACAATTTTTTCCAATTTATTCTTTTTAATATGACACCTCTCAACACGTTTTTTATTGTTTGAGTATATCACATTATTTCTTGAAATACAAGTATCCGCACAAAAATACCGTACATTACAATTTTGACATGGAGCGATTTTGTCAACTATAGGTTTTGCAAACAAACCGTCTATATGTATCTTGTGTTCCGAAACTATAAAACTTCCAATTCCTAATTCTTCCTCTCTTAATGCAGCACATGAAAACACTATTCCATAAGTATTAATAAAAATAGAACGATATTGATGGTTACATAAACATTTAAATGTAAGTCCTTTTTCAGTCAGATTATGCATAATACGCAATTCCATAGGATCCTCCGCAAAATTTTCTTCTGCCCGTCCTTTTATATTAAGCTGTCTAATAACCGGCTTAATATGTAATCGTTCAGATAACTCTTTGAACTTTATTATTTCAGAATTATCATCGCCAACACTTACACATGATAAAGTAATTCTTTCATACCCACACATCTTCAGTTTATTAATTAATGCAATAACTTTATTATATACACCCTTTCCCCGTATCATGCTCACACTGTTTTCATCATATCCATCTAAACTAATATGTAAAGCATGAATATACCTCATTATAAGCTCGATGTACTCATCAGTTACCAAAGTTCCGTTTGTAATTATTTCTAATGACCCAGTAAAATTCTGCTTAATCACTTTACATACATCGACTATATCTTTCCGGCAAAATGGCTCACCGCCTGTTAATAATATTCTTTTCACTTTATTGTCTTCCGACCATTTTGAAATAGCTTTTATCATATCAATTGGCATTTCTCTATATTTTTTCCCACCAAAGGAATACGAGCAATGTTTACATGCCAAATTACACTGAGTTGTTATCTCAATGGTTATATCCGAAGGATATAATTGTAACTCATCCTTTTCTGCATTATCAATGCAAATACCTACTTCCCGAAATGCATTTATATATTTTTTTTCTTTTTCAGATAGTAAAGATATATTATTTTGAGACTTTTGCACCAAATCTTTATAAAGAGAATGCGACATTTTGATCCATCTTCCATCAAAAGCAATATTGCCAACAATACATTCATTACCATTTATTAATACTCTCGTATACTTCGAAAAAAATATACTATTGATATTTTTCATAACTTTTCCTCATTTATTCGATACAATATCTTTCTATATCCACAAAAGAAAGAATTAGTTTTATTCAAGTACCCTGTCATTTTATAATTTCCATATAAACAGCTAGCACTTTTGCAACATTTAAAATATCTGCATCCAACACAATCTTCCCTATTCAAAGACGTTCCATCTGTATATCGCGGTTCAATTTCTGAAACGTTTTCTATATTTCCTAAAAGAAATTGTTTATCATCCATAACATATGTACAAGGATAAACATTCCCCCCCAAATCAATACTAAACATGCTATAACCTCCCGCGCAGCCCCGTCTACCGATAAACAATTCATCATCATCTAGGTTTATATATGCATTCTTTCTTATATTTCTTATCTTATCTATTTCTCTTAATTGTCCTTCGAGAATCTCCAATGACTTGTCACTCCATTCAGAATCGAAATAATCTGGTACAACTTTCAACACTGTAAAGCCACGATTTATCAAATATTCACAACTACTACTAAGTTTTGAAACAGTTTTTGAATTATAGGTCACTCTCGCAGACAATTTTAAACTTGCATCAAACAATCGCGGAATGAGATCATCGACATCGCGCCACGCTGATGATCGGTTTTTATATCGTCTATTTATGCTATATATCTCTTCATCACCGTCTATACTTAATGCACATTCCACATTATTTTTTTTTAACCAAATAAGCATATCATCCGTCATTAATGTTCCATTAGTTGTTATAGAATAAAAAGGAGTGATTTTGTCATCAATTTTTTCATTTGCAATCTCAACAAATTTTTTAATAAAAGGAAACTTAATTAAGGGTTCTCCACCAAAAAATTTAATGAATATTTTTTTAGAGGCGGTCTTATAACACATTGTATTAATAAACTCTATTGTTTTTTCGATATAATCAATTTCGCAAACACCAGTATCCTCTCTTATAAGTCCTTCTTCATAGCAATAACTACAGGCCATATTACATGTCTTAGTTACCCAAATACTTAATTTCATACTGTCATCTTACCCCCTTCATACAATTCCAATTTTATTATCCGATTACAAATTTTTAAAATTTGTGGTTTATGAGTTATAATAATTACAGTTTTTTCTTTAAAATGATTTTTAATAAACTCTATCATCTTCTCTTCACTATTAGAATCCAAGGCAGCAGTCGGCTCGTCTAGAACACAAATCGGCTTATTATCCAAATAAAGCTTATAAAGAGCTAATTTTTGAGCCTCCCCTCCTGATATATTTAAATTATTTTCTTTTACTTCAAAATTACCTTTTAATATACTGTTTCCTGATTCGTAAAAGTTCATTTCTTCCAAAAATTTTTTCATTTTATTTAATTCTTTTTCACTCTTTAGAATATTATTAAACTCTTCAGCCAGCAAATAGCTATTTTGAGTCATAACGCCTATTTGCGTCTGCAAATATTCCATATCAAATGTGTTAATATCAATTCCATCAATCTCAATTTTGCCACGTTCGACAGTACACAATTTAGTCAACAATCTGACTAATGTAGTTTTTCCGCTTCCATTGTTCCCTACAATACCAATGATTTCTCCTCTATTAAACGTTTCGGTAAATCCTTTCAATATAAATCTTTCATTGTTATAACCAAACCATACATTATCAAAAGAAATATTTCCCATAAGCTCGCTGCTGTGTTTATAATCTCCCTTGATTATATTTTTTTCATTAAACATTACATTATAAATGTTATCTAATAAAGGAAAGAAATTTTTTATTTTAACAAACATATTTCCTATTGATACTATAGGACTATATAATCTTTGCACATAAATAGTCATACTAAACAACAAACCAACAGAAATCAAATTATTAGAAACATCAACAGCACCTAAAATTAATACAATAACAATTGCAAGAACATTAAAAGACATTCCTGTCATTCCAACAGTACACATGGTTTTCGTAAAATCTAATCCTTCTTTAGCCAGTTCATCACATTTATCTGCATACATTTTTTTTATATATTGAGTTTTTCCCGTCATTTGTAATGAAGGCATATTATTAATGGTTTCAGTGGAAAATGAGTTAAAATCTCCCATAGTCACTCTCAACTTTTTCATACGTTCTTTACTCTTATTTGCCACTTTTCGCTGAATAAATGCAAATATAATTGACATTACAACAACCAAAATGCCAATTTTAGGATTTAATATAATTATATATGAACTAATCCCTATACACAAACAAATATTTACTACCAATTCGCTGATATCAGATGTTAGTAGTTCTTGCAATTTTTCTATGTCATTATCTAAAATTGTGAGTACATCCCCTACTTTGTACTGGTTCCAAAATTGAATATCAACTGTATTAAGCTTTTTATATAACTTTTGTTTTGTCCTTAATACTATATCATTACCGAATTTAAAAAAAAATACTTTTTGCAAATAATAGAAAATTACCATTAATATCCCGCAAATCAACATCTCAGTAGTATACAACACTATATTTGAAACATCTCCCATAACAACTCCCAGATCAACAATTTTGCTTAAAAAACTAGGAAATATTACAGAAGCAATTGTATAGATCATTAAGAAAGAAAAACATTTTATCTGATTAACGATATACTTTTTTTTCTCTATATCTACTATTTTTAGTAAACGTTTCAAAAAAGTTTTTAATTCCATCTGCAACCCCCTCAAAGATTATATAATAACCATTTTTTACTCATACCAATATGATTAATTTTAACATTTTAAAAAACAATATACAATATACAGCGAGTTTGTCCTTACTAAATAGCCACGTTTACCAATAAGCAAAAGCCCTAATCATGGTTATGGATTCTCTTGAATCGCAAACTCCTGATTGGACTTTTATTTTTAAAAAGTAATAAATCTTCTATCTAATCTACACTCAAATTCTATCTGCGAAGAAATTATTGCTTATTAATTCGCTCAATCAGCCTATCTTTTAAAATGCTTTGATATGCAAAAAACGGCGTTACTAAACATACCATAAAAATAATTATTAAAACAATTAACAAAGAAGCATACGGCATTTTAAAAGAAGCATACGAAACAATTTGCTTAAACCAAAAATACAAGGGAATATATATTCCATTTCCTACTATGAGCAATAATATAAATGAAATTATCCAATAATAAAATCCCTCAATCAATAAAATCTTTAATTGCTGTCTATGCGTCATACCAATACTTTCCAAAATTGCAAATTCTTGTTTTCGGTTATTTACACTCGTAATCATTGTTGTAACAAAATTAAGTATTCCTACTAGCAAAAATATAAAAGACAATCCTATCGTTAAAACTTTAGTTGTCAAAATGTAACCTTCCATCTCTTTAGCTTTTTCAATCCTAGATATTATTTGAATATCCGAATTCAAAGAAGCAATCGTTTGAAGTTGCATTAAAACTTCATCATCATGTTTTCCATCAGTGTCAAATGCAATTCGAAAAATTTTAATTTGAGAAGTTAAACCTTCAAGCGCCGTTTTGCTTATATATAAATCCGGGGCTGTTCCTTTTTCATTTCCCCTCCCTCCTTGAAAATCAGCGCTAAAAAAACCATCAGCAACTTCAAACTCCGTCTCGGCCCCTTTAGTTTTTATAGTAATAATCTGATTAGGTTGAATTAAATTTTCCCCATCCTCATTTGTAATTGTCTGAAGCACAACAATCTTACCATCTTGAAACGCCTCTAGATCAATAGGATGTTCAAGTGTTTTATTTAATTCTTCTATATAACTATTATCAATTCCATAAACACCACTATAAAAATTCTCCGTATATGATTCGCGTTTTTCAGAAGAAGAAAAGTCTATACCTGCTTTTCCTTCTAATGAATCCACATATGCGCCAAATACCTCCTCATCATACTGCACATCAAAAGTAACACGTTCTTTGGCAACATAGGTAACTCTTAAGTTTTGAATTCCAGAGATATTTTTAATATCTTCTAGCATATCTGCCGTGATTGGACTTCCATCATCATGAATACTATAAGTAATTGCAAAGTCGCTTTCACCCCATTGCTGTATAAAGTTTTCCGGACTAATACTCGACAATAAAGACGTTGCTATCCAATATAACGCCAGCCCTAAAAACAAAGAAGAAATAACCAATATTGCGCTTTTTTTAGAGCGAAAAATATTTTGAAACGCCATTCTTGTTAATCTAAATACCTTATTCCTACGCTTATACAATTTTTTCGAATCCACATCATTATATGACATTGCCGCAATAGGAGAAACCTGGGCGGCTATTTTCGCAGGTTTAACACACCCTATTCTTGCAGTGACAAAAGAAAATATTGTGGCTCCTATAAAAACGAACGGAGAGAACGAAATTTGCAATCCTAAATCTTCATTCCCCGAATATAGCACATTTAAACTATATGGCACGATACCAAAAGATACTGCAGCTCCCAATATCAAGCCTATCGGAATTCCAATAACAGTAATATACAAAACTTGCTGATAAACAATTTTTCGTACTTCTTTTTTGGTAAATCCTATTAATCGAAGTTGACCAAAAAAGCGGATATCTCTAACTATACTAATATATAAAACATTATGTATTAACAAATAGCCGCTAATAAATATGAATAATAGTATAAAGACAATGCCTATAATTAATACTTGGCTGTTCACTTGTGTTACAGGTACAATTTCAAAACTCTGTGTTGAAGAAAATTTCACCTTGTCCTTTAACCTATCACACTCTTTTTGAATATCTCCTGTATCTTCAAAAGACACCATAACTACTTTACCAGTAGAGATAGCAGCCTTATTTTTAAATTCTTCTGAAACGTAAATGCTTCCTTTGTCATTAGTCCTAACTTGAGAGTAGTCTGTATAGTATCATCGTCATCCAAATGATACGACAAAGAAATAGACATACCTTCTTGTGGATTTGTTATTCCCAAACGCTCTAAAATCCATGTAGGTATCATTACTTCATTTTCTGTAACAGGGTAGTTTCCAACAACATCTGAAATAGTGGGCACCCTATGAAGGTTCCATTCATTTTCATCTATCCAATTTAGCCCTAGCAACAAATCTTCATCTTCCAAACCGTCAATTTGTCCTAAATGTTGAGAAATCCCAATATCTTTAATCGAATCTGATTTCTTTATCTCAGATACTTGCAAATCACTAGGGTTATTAATAGCCACATGAGCCGTTGTCCCCATCGCACGAATTTGTTGTAATTGTGCTGTCTCTATATAACTAAATCCAACACTAAACACAGATGTCAACATAAAAGTGGACAAAACTACCGCAATAATTACCACAACATTTCGATATAGATTTGACAAAAAAATTTTCTTAGACAATCCCCATATACGCCTTAAATTCATTTTATAATAAAAATTTTTTTTCATATATCTACCTTTCCATCTATAATATTTATTATGCGATCCGACAACTGAGCTATTTCCAAATTATGTGTAATCATAATCAGCGTTTGTTCGAAACGCTGGTTGACTGTTCTTAAAAGCTTTATCACATCTCCACTCGTTTTACTATCCAAATTTCCAGTTGGTTCATCTGCTAATATAACAGCCGGTTTCGATATAATAGCACGAGCAATAGCCACTCTCTGTTGTTGTCCTCCAGAGAGCGTATTCGGAAGATTAAAGATTTTCTCCTTTAATGAAAGTATATCTAAAACATCATCTAAAAAATCTTTATCTATTTTTCTCCCGTCAAGTTCTACTGGCAAAACTATATTTTCATAGACACTTAAAACAGGAATCAAATTATAATTTTGAAAAATAAATCCTATATTTTTTCTACGAAATAGTGTCAATTCTTCCTCAGACATAGAAGTAATATCTTTCCCCAAAATATATACATTCCCTGAAGTTGGAGTGTCTAATCCGCCAATCATATTAAGTAACGTAGATTTTCCACTGCCAGAACTACCAATTATGGAAACAAATTCTCCTTTCTGTACAGAAAAACTTATATCATTTACCGCTTTTGTTTGATTTGGCACTTTACCATAATATTTTTTCAAATGTTCTACACTAATAATTTCCATAATTCCCTCCATAATTGTATTAGAAAAAGTTTAAGTTTATATTATTATATATTTTATAACTATAAATGGTAAGCGCATAGTTTTAGGGCGTACCCTATAAATTAAATCTGACACCCCGCGCTAGAATGCCAGACATACGAGTATTTCACTACATTTTATTTACAAGTTTCCTGAGCCAATTTACTCCACGGG
>OJMJ01001224.1_pt1 | contig 11194 bp, 10 predicted proteins | sample 1597181 | NCBI WGS metagenome assembly OJMJ01 (sample SAMEA2452126, study PRJEB22498) | human gut metagenome | biome: human feces; feature: human gut; material: feces | place: Australia | collected 2012
GCATCGTGCTGCGCTTCGAGAACCACAAACTTGAGCAAACACTGCGCTGCACGCCGCTCCTCACAGACGGACGCGAGCCGACCGCAATCGAGCTTGCAACCGCAATCAGAGAGCTGCTTGACTGGCTGCGAGAAGAGCACAAGGACAAGGTATCCTGATACCATTTTATGCGGTCGCATAACACGCATTTTATATTGCCTGAATAACAAAAAATCCCGTTTGTACAGCGATGTGCAGGCGGGATTTTTTATGCTCCTAAAACCACCGAAAATATGCCAAATTATGCGATCGCATAAGTCGCATAAAACATGGCATTTTATATATAATTTTTATCGTTATAAACGTTTGGTTATCAATGTGTTATTATATGTTTATGCGACCACATGCAATCGCATCTATTATATATTATATATAGTATATATTCATACTAACGTATTCATATATACTATATATATAATATATAATTTTTTCTCTTCAAAGAGAAAGCGATTTTTGGGGGTTGGAATTGGGTGTTGGAACGGTCGTTGAGGGGCTACGCCTTGTCGCCGTTCACGTAGTCGATAATCTTGCGCACGGCATCGTCAATTCGTTTCGTGCCGTAGGCGATATAATGGTCTGTTACGTCCGCCCAGGAGTGCCCGAGGCAGAGGGCAATCGTTTCTCGGGGTATCTCAAGCTCCGCGCCGATTGAGGCGAACGTGTAACGTGCGGTGTACACCGTAAGGTTGTCAACGATGGGTTTGTATCGAGCTGAAGGTCTGCCAGGCCCGTGCGCACGCTTAATAACCTCCCTCGTGCCGATTTGCTTTAGTCCTGCACACCAATGGTGGTAATAATGGCGGTACGAAGCATCTGTGTCGAGCGGTGAGAGCAGCCAGTTTTTACCTCGGTATCGTCTTATGATCTCCATTGCCTCTGAGGGTATCGGTATGTCGTAGAGCTTGCCTGTCTTTCTGCGTCGGTATCTTATGCGCCCATTGTACACGTTCTCGTCTTTGAGCGTCAGAAGGTCGGCAGGGTTTATTCCGCACAGATAGAATGTCAGCATGAACAGGTCTCGACATACGCATCTCCGCTTGTCAAGCGGACAATCACGGATAGCTCGAAGCTGCTCCACGCTGATGTTGTTGATAGGTGTTTTCTCTGTTTTGATTTTATACCTCCTGAACGGATAGTTGCTCGTCCACTCGTTATCGAGTGCCCAATTAAAAACGGCTCGAACGTTTTTAATGACGAATGCCTTGTAATTTGTGCTTATCCCGTCGCCCATTGAGCGTGCGAAATTATCAAGCCATGCTTTGTCAACAGAGGCGAATGTAGCCTTGTCGTCAAACTTTTCAACCATAACGGCGGTTCTCAAGTAGCCGTCTCTTGTATTTCCCCTTTTTTGCTCTGCGCACTTGCGGATGTAGTCAACGAGTGTTTCCTTCGGTTTGGGTTCCCTGCCCGTGATGAGAGTGCGCAGACCTTCTTTCAGTCGTTCGTGCTTCATGCCTTCATGTTCGAGGAGAAATTTGTCGATGCCGTCTATGATACGCACAAGCCGTTTTGTCTTCGTTCGGCTCGTTCTGTGCGAACGAAACGCCGTTTACAGGGTACTTCGCCATGATGCCTGTGCTCACGGCAAACTCCTTTCGGTTGTCGCGGAAAATGACGGACACGGGTATAAGTCCGTTTTCATTCCGTTTGCTCTCTTTCGTGCTGATGAAATATTTCATAATAACGCTTGTTTTGTTCGAAATTCGCTTAAAAAGCCCACTAAAAAGTCCACCTAACACCACCTAAAAACCCCTAAAAACACATCTTGGGAATTTTTTTAAACGCTGATGCTGATGTTTTGTACTTGGTTTTTATTTGCGTAATGCGTTGTTAATCAATACATTTGCGGTACAAATAGGGCTGTTGAAACACTTTTGCACAAACATTTCAAGATGCAAAGTTAGTATAAAAAAGCGAAATGCACAAAGTTTTTAAATTATTATTCTTACCTTTGCACCATCTTTATAAATATCGTAATATTAACAACAAACCGATACATGAAATTGAAATTGTTCTTGCTCGCAGTGTCTACGGTTTTCGCACTGCCAATGGATGCTCAGTCGCGTTTGCGCAGTACAAGAGTTCATAATACAGATACCCTCCCCGCATTGGTGAAGCAGTATATGGATTCGCTCAAGGTGACTAAGGCGAATATTGATTCGGCTGTGGTGGAGGCAAACACTAACGATGGCAAGTATTATCGTCTGTTCGCACCGCTCACATTCTATCATGGAGTGTCAGAGAATATGTTTGCATTGGAGAAGAATGGCGACGAACAGGATCGTACGCTCGCTAATATATACCTTAATCGTCCCGACTTGGTGCGCAACACACAGAGGCAACTTGATCTCGTAGGCCCGGTGGTAAACCCGTATCCTGAGAGCGTTACGCCAGAGACGGAACTCGCCCATAAGGTAGTGGCTAAGGCTGATGATGCCGACATAGAAGCACCAGTGGATATCTTCGTGGCAAAGCCGAACTTCTGGAAGCTAAGTGGTAATTACTCGTTGCAGTTGTTCCAGAACTACGTTTCGGATAACTGGTACAAGGGCGGCGAGAGCAACTACTCTATGCTCGGAACTGTCACGCTACAAGCTAATTACAACAACAAACAGCGTTTCCGTTGGGAGAACAAGCTGGAGTTGCGCCTCGGTCTGCAGAACTCGAAGGGCGATACACTGCACACTGTGCGTGCTTCGGAAGACCTCATTCGCTACACCGGCAAGGTGGGCTTGCAGGCAACGAAGCGTTGGTATTACACCTTCCAGCTCATTGCAAGCACACAGTTTATGCGTGGCTTGAAGAGCAACGACCACACTGTTTACTCCAACTTCCTATCACCGCTCTACATTAACCCCTCTCTTGGTATGGACTACAGCGTAGACGCGCTGAAAGGTAAACTGACAGGTTCTATTCACTTGGCTCCAATTGCTTATAACCTTACATATATCAAGGACAGCAAGATGGCATCGCGCTTCGGTGTGGATGAAGGCAAGCATACGAAGTACGACTTCGGTTCGGAGGTGACGCTCGACTTGGCTTGGAATATTGCTAATAACATTTCGTGGAAGACACGTCTATACGGATACACCTCATATAAGCGTGTGCTGGTGGAGTGGGAGAACACCGTAACGTTCATCTTTAACAAATACATATCGAGCAACATATTTATCTATCCGCGCTTCGACGACGGAGCAAAGCGTGGCAAGCATGGCTATATGCAGATGAAGGAATTTATTTCGCTCGGCTTCAACTACGGCTTCTAAATAACCAGAGGTTACTCAGTTGAGAAATTAAACTATCTGGAGGGTGTGCATTCAATGTTTCTACGCAAACATTGAATGCACACCCTCCTTTTTTACAAACTCGGGTGAAAAAGTCTTAATTCATTTTGTATTCTCATATTTATTTGATAATTTTGGCGTTAATTACTAATATTATAAGCATAAAAGTGAAGAAATATATATTTGCATCTATTCTTGCTTGTTCGTTGTCGTTTGCTGCGAACGCCCAAAAGATTACGCTTGGCTCATGTGTCACGCATGATGGCGCACAGTATAAAGGACAGTTGCAAGCAGGAAAACCCCACGGAAAAGGCTCTGCTCTGTTCGAGAACGGCGATACCTACGAAGGCGAGTACGTGAAAGGTAAGCGTCAGGGTGAAGGCATTTACACCTTTTCTGATGGTGAGAAATACGACGGCGAATGGTTTCAGGATCAGCAGCACGGATACGGTACATTTTGGTTTATAAATAACAACAAGTATGTCGGTATGTGGTATCGCGACTATCAGCAAGGTCATGGTGTAATGTACTACTACAATGGTGATAAGTACGATGGCTATTGGCAGCAGGACAAGCGCCAAGGCAAGGGCAAGTACACCTTTGCTGGTGGTGCCTATTACGAAGGCAACTGGAAAGACGACCAGAAGTCGGGTAAGGGATTCTTTGCTTGGGGCGACGGCACAACATACGATGGTATGTGGCTCAACAACCAACGTTCAGGAAAAGGCGTAAACAAATACGCTGATGGAGATGTGTACACGGGCGAATGGCTTAATGACATACAGAACGGTAAAGGTATCTACCGCTTTCAGAACGGCGATGTGTACGAAGGCGACTATGTCCAGGGCGAACGCACCGGCATGGGCATCTTCCGCTACAAGAATGGAGACAAGTACACAGGACACTTCCTCGAAGGCGACAAGGATGGTCAGGGAACATTCGCATGGAAGAATGGTGACATCTATGTAGGTCAGTGGAAGAAGAACAATCAGAATGGACATGGCAAGCTGACAAAACGCAATGGCGATGTGTACGAAGGAACCTTCAAAAACGGAATGATGGACGGACAGGTGATAATACACTACGCCAATGGAGCCAAGTTTAAAGGCATATATCGCAATGGTAAGCGTAACGGAGCTGCCATCGAGGAGACAAAAGACGGCATAAGGTTTGAAGGAACCTACGCTAACGATAATCGAGACGGCAATTTCGTAGAGAAAGATCGCAACGGAAAGGTGACAGCACGCGGACACTATGAACATGGACGACGATACGTCGACAAGTAAGGGTGCATATCGCTGATTATAACAAATACATGGATTATCTTAAAATACAATAAATCACTCAACTATGGCAACAAAAACAAAAAGCACAAAGGTGGCTAAAAAACCGGCTGTAAAACACATCGGACTTGTGAAGAATGATGCCTATCTACAGCCTTATGAGGATGCTATACGTGGCAGACATGACCATGCCTTGTGGAAATTGAATGTATTGACCAACAATGGAAAAACGAAGTTGACAGATTTTGCCAACGGACATAAATATTACGGCTTGCATAAGACAACACGCGGTTGGGTCTTCCGTGAGTGGGCACCAAACGCTACAGCTATCTATCTCGTGGGCGACTTCAATAATTGGGAGGAAAACGATAAATATAAGGCTAAACGCATTGATGAGGCAGGTAACTGGGAACTTAAACTGCCAACAAAGGCAATGAAACACGGTGACCTTTTCAAGATGCACGTTTACTGGAATGGTGGCATGGGCGAACGCATCCCTGCATGGGCAACACGTGTGGTGCAGGATGAGGAGACAAAGATATTCTCGGCACAGGTGTGGAACCCAGAGCCATACGAATGGAAGAAGAAGACATTCAAACCGAACAAGTCGCCACTGCTCATCTACGAGTGTCATATAGGTATGTCGCAGGATGCTGAGAAGGTTGGCACATATAACGAGTTCCGCGAGAACGTGCTGCCACGAGTTAAGGCAGACGGCTACAACTGCATACAGATAATGGCTATTCAGGAACATCCTTACTACGGATCGTTCGGCTATCACGTAAGTTCGTTCTTTGCCGCTTCTTCGCGCTTCGGAACCCCCGAGGAACTAAAGGCACTCATCGATCAAGCACATAAGGACGGCATCACCGTAATCATGGATATCGTTCATTCGCACGCTGTGAAGAACGAAACAGAAGGCTTAGGCAACTTAGCAGGCGACCCTAACCAGTACTTCTATCCTGGCGAGCGCCATGAGCATCCGGCTTGGGACTCGCTCTGCTTCGATTATGGCAAGGACGAGGTGATGCATTTCTTGCTTTCTAACTGCAAGTACTGGGTGGAGGAGTTCCACTTCGACGGTTTCCGCTTTGATGGCGTGACTTCAATGCTCTACTACAGTCATGGTTTAGGCGAGGCGTTCTGCAACTACGGCGACTACTTTAACGGACATCAGGACGATAACGCCATCTGCTATCTCACTCTTGCCAACCTGCTTATCCACGAGGTGAACCCACAGGCTGTCACTATCGCTGAGGAGGTGAGTGGTATGCCGGGTCTTGCAGCCAAGTTCAAGGACGGCGGCTACGGCTTCGATTATCGAATGGCGATGAATATACCTGACTTCTGGATAAAGACCATCAAGGAACTTCCCGACGAGGCATGGAAGCCAAGTTCTATCTTCTGGGAGACAACAAATCGTCGCTCGGACGAGAAAACTATCAGCTACTGTGAGAGTCACGATCAGGCACTCGTTGGTGATAAGACTATAATCTTCCGACTTATCGACGCTGATATGTACTGGCACTTCCGTCGTGGCGACGAAAACGACCGCGTGCATCGCGGCATCGCACTGCATAAGATGATTCGCCTCGTTACGGCTTCTACTATCAATGGTGGCTACCTCAACTTCATGGGCAACGAGTTTGGACACCCAGAGTGGATAGATTTCCCACGCGAAGGCAATGGTTGGAGCCATAAGTATGCACGCCGCCAGTGGAACCTCGTGGATAATCCTGACCTCGATTACAAGTTCCTCGGTGACTTCGATCACGATATGCTGCAAACACTGAAGCTTGAGAAGAACTTCCAGAAGACTCCTGTACAGGAAATATGGCACAACGATGGCGATCAGATTCTCGCTTACATGCGTGGCGATCTCATCTTCGTGTTCAACTTTAGTCCGACACGCTCGTTCACCGACTACGGATTCCTCGTGCCGACAGGTTCTTATGACGTGGTTTTGAACACCGACGCGAAGAAGTTTGGTGGTAACGGACTCTCAGACGATAGCATTACTCATCTCACCAACTATGATCCAGCTTACGTATCTGAGCATAAGGAATGGCTGAAGCTGTACATCCCAGCACGTTCGGCTGTTGTATTGAAAAAGAATTAGAATAAGGCAGAGGAGAGGGTTAATGAAAAATCAAGGATTGTTGACACGCGTGATGTGTACGTTTGTGTTCACACTATTCTGCTTTTACTATCTTTACTGCTATCAAGCCGATTTGCTTACGGTGATGCAGCACGTATTATCACAAGGACAGACCCACTACAACCATTTTGTGGGGGCTGTCCTGATAACGCTTGTTGTGTTGCTCATACAAATTGGTGTTGTTAGAATATTACAACGGAAACGGTTGGCATGGGCACTAACGTTCGTACCTTCCGCTCTTTGTCTGATAATGCTTACCAATATTGGGGTGTCTCCCGACAGCGGAACGCTCGCGTTTGGTGTGTGGCGATATATTGCGCCAGTGCTGATAGTTGTTTTTTTCTTGATTGTATTTGGGGTGAACAATAGCGGTGTGCTCGATTCGCTGCCACGAGTTTGGAGTAATCCAATAAGAGAGTTATGGTTAAATCTTCTGATTTTGACCATACTGATGCTCACAATCTGCTTTGTCAGCAACGACGATAAGTATTTTCATGCACGTATCCATGCTGAGCAATGTCTTCTTGATGGCGATTATGACGCAGCCTTAAAGACTTTGCGTCGATACGATGTGAGCGACCGCAATATCTCCATGCTTGCCACGTATGCACTGGCTAAAAAAGGAGAACTTGCTGAACACATGTTCGATTATCCGGTTGTGGGTGTTGACGCAATGCTTCCAAACGGTAAGGATATCAAGTTCGAGCTTTATCCCGAATACCAGCTTTACGTATATCTCGGAGGACGCTACAAGCAGACAATGAATGCACGTCAGTATATTAATTTCCAGCGTCGCATTAATCGTGTCAACAAACCAATGGCCGACTATGTGTTGTGTGCGCATCTGTTCGATCGCAATCTGGATGCTTTCGTTGCTGACTTAAAGAAGTATTATGAGGTGAACGACTCGGTAACGTTGCCACGCCATTATCGTGAGGCACTTACGTTGTATATGCATACGCACACTGCGCCTGCTATAATATATAAGGATAATGTAGGAGCAACTGACTATGAGGACTATCAGCTCTTGGAGCGTAAGTTCGACAACGAACACGATAAGAAGAATGCACTACGGCGTATGTTTGGCAATACTTATTGGTATTACTATGATTATCAAAGATAAAAAACGTGTATGGCAGTTATGTCATACACGTTTTTTATTTCTTTGATTTTATTATAATGTGTAGGTGAGGACGAATTTTTCGTTCTGCATATACATTATGTCTTTCAGTGTGCCTCGTTTAAGATTGAAGTTCTCAAACGAACCCTCCGATGATATTGTCTTCAGTTTGGTTTGCATTTCGTTAAACATCAGTTTCTCTTCTGAGAAGTACTTATATAGAGTTTCCTTTGCACACCAGCAGAGCAATAACGCTGTTTGTGTATCGTAACAGTCTGTCTGCGATGCTATATTTGTTTGAGGTGATGATGGATTGCTCGTCTTTATCAATTCCTTCAGCATATCTTGTTCCTGCTTCGTAAGAAATTTGTCAACGATTCTGAACACGCGATTGTTGCGATATTCAATATCAACAGCTACGTTCTTTCTCTTCGATATTATGATGCTTGCATAGCCTATGGTGTGGCTGATGCTGATGTTGTAGCCATCAATCGTAGGCTTACCGTCTGCATTGTGACCTATAACGAGGTCGGTTCTGCCTGTTATGGCATGGAGTAGAGCATATATAGCCACGGTTTCTGTCTGTCTTCTTGCGCACTTCTGTTTTAGTTCGTTACATACCATTTGCGGACAAACCTCATCAGCATGAAGTTCGTCCGCAATCTTCCACAGCCCGAGACGTGTGTCGTTGTCTATATTCTTTATGAATACTAATGGCATAATTTCTACTTCTCTTTATCTGTTGTGTTGTTCTTCTGCTCGTGTATCACAACCTTTATCTTGCTTATACGGCGTTCCTCAATGCCTACAATCTCGAACGTATAGTTCTTGTAGTCGATCTTTTCGTGGATAGATAGGAAGTCGCCCTTTATTTCGAGCAGCAATCCTGCGAGTGTATCAGCGTCGCCCTCAACATCTGCAAACTCTTCGTCATCGATGTTTAAAATCTTGCAGAAGTCAGTGAGCAAAGTTTTGCCTTCAAACAGAAACGTGTTGTAGTTGAGCTTTGAGTAGTACTTGTTCTCTTCGTCGTATTCGTCGTTAATCTCTCCTACGATTTCTTCGAGGATATCTTCAAGAGTTACGAGTCCGCTTGTGCCACCAAACTCGTCCACAACGATAGCAATGTGTATCTTATTCTCTTGAAACTCGCGCATCAAGTCGTCAATCTTCTTCGTCTCTGGTACGAAGTAGGGTGGGCGGATGAGGCTTTGCCAGCGAAAGTTGGCAGGCTTTGAGAGGTGAGGCAGGAGATCCTTAATGTAGAGAATGCCACGAATATTGTCGGCATTGTCCTGATAGATAGGAATGCGACTATAGTTATTCTCCACGATGCTCTTCAATACATCTTGATAGTTGGAGTGAATATCGAGTGCTACGATGTCCTGACGACTTGTCATCACCTCCTTAGCAGTCTCGTCGCTGAAGCGTATAATACCCTTCAACATACTCTGTTCGTCCTTAATATCCTCCTTATCGGTCAACTCAAGAGCCTGTTCCAAATCGTCAACACTGAGTACATGACTCTCCTTTTGTACCACCTTCTCTGCTAATATGCCACTACGCAGCAGTATGTTCTCCATAAACCAAAACAACTTACGGAATACCATGATGCCACCTACAAACTTACGACAGAATCCCAACGGGTTTTGACGACTGTACACTTTTGGCATAATCTCGCCAAAGAGTAACAGAAGGAAGGTTAAGAGTACGGTGAGCGACAGAAATTGCAACCAATATGCTTTCTCGCCGAAGTGTATGAGGTGAGAGAAAATGTAGTTGCAGAGCATGATAATCGTCACATTCACGAAGTTGTTTGTGATGAGTATCGTGGCGAGTGTGCGTTCGCTGTCTTCGCGCAGCAACTTAATGTTACGGTCGCTTGCAGTCTTGGCTTCGTTCACCTCAGCCATGTCTGATGGTGAGAGACTGAAGAATGCAATCTCTGAGCCACTTGCGAATGCAGAGAATCCCATGAGCACAACTGTCAGTATAGCTGCTATGATGACACCCATTGTTGGAGGGACGAAGTAAACGTCTGCCAACGACTCATGTATAATATTGATATAAGTTTCCAAAGCGTTGTTGTTTGTTCGTTTTTATTGTTTAGAATGGCAATTTGTCTTCATCATCGCTTGTCGTCATTGTTGTGTTTGACGATGATGTAGTAGTGGCTGTTTCGGTTGCACTATTTGTAGTAGGGCGTGGTGTGAGGAGTTCCATGTTGTCGGCATACACCTCGGTGATGAAGCGTCGCTGACCTTTTTTGTCGTCGTAATAACGGTAACGTATCTTGCCTTCCACGTAGAGTCTGTCGCCTTTGTGTACGTATCTCTCCGCTATCTTTGCAAGATTTCCCCACATTACTATGTTATGCCAATCGGTGCGATCGGGCACACGTGTGCCGTTTTGTAGTTGATAGCCACGTTCTGTTGTAGCAAGTGGAAACTGCGCTACAGCCTGGTCGGCATCGTAGTATTTCACATCGGGGTCTTTTCCGACATTTCCTATAAGCATTACTTTGTTCATAGTAGTATTGTTCCGTTTAAAGCAAATAAGGGTGTTCTGCTCTATACAAACAGACACCCTTTATCTTGTTTCTCTATATTCTTTTATTCTTTGTTTGCAATATTAATCAGCGTAGCCCTATTTCCACATACCAAGATATTTGTAGTGGAAGTTCTTTCCCTTTGCAGAAGGGAATTGTGAACGGCTATCAACGCGTCCGCGCAGGTGATCGACCATTCTGTTGTAGCAGTCCTGACCAGAGTTCGCCTTGCATCTCACAACGAAGTGAGTGTCGCGGTACTCGTGCTTGCCAGTTGTAGGCACAAGAACAACACGCTTGAAGTCGAGTTCGCCTTCGTACCAACCAGGACGTTCCTCGTTGAGCTTTGTTGTGACAGTTGCCACCATTTCGTGTTTTTCTGCAGCAGGACTATTCTGTGGTGCAGAGTGCAATGCTTTCTTTTGCTTGAAGTCGAGCATTGTAGCAGCAGTTGTCTTGATTATGATAAAATAAACGCGTGGACGGATTTTATATCTTTTAGGATAGTACACTTCGCTATTTGCGTAATCGCGTACATCAGCTTCGAGATTAGGTGTCATACCTATTTCTGGTATAGAGCGCAAAAAGTCTAATGCTTCTTCAACATTATATACCAATGTCTCTTTGTCAAAATATCGGAGATATAAATTCATTAATGTCGTGTTTTTTTGTTTTTCAAAAATAACATTCTTAAAATATAAGGATAGAAGAGCGGCAAACGGGACTTGAACCCGCGACCCCAACCTTGGCAAGGTTGTGCTC
>OJMJ01001226.1_pt1 | contig 11191 bp, 8 predicted proteins | sample 1597181 | NCBI WGS metagenome assembly OJMJ01 (sample SAMEA2452126, study PRJEB22498) | human gut metagenome | biome: human feces; feature: human gut; material: feces | place: Australia | collected 2012
GTCTGTCTATTACTTCACGATTGATAGTTGCAAAAAATCTTTCTTTATGTGTCATATTCATAGATATAATTTAAATTTCTGCAAATCTACTTACTGAAATTCATACTTACAGGGGTGTTTTTGTCTTATTCTAGAGGCAAATTTTCTGAAAACGGTTAATATAATGTCGTTTCAGGTCCCCAATAAGATTTTTTCATACCTCCGAGATCAATAAAAAATTATTAATTTTTTTTATTCAATGCATTTTATCTGTATCGCCTGACCTCCACCTGGAGCAAGCTTAACCTTTATAACATCTCCTTTTTTAACCTCTGATTTTAATATTTCAACCGAAGTTGGATTTTCCGACCAGTGCGCATTCTTTCCGTCACGATATGCCGTAACTTCATAGCGTGTATCCGGTTTTAGGAAATCTAGACAGAATTCAAACTCACGCGGATTCTCATCGGTTATACTTCCAATATACCAATTGCCGGTATTTTTCTCCTTACGCGCCACGGTATAATAATCGCCAATCTTAGCATTAAGGACAATGCTGCGTTCTCATGCAGTCGGTACATCCTTCAGGAACTGGAATGCAGGTACTCCTTCATAATTCTCAGGCAAATCGGCTGCCATCTGGATTGGACTGTAAACGGTGAGAAGAAGGGCGAGTTCCTTGCATATTGTTGATTTAACGGAGCAGTCCATATAACTGGTTTTCTTACTGCGAACATTCATCTTGAATATTCCGGGGGTATAGTCCATCGGACCGCTTACAAGACGGGTGAAAGGCAATACTACTGTATGTTCAGGACTGTTGCCTTCACTCCATGCATTATATTCCTGTCCGCGGGCACCTTCGCGCGCCATCAAGTTTGGATAAGTGCGCTGCTCGCCGGTATATTTTATAGGTTCATGGTTTATTACCATCAATTTATATTTGGCTGCCGTACGAACCATTTTATTGTAATGGCGTACCATGTACTGACCATGGTGGTGTTCGCGGTATTTGTTGGTTTCATAATTGTAGTTTACATCGCCCGTATAACCTACCTTTATTGTTTTTATGCCTAACCTGTTGCACATTGCAAAAAGTTTGTCCATGGCAGGCTCGAAGTGGTCGATATCGGAAATAGTTTCGAAATACATCATTATACGGACGCCTTTTTCACGGGTATAGCGACATACTTCTTCAATATCATAATCATCAGTAGGAGTAGTCCAGTCGAATATCCCGTAACCTGTCCATGAGCCGTTCATGTCATCCCATCCTTTATCCCATCCTTCGATAAGGACTTCAGGGAAACCATGTTTGGCTGCAAAATCAATGTGGCGTTTGGCATTTGCTGTATTGGCTCCGTGAGGACGGTTTATTGGCTTTCCAAACTGTTTCTTTTCGGCCCATGCTGATTTTCCGGTATGCATTTCCCACCAGATTCCTATATATTTATATGTTTCAATCCAGTCAGTGTCAGGAAATTCACAGGGTGCATTAAGATTCATCAGCATATCCGACGAAGCAAGCTCTGCTGCCGTTCCAATCTGGAATGTGCGCCAAGGTGTTTTCAAGGGGGCTTTGGCACGGACAAGGTCTCCGTTCATCCATGGAGTGAGATGTGCTTTCATTGAATGAGTATCGCCAAGCCTCTCAAGGCTCATATCAGGATAGTCTGTGAGCTCTGCCTCATGTACACACATTACAATACTGTCGTTTATTTCTACTGTCATTGGGGTGTTAGACATAAATTTTCTTTCTTCCTTACCCACGCGGCGAGCATATTTATTGACATCACCTATTTCGCTAATATGAGAATTATAGTATTTCTTTTCATAATTGTCATAATCGGCATATCCCCACCATGCAGAATAATCGGATGCAAAATTGAAACCGGTAAGCTCATTGGAGATTACAAAACTATCGAGAGCAGCCTGCTCGGGGAACTCGTATCTGAAAGCTACACCGTCATTGAAAGCACGTGCAATGAGATTTATGCGGATACCGCTTGATTCCTGACGTAGTTTTACTGTCAGTTCATTATAATGATTCAGGACTTCTTCGTTCTGCCCCCAAACGGTTTTCCATTTTTCGTTTTTACTGTCGTGCGACACTTCTATTACACTGAAATCATTACAAAGACTTCTACCGTCCTTAAATTCAAAACCCATAGGTGAAGGAGAAAGAAGTACCTGATTTTCGCGAGACACCTGGTAAGTTAATTTTCCATCTTCGGAAACAGAAAAACTTATACTGTTTTTAGAATCGGGTGAAACCACCTGCAGCTTATCATAATTATTAGAGCATGACACCAATAAAAAAGCCGCAAATAAAGTTGACAAAGTTTTCATATCAATATGTTATTCATAATATAAATATTAAAAATATTTATGCAGCCAGTAACGAAAGGCTGCATAAATAAACTATAAAATCAGTTTTTCTTAGCCGGACTGATTATATCTACAGATTTAATTTTAATATCACCTGCAGATTTATAAACTTCAAGTTTCAAAGGAACACCATAGGCTGGAATAGGAATTTTGATATTCATCTTATTTACTGCCGAACGGCTTGATTCAACTGAAAATTCATCTATCAGAGTACCGTCAAGATATACTTTTATAACACTGTTTTCCGATGAAGTATATTCAACAACAGCATCCCATTGTGAAACAAAGAATCCAGGGTCGTAGAATGTATATACTTTATCAAAACACAAGCTACCTTTCTTATCCTCTACGCTGGCGATATATGGTGCAGTATCGTATTTCACTATATAGCCATTATCAAGAATTTCGCTTTTAATCTTTTCTTTGGCAGTTTTATCGACAATACCATACGCTACCGAAATACTTCCGGCCAAGTGAATATCCTGGGAAGATGAACCTACAAGGATTTCATACTCACCGGGATTTACTACGAAATTTTTTTTCTGGTCGTCCCAAGTCTTGAAGTCTTCAAATAACAGTTCAAGATTGACTGTTGCACTCTGCGACTTGGCCAGATGAACTCTTTTGAATGATTTAAGCTGTTTTTTGGGCATATCGTTAGAATGGTGTTTATTGCGTATATACAGCTGAGCGACTTCATCACCGTCCATTTTTCCTACATTGGATATTTTAAATGATACTATAGCCTTCTCGTTAGCCTTTAATTCTTTCTTGCTTATACTTAGACCGGAAAATTTAAAGTCGGTATAGCTTAAACCATATCCGAATGGATATAAAGGTTTATCCTTGAGATACATGTATGTGTGATTATGCGCAATATTGTAATCATGGATAGAAGGCAGGTTATTGTCCGAAGCATACCATGTGGTATTGAGTTTTCCTCCCGGATTATAATCGCCGAAAAGAACGCTTGCTATAGCATCACCTTGTTCCTGACCATTTGCCCACGAACATACTATACCTTTAAGTGATTCCTGAGCATTACCCAGCAATGTGGAGCCGCTTGGAGTAATGACTGCTATTACATTCTTGTTGACTTTGCAAAGTTCATCAAGTAATTGTGACTGTCTTCCTGGAAGAAGCAGTGTTGAACGGTCAAGATTTTCGGTAGAAGTTTTCTCGTCATTACCTACAAAAGCCAAAACTACATCTGCCTGCAATGCTGCTTTTATAGCATTATTCATATCAACAGTATCATTTTTTGAGGTAACCTCACATCCTTTTGCATAATGAATTTTTCCCTTATACAGATTTCTGATTCCTTTTAAAGGAGAAACTCTGTTTTTTGGGAACCCTGAATATATACCCAACCAGCAATAATTGGCAAAAGGACCTACCACAGCTATACTTTTAACATCTTTGCTGAGAGGTAAAATATCAGATTCATTCTTTAAAAGAACGATAGACTGTTTTGCTGCCTCTAATGCCAAAGCTCTATGTTTAGGACTTTCAAGAACTGAAGGTTTTATCTGACCATATTTATGATTATTCATATTATCAAATTCACCGGTAAGGAAAAGAAGACGTAGAAGACGGCGAACAGATACGTTAATTTCATCCTCCGAAACAAGTCCTTTCTTGTATGCTTCGTGGATTCCCTTTACCATAGGCGACGGACAACGACGGAAACATTCCTGGTCGCAACCGGCTCTTAAAGCAGCAACACAGCCTTCCGCATTATTATCTGTATATTTATGAAATTTGGTAACACTTCCCACTGCGCTCCAGTCGGCTACAACATATCCTTTAAAGCCCCACTCTCCTCTCAACACATCGGTAAGAAGCCATTTATGTGCAGAGCAAGGAATATTGTTCAAACCGTTTAATGCCGACATAATACCCATAGCTCCGTCATCAACGCACGTTTTAAAGCCGGGGAAATAGTATTCGCGCAAATCCTTTTCGCTAATGATGGATTGTATCTGCTCTCTTTTATGTTCAACATTATTGGCCGCAAAATGCTTTACCGTACATACCGTTTTAAGATATTTAGGATCATTGCCTTGCATACCGCGTATATACATTCGTGCCATTGACGACATGTGGAAGGGGTCTTCACTGTAACATTCCTCATTTCTTCCCCAGCGAGGGTCGCGCGACATATTTACTGTGGGAGAATAAATCATCACTTCCTTTTTCCCCATGTTCTTTAATGCTCTGGCTTCATCGGAAATAGCAGTAGCAACCTGATACATTAAATTTGTATTCCATGTACTACCCATAGCATTGTTTTGAGGAAAAGATGTACAGTTCCAGGCTATCACTCCATGAAGAGCCTCGCTGTACCACACATATTCCGGAATAGACAGGCGTTTAATGGCCGGCAACTCGGAGTTAAGAAAATCAATTTTTTCTTCAACAGTCAGTTTTGACAATAAGTCATCTACGCGTTTTTCAACAGGAATCGATTCGTTGCGCCATAATTCTTCTTTATTAACCTCGGCAGCAGTCAAATACGTGACCGAAGTTAAAGAAAACAATCCTACGAACAGATTTAATTTTAATGAATTTTTCATACAAAAAGAAATTAATATTATTACTTATGCGAATCAGTATTTGATTCCTTAGTTAAAAATTAGAGTAATTAATGCGATGGCAATTTTTCCCATCGTATGTACCAGAAGTCCAGATGTAGATCTGACCTTCATCGCTCTTTGAATATTTGTTTTTTCATTCAACCAGTTGAATAATGCTTCAATGGGTTGTCTGACTTTTGAGACTGCCGTTGAAAACAAGTCTCTTGCCGCTTTCTCCCTTTTTGTTATTTCAGGTGATTCTCCTTTGATAGCTTTTACAGGAGTAAATAGCTCGAGTTTTTTGCATTCTTTCGTCTCTTTATAGAATGGTATATCCGAATATATTTTATCGGCATATATTTCTCTATTGTTCAGATTTCCCACACATTCTCTTTTGAATACAGTGGAGTCATTTTCATCAGCAGCGGAAAGTATGAGCATTTCAGGAAAAGGTATAGTTCCTTTTCTACGGAAAGCCACTGCATGGAGTTTTATTCCGAAATAATACATGTTCTTTGTCGAACAATATCCTTTGGAAGTAATCTCAGTGGCGACCTTTCCTACTTTGTTCTTTCCTGCGCAAGTAATGATAGGCATCGAGTCAACTAATGATTTCATACTGTCACAATCTTGAGATTTGAATGAATGGATTAACTGCCTGACCAGTTCGCTGATTGCTTCCGGCATCAAATTCAATCTATAATTGAATGTTTGGTAAGAAGGCAAGTCAGGGAACCATGAAAGCAGGTATTCCTTGGTAAAGGTATGTATGTCTTTGATTTTAAAGTATTGTTGATAAGCTCCACAGAACAGATATACAGTAAGCAGTTCCTGATCGGTAAAGATTGGATGATTGTTATTACTGAACCTCTGGCAGTAGAACTTGAGTGAAGACTCGTAAACATCGCAGATATACATATATATTTTTATAAGTTTTAATTCTTTCTCCTTGGGAATCATAATTAGAACAATGAGTGGTTTTATTCTTCTAATATACTGATTTTCAAGGAGATTAGAAAATTAATTTATGAGATAATTAACTGAATAATAACATTTTAACAAGCGAAAAGGCTGATGTTTATCAACTGCTGATTCGCATTACTTATAAATTATCTTATTACTATGCCAGCCAGAGAGTTTCCGGGAACTGCAACTTTATAATCCTTATTTTTAATTCTAACTACGCATGAAATTGCTTCCGGTTTATCATTCTGCAGAAGAATTTTATATTCGCCATTCACGCTCACTGTAGATATAATCGGCAAATCTTTTAATCTGTTGTTTTCCACATTACCTGTCATCTTCCCCGATTCTTTCATCCAAGCAGGGGGGGCTCCACGGTGAAGCAAAAAAACAGAGATCAGGATTTTTAGAAAGCGCATCCTTTATACATGGTATTAATGTCTTTTTATCTCTGCCAATAGAAAAATGTTCCATTTCATAATCGTCAGGAACCTCAGAATAGGAATATGCTGAGTGTGCAAAATCACTGCCTCCGATTGCTAAACGACAAAAACTGAAACCCGCTCCTTTTTCTTTATCAAAAAGTGAAGTCATTAGTTCATCTCTCTTAGAAGAAGATAAAGTAAAATATGCATCAGTCCCTATTTCATTAAAGCACCCGCCAACACCCTTAATTGTTTGAAATCTGTAATCAGGGTAAAGTTCAATCCTCAAATCTGTTTTAGATCCATTAATCCTATTTTTGTATTCTTTTAGTGGTGATGAGGTTATTTGTGTTTTGCCGTTCATCGGCACATAATAAATATGTGCCGATGGCTGAGCAAATAAATTATTCAATGCAAATATTAAAAATGCAATGTTAATAATACTTTTCACATTCATAAATTTAGATGATTAACCAAGAAGATAAATTATTCAACATTAAATGAATACGGTGCATCAGTATTTTTAATTTTATGAATAAATTCCTTTTCCATTAAAGTTTGAGGAGCGACATTAAGTTTCTCATTGATTATATTATTATCAACTGAACTTTTAACATCCAAAGAAACTGGATTCACACCATGTTGCATTACTCGTACAGTTGAAATAATTTTATCTTCATATTTATCAATAATCGGTTTTGAGAAAACAACACCGTTCAATTTAATTTTCAATACATGGGCATATTGTGTTGGCATAATATTGGGGAACTTGACTTTAAGACCTTCACTTTTAAGTTCATACTGAAGTTTTTCTTTAGAACCTAACATTTCAACACATTCGACAGTAACATTTTTAAGATATTTCTCAGCAAACGATTTTATAAGAATTTCTTTATCCCAGGCTAAAGATATAGCATACACATTATTGTCGCGAGTAGTAAATCGGATATCCTGAGCTGTGTATTCGGTTTTTTCATTATCTGTCATGTAACCTGCAGTTCCTTTGTTTTCACCTTCGCCGGGAGTAACCCAAGGACGTGAACTGTAAATAGCCTCACCGTTAACCTTCAGCCATTTACCTATTTCGATAAGCACATTTTTCTGCTCGTCTGTTATTGTTCCGTCAGGTTTAGGACCTACATTAAGGAGAAGATTTCCATTTTTACTTACTATATCTACAAAATCGTCGATAATATGGTCGGGAGTTTTATTCTCTTCTTTAGGATTGTAGCACCATGAAATTTTACCGATTGATGTATCTGTCTGCCATGAGTGCTTTCTTATCCTGTCGCTTTTTCCACGCTCAATATCGAAAACCTGAATATTATCGCCATAGCCGAACTTTGTGTTTACTACAACTTCCTTGCCCCAGTCAAGCGCATTGTTGTAATAATATGCCATGAATTTATAGAAAGTAGGCTGGAACGGATATTTACCTACAGTCCAGTCAAACCAAATCAACTCCGGCTGATACTGGTCAATAAGTTCGTATGTATGCAAAAGGAACTCGCGTCTTGACTTCTCATTAGAACCTTCGTACTTACCGCAATACGGAGTCATGCCTTTGCCTTCGGGTTCGTGCAGACGCTCACCGTAAAGAGATATACTCATATTCTGAACATCGGATGGTGTGTCCATTCCGTATTCATAAAACCAGGCGTTTTCACAGCGATGGGAAGATAGACCGAAATGAAGCCCCTGTGCTGTTATTGCTTTCTTGAGTTCTCCTATTACATCTCTCTTAGGACCCATATCTACAGAATTCCATTTATTGAAAGTACTTTTGTACATGGCAAAACCATCGTGGTGTTCAGCAACAGGAACTACGTATTTTGCTCCTGATAATTTAAATAATTCTGCCCATTCATCAGGATTAAACTTTTCACCCTTAAACATTGGGATAAAATCTTTATAGCCAAACTCTGTCAAAGGTCCGTAATTCTCAACATGGAATTTATATGTTGGAGAGCCCTCCTTGTACATCCATCTTGCATACCACTCGGAAGTAAAGCTTGGTACTGAATAAACTCCCCAATGAATAAAGATACCAAATTTAGCATCTTCGAACCATTTGGGAATTTTGTAGTTGGCTGCTATTGATGTTGAATCGGGTAAAAATACATTTGTACCCTTTGGAGAGGCTGTTGTACTGATATCAGGTTTATAGCCAGAATTGCATGAAGCAAGAGATGAAAGAGCTGCAAAAAATGTAACAGCCAAAGTAGGAATGTTTTTTTTCATACTGTTTTATTATTAGTGATTCTTTTAAACAAAAATATTACAAAATAAACACATGTATAGAGGCATTTTTTAGATATTAGTACTAAAAAAAATATCCCCCTTATTTTGGGTATAATCCCCCCTAATTACCATATAACAATTTATTGTGATAAAAACAAGATAACATAAAACAAAATGAAATTTTAAAATACCCCCTCTTTCAATCACTTTTATAACATTTAATTTGAGATTAATACTATAATTTTGAAACAAAAATTTAGTCTTATGAAACAAACACTTTTATTGACTGCATGCGTTGCATTATCATGTAATGCAAAAAAACTTATTGCAGATGAAATCAGCAATAAGTTGAATGTAATTCTTATAATGACAGATGATCAGGGTTATGGAGATGTGGGATTTACAGGCAATCCATATATCAAAACCCCCAATCTAGACAAATTCGCTTCGGAAAGTTGCTGCTTCACTAATTTCCATACAGCAACGACAAGTGCTCCTACAAGGTCAGGAATGATGACCGGCAAATATTGTAATGAGGTAGGTGTTTGGCACACCATTCAGGGAAGATCTATTCTTGAGAAGCAGCATGTAACAATTGCAGAAATATTTAAAGGAAATGGATATAAAACCGGCTTATTCGGTAAATGGCATTTAGGAGATAATGCGCCATTCAGACCAGGCGACAGAGGATTTGATAAAGCATTATGGCATAAAGGAGGCGGTGTGGGACAAACACCGGATTACTGGCTTAACGATTATTTTGATGATACGTATTTTAACGAGGAAGACAAAGCAGTAAAACAGAAAGGATACTGCACTGATGTTTTCTTTGGCAAAGCAATAGAATTTGTCAAAGAAAATAAAGATAAACCATTTTTTTGCTGTATTACTCCTAATGCTCCTCACGGACCATATCACGTTAGTGAAAAATATGCAAAACAATATAGGAATAATCCTAATATTCCTGTTCCGGAGTTCTATGGGATGATAACTAACATTGATGATAATTTCGGCACGCTGATGTCTACACTAAAAGAGCTTGACATTGACAGAGAAACTATTGTAATTTTCTGTACGGACAATGGTAGCGCAGGAGGTGTGAAACTTAACAAAAAAAACAGACTTGCAGAAAAAGGATATAATGCCGGAATGAGAGGTGTGAAAGGAGATGTGTTCGATGGAGGACACAGAACACCTTTGGTGATAAATATACCTGGGAACAAACCTCTTGTAACAAGCCAGCTAGCAGGATATATTGATGTGGCTCCCACTTTAATAGAAATTTGCGGACTGAAGACAAGCGAAACAGAGACAATGGATGGAATAAGTCTTGCCTCAGTTATTAATGAAGATAAGACAATAGACAGATATCTTATTGCTGATACACAAAGGAATGAATTCTTATCGGAAGAAACAATATCTTGTGTAATGAAAGGCAACTGGCGATTGATTAACAAAAAGCAACTATACAATGTTGCACTAGACCCTGGAGAACAGAAGGACATGGCTGATGGTAATCCTGGTCTTGTTAATGAACTTAAGCAGGTTTATGACGAATGGTGGGCTAAAACATCGAAAGCAAACGAAAGGATGTCGCACATCTATCTACCGACAGAAAAAAACAAGAGTACAGTCTTGAACTGTCACGATATGCACGACCCTCTAAACAGAGTATCGGTATGGAATCAGAACCTGATGAGAACAGATATGAAACCAGCACCTGGATTTTGGGCTATTGAAGTAAAAGAAGACGGCAGATATAATTTCGAATTATATAGATGGCCAGTTGAATCAGATCTTAAACTTACAGAAGCTGCACAGGAAGGTGAAGAGATACCTAACGGACAAAAATATAAAGCCGGTGGAGAAATAAAGGAGTACTTATGTGCAAAACTGGCAATAGGAAACTACAGCAAAAAAATTAAAGTGAGAAATGTCGACAAAAAAAGATGTGTAGAATTCAGTAATATTAGACTAAGAAAAGGAATGTATAAAATGGAAGCACACTTCATATTGCCTACAGATACAATTGGAGCATATTACATAAAAATTACAAGAAAATAATTCATTATCAAAATTTAAGACACATGAAGAAAACAATTGGAACATTTATGATGCTTGCAGTACTTGCAACATCATGCACTGAGGCTGAAAAGCCACAAAAATATGAAGCAAACTGGGATTCGTTAAAGAAATATGAGGTTCCGGAATGGTGGAAAAATGCAAAATTCGGTATTTATTTCCACTGGGGACCATATTCTGTCCCGGCACACAAAACAGAATGGTACTCTCATTGGATGTACGAAGAAGGCAATAAAATCAGAGAGTACCACGAAAAAACTTATGGAAACCTGAAAGATTTTGGATACAAAGATTTCATACCTATGTTTAAAGCTGAAAAGTTCAATGCTGACGAGTGGGCAAAGCTATTTAAAGAGGCCGGAGCACAGTTTGCAGGACCTGTGGCAGAACATGCAGATGGTTTTGCTATGTGGGACACTGACCTGACCAGATGGAACTCTGTGGATATGGGACCAAAGAAGGATATTGTGAAACTCATGGGTGATGCCGTAAGAAAGCAAGGAATGAAATATATCATAACTTATCACAGACACTGGC
>OJMJ01001229.1_pt1 | contig 11179 bp, 10 predicted proteins | sample 1597181 | NCBI WGS metagenome assembly OJMJ01 (sample SAMEA2452126, study PRJEB22498) | human gut metagenome | biome: human feces; feature: human gut; material: feces | place: Australia | collected 2012
ATCTCCACTTCCTCATACTTTGATGTACGTTGCGGATAACTTGATTCATGCACCAGCTTTCCTTCATAGACCAAGTCTGATTCTTGTTCCATATTGATACCATTGGCAAACAGCCATAGTTTGCGATGGCAAAGCTGGTAATAGTTGAAATGAGTACCTGTTATGACCATAGAGAAAAACCAATAGGAGGCTCCAAGTAAAAACCAGGAGCCTCTTTATTTACATTAAATCTGATTCTCGTAATCAAACGCCATTATTCTATCAACCAACTCCTGTTTAGCCTTAGCCAAAGCATCTGCGCTTTCCGTCTCAGTCACGACATAACTTGCACATGGAAGAGTTATAAATGTCTTGGCACCAGCATTTTCGTCAACAATAGGCTTTGCCTTTAGCACAGATTCCTCTTCCTCAACAAGTTTAGCACGAATAGCTGCAGCTAAAGTATTTGCATTATCACTAATAGCAATAGCTAAAGTCTCCATCAAGCTGAAGGTTCTTGCCTGATTGGATGTGATATGCCAATCAATCAGAGCATCGGCTATAGCTGGAATAATCTGCTCACGCTGTTCTTTCGGCATCAACAAGCATTCACCAAAAGAAGTAGTAATTACCTTCCATCCATCTTCTTTCAGCTTCTCTACCATATCTGATGTAATCTCTGGTTCCAACTGATTAGTTGAAACGCAGAACAAACGTCGCAAATCAATAGCTACATCATATACAAAAAGACCAGTTGCTCGATTATTATTCTTAGTAATCCATTTACGATACAAACTTCTATCGTTTCCAGCCAAGAGGTTACTAATCTGCTCTTCTGTCAAACGATTTCCATTTGCATCACGCACAACAACTTTATGTACGTTAGGCTTATCAGAACGATCGAATGAAATGTTCTCCTTAGGAAATGCAGCCAAAAGCGGATGCAAAGGGGTCATCGCAGAAATACTTAAAGGACTTCTGCGCTTTACCGTTTTTTCCTTACCATCTTTAACAGCTCTCATCCAACCACCTAAAAGCTGGTCGATATAATGTGGATCGCAAGACGAAAGGACCTCACCTTCTTTAAGCGCACCTTTCTTATCTACATCAAAATAAAACTCAGCAGGAGAAGGTTGAACACCTAAAACATCGTTAAGCTGCTCCATGATAGAACGCTTAACCTGCTGACCACTTGAGAATGGAACTCGTACGTTGAACTGTGGGTCATAATATGACTTCTGACCATCATCTACACAGAACACAGTGAACGCAGCATGTTTGAAACCACGTAAATAAATAAAAGAATTCTCTTTCATAATCTTGTATTTTAAATTGTTATTATAATGTCTTATACTGGAAACGCAAAAGTGTTAAGAAGTATGGAACATTGTCTGTTGGCATACAATGAATATCCTTCACGATTCCTTTAAACTCATCTATCTTACCAATAAATGGAACAACCTCTGCAGCAGCTGCTATGAACTGTTTCTTATTAGTTGCATTGAGCATTGTCTCAACCAAATTTTTACGTTTGGTACTGATAGACTTATCTTTATCACTAGAGGCTTCGTTCAACAACTCAGCCAACTCTTGGGATTTCTCCCATAATTCATCATTATTCAACATAGCGTATATCCAAATTATATAAACATTGTAATTAATATTATCATAATTATGTGCCTTTGGCTGTTTTCCCTTATATACATAATCTCTAAGTCCTTTAGGCTCCATGGCTTTTATACCTATAGCCCCATAAGTACAAGCCGTTTTGAATCCAATGGCAGTTCCCCATAAAGACTCTGCATTTCTACCATTGCTCATCCCAAATATCTTTTCATAAAGATGAATTGGACGGCGTATTTGAGTCAAATCAAAAGGGATAAAACCTATGGTTGTATTTGATTTACTCAAAATGTAAATATACGCCAAAAGCTTTACTACATCATATTTGCGAGATATGGCTATAAGGATCTTTGTCCATGTTTGGGTTTCAATACCAATTATTCCATCTTTATCCACCTTATAGGGAGCAAAATTCGCTAACGGATTCTCTTCCTCATATTCTCTTTGATCATAATAATGAAAAAGCCATTGACCATTCCAACTATTTATTTTATTGCCATCCAACATTAATGTCTCATTTAGAGCTTTGCGATAAAAATTCCATCCTTTAAATATATCAAGTAGAATGTTCTTATGAGTAAAAAGAATAGAAACTCCTCCACTTACAGTAATACCTAACGCACCACCTATCCATGATAAGAATATATCTTCTTTAGAAGTATTCATTTTCAAATCGGTCACCTGTCCTGAAGTTTTGGCATTTACTTCAATAGAAGGATAACCTATAGCAATACTCATATCAGCATCATTATTTTCAACTTTTTCTATAAATGCATTAAGTCGTTTTGCTCTTTGTTCTATATTCTCAAAGCTTTTAATTCCCTTTATACAATCACGACAACTTGGTAGTTGTTGTACAAATGGAGAGTTTATTGCATACATCATCTGCTTGTTTTGATCAAAAAACAAGGGATAGAACTGCTCCAAGAAGAAAGTTCGGGCATCATAGCTGGTGCCATATTCTTCATTGTAAGCATCCAGGAATATCTTTCCAATATTTGATGTTATCATATTTTACAGTATTTCAAACGATTGATAATATTCTATTTTACACAAATCGGGTAACAATCCCCTTTCTTTATCATATCCTTTGTTCGGAATGACAAAAGGATGCGACCCCTTATTGAGCTGATCAAGATTTCTATGTGCAATGGAATGATAGCTTACAGGTATTTCCATTTCAATTCTTTCCAATCCATTGGCACATAAGTATCTGTCTTTATCTTCTTCTGTAATACAAACAGCAGAATTGATGTCAAGCGTTTCCAGTAACGCTGATTTCGGATGATGACAAAGTGCCTTTAACACCCATTTTCCTTCCAAGAACGCCACTCCAGTAAAGTCTATATTCTGAAAGTCAATCTTTGGATATACCTTATCTATCATTTCCTGAACATGACATTCCTCCATGATGTCACCACTGTCTGGCAGGACACTGTAAGTATCTTTCAGAACATCCAGACTATAAGGAAGAGCTTCTTTATCATCTTCAGATGGTGCTATGACATATATCGGCTTGTAGTGTCCAATGGTATCTCTTGTACGCTTGCGATTAATTCGTCCAAAACGCTGTGTAAGAGCATCAATTGGAGCACACTCAGTAATCATTATATCAAAGCTGATATCAAGACTGACCTCTACTACTTGAGTGGAAACTACGATGCATGGAACGTTTTCTAATTGATTGAAGTCTTCACGCAACTTTGTTTCCAATTTAGCCCTGTCGCTTCGTTTGTACCTGCTATGCACAAGCATCTTCTTCACATCTGGATATAATTTCTCAATAAACTCATATAGTTTCTGTGCTCTTTTTACTTGATTACATACTATGAGAACTTTAGAATTGCTTTCGATTGCTGAGGCTATCACACCATAAGATTCTTTTTTATCATCGAGCTTGTAGATTTGATGCCTGTTAAATGATTGAAGCGTCAGAGAATCCAACTTTACCTCATAAACAGCATCAGCTCCACCCAATAGTTGAAGTATCTTCTGATACAATACTGTCGGCATTGTTGCCGTACCAACATGTACCCTACACTCCAGCGCAACTAGAATTTCTATAATGCGTAGAACTATAGACTGCATAACATCAGAATAGGTGTGTATCTCATCGAGAATCACATCACAACCTTTTAAATCCATAGCCATAGCCTCATATCCTTTGATTCCAAAAACTACAGAGGCCATCTGGTGTGGAGTAAGGACCTTCACTGATGCACCAACATGACGCTGCATGATACTTTCCTCTATCTTACCGTCTTTCACTTTCAGATTAGAGGCTGCATGTAGAAGATGAACTTGAGCATTAGTTTTACTCAAATCATTCTTTATTCTATCATACATAGCATTAATTGATGCTTGAAAAGGCAGTGTATAGAAAACTCTTCCACGACAACGCCTCAACAAAAAATCAGTTTTTCCAGCTCCAGTTGGAGCCGTTACCAACGTATGCATCTTCTTACTATCCGAAGAAATCAATGATAAAGGATAGAGTTCACTTTGCCTATTGTAAAAAGACAAATCAGGTTTGATGAAGAGTTTATCAAGCGGCATTTCAAATGCAGTCTCCATAGCAGAAGCCATGTGATCTGCCGCCATCAACAACCCTCTCCATTCAGAACACCCTTTTTTTCTGCCATCACAATAGTCTATGACATATTCGTAATTTTCTTTTGCCTCTTCCAAAGAAACCTCATGAGTTTCCATGCCAAGGCTTTCAAGAATATCAATGGCTATATAACTCCATTCCGGGAATAACTTTGAATGTTCCTTGAAGCAATCTGATGTATCATCCAAATCTAAAATACCCAATTCCCGTACATCTTTATACATTGATTTATGATGCGCTACTATCATATCTATCACTACATCTCTATGTTCCTGACATACTAACGACAGAAAGAACAAAGAGGCTATTTCGTGACGAAAAACAGAACCGGGTTTCTTCTTATTTGGGGAAATCAGCGATTGTTGGAACACAGGACTTACTTTTCCTATGTCATGCAACAAGGCTCCTTCTACAGCAATCTGTTCATCAAATTCTAACTGTTTAGCCATAACCCGAGCTGTATCAGCAACATTCTTTAGATGCTGATATAAACAAACATGTCCATTCTGCTCGCTTTTAGCTAATATTTCTTGATGAATATTCATATAGTTACATCGTTTAAAGTAAAGATTGACCATTATACTCTATCCAGCCAAACATTGGCTGATTATCGTTAAAACGATTATAGCCAACAAGGAAAGACTGCTCAGAATTTCCAAAGCGCAATTCAAAACCAGGTAATTGATTGAATTGTTCTTCTTCCATTACACTGATTTCAGATTCCGGCAAGAGAATATCTTCATTTCTGCATACACATACATGTTGCTTTGATGCTATAATAGCATCTTCTTCGTTTTCAAAAGCAATATATAAAACCGGATGCAAAAGAACAGAACGCTTCAATACAGAACGATTTCTAATGAAAGTTCTGTTTTTATACTCCCAACCTCTAGGCTGTGTCACTTCCTGTTGAGAATCCAGGGAATCATACTTCAATTTGTGCCTCAAAATTTTATGGATTCCTGGAACGTTCAAAAGTTCTGGAAACAGTTTTTTCTCTATGCCTTCTATAATAGAAGGGGTGAGAAACTGCTGACTGAATGTTTCTTCATCACGAACAGCGGTCCATGGTTTAATAAAGCCGAACTGTCCTTTATATGTTACGACATACATAATCAAATCCTTTAATAATTAGTAAATTGCTCCAAATCCGATACCCGTGCAGTTGCCTACACCAACATTCCATATAAATTGTTTCGTCTCAGGCTTACCTTTGATGACAACCGGGCAAAGACTTGCCTTATTGCCAATACCATGATAACGAACCAACTTCAACTTCTTTTTGGTGTAAGAAAGATCAAAACAAATATCCAACGTTTCATCTTCTTCCAATCCTGCCTCTTTCATTTTCGACAAAAGAGTCTCCTTAAGATATTGGTTTGCCTGTTCATGATTGAAATTATACTGTTTAATGCTTCCATCATCCAACCTTCTTTTTATAAAAACCGGACTAGCACAATAATACAAATCCCGCTCTGAAAATTGAGGTTCAGCACCAATAGTTATGTCAGTTACAAACATACCACAAAACATCTCAGGATCTTCAAGAATTGTTCTGATGATAACCTTAATGATACTTTCATCATAAAAACTAATAAACATCGTTGCACCCTGTGAAAACAGAAGTGCATCCTCCACTTTTCTTCCTCCATTTAACCAAGAGAAAGAATACAATGAAATCGTATCATGAATAGAATTGTTTCCAATCCATTTATGAATAGTACCAACCAGTTTCTGTTGATAATCAAAAGGAACTGGTGTAGTATTCGGTGAAGTTTTTAAAAGAATTCTCATATTTTTAAAAAATGTTCGTTTTATAAATATATTTTTTTGCTTATCATAAAATTTCTCTCAGATGGTTCCTTGCCTTATCAGTAATCTCTTTCGCCTCCTGATAGCACCCATCAATTTCTTCATAGGTGTATGCATTCCGAGCCTCAGCGATGCTTTCGGTTGCAACCTCTTCGAACATATCGAAGACTATTTGCTCATTATTTTTTCCTTCATATCTAACACTATTAAGAATTAGTATTTCCTATTTTAAATATCATCAAATGCTGACATTTACACCGACATTCAACATTCACGAATCTACTATTGAATTGACTCTCTTCTCCTTTCCCAATGTCTCGGGAAATGCATAGTGGCCATTACCTATTTCACGAGGATTAGGCTCTATATGCTCGGCATACCATGCACGTTTATACTCGGTGGTGATAATGCCGTAATCTCTGGCGGCAATGATGGAAGCGGCGAGAGAGGCGCCATATAGCTCCTTGATGTCTATCATCTCTTCCAGCGTTATCTTCTCACGCTTCTTGGAACCCAACTCTTCGATAAGCGCCAACTTGGGAAGGAGGAAGAAACTGGCAAAGAGATCACAACGCTTCTCAAGTTTCAGTGGACTATCTTCCGGGAAGAGGAGAAGCAGATGGGCTAACTCATGAACTGCCGTGAAACGAAGTTTCTCCACACTGCTCTTTTCCGGATTGAAATCGAGAATCATCAGCGGATGCTTCTTATCTGCCCAGGTACTTAATCCGAAGACTTTCTCCGGAAGGTCGGCTGCAAGAATCTTGATACCTTTTCTTTCAAAAAGCCGGAGAACACTGGCGATAGGTCCATCTCCACAATGCCATTTCTCACGTAGAAGGTCGGCAGCATGAATGGCATTTTCCAGCGTTGATACCCTGATGCCTTTTATCGGATTCTTGAACTGGGTAGGAAAACCCGCTTCTTTCTCCTTGGCAAGATACTGCTCAGCCCAAAACGAAAGCTTTGCTTCCAGGGCTTGCAACTCGTCTTCGGATAACTTACCATCGGAGGTGGTACGGAGCATCGGCATATCGATCTTGAGATTGGTTCCTTCGAAATATGCCTCGCTGATATTGAGGGCTTTGGCTATGGCTTGCAGGGCATCACGCTTAGGGCGCATGATGCCTTTCTCATAACGGGATATGCTCTGCTTGGTGATGGCTCCATGGGTTCGCTCTACAAGTTTATCCATACTGAGCCCCATCATCAGGCGCGCTTCTCGCAATCTTATTGAAAATGAGTCATTAGTCATAATTGTTAGCTCTTTAATTTGTTGACAAATATAATAAGAACATCTGATATTGTCACCAAGCAACATAAAGATTTAACATAAAAAAGCACTAGAAAAGGAGAAGAATCAGGAGATTACAGTAAAAAAACGGTTTACACCTTATTATATAAAGATAACACCTTGACCGTACAAAACATACAGTCAAGGTGCTAGAGTATAAAGATTTAGATTAATCTTTCAGACAACCAATTGGCACAACATAGACGCCATCGTCCCTGCGAACTGCATAACGAGATGTACCTGTTAGAACCATAAGGAAAGATGGGGATTTCATTTTCGTATCATCGATTTTAGAAGCCAAGAGCTTTAGATTCTTTGCTCCTTCTTCGATGTTCTTCTCACCACCCAATTTAATTTCTATCAGTCCATAATTTCCATTACGCAAATGAACTACGGCATCACACTCCAAACCATTACCATCACGATAATGATACACTGTTCCATCAATAGCATCGGTATAAACACGCAAGTCTCTGATACACATTGATTCAAAGAACAAGCCCATCGTACTGAGGTCATTCATCAAATCATTTGGACCTATACCTAAAGCTGCAACACCAATAGAAGGATCAGAAAAATATCGGGTATCCGAAGTGCGAATAGCCGTTTTACTTCGCAAATTTGGATTCCATGCCAAGGAATCTTCCAACACGAAGATTTTCTTCAAAGCCTCTATATAGGAAGCCACCGTATTGCGATTAGTGGCTACAACATCATTATTCTTCAAATCAGCACAGATAGTATTTACCGTTACCTGAGCACATTGGTTTCTTGCTAGAGAACGCAATATTCTTTTTGCTCTTTCCGGATCACGGCTCACATTATCTACACGAGAAATGTCAGTGTGTACCACGGCTTCATAATATCTATATGCCATATCAAGTGCTACCTCCTTACTAACCATCGTTGCCTTTGGCCAACCACCCCGACATATCAACCATGCCAAAGAATCAATATTGAGAGGATTAGTTGCAAAAACTTCTGCTATGGGATTGGCAAACAATTCTTCTAGACTGACTTCATTTGTAGAATCGCCAGATTCAGAAAGACTCATTGTTCTCATTGTCAACCATGCAAATCGACCAGTCCCTGAATGGTGAATTTTGATTGTATCAACAGGGACTGCAGAACCAGTAAAGATGAATTGCCCTAGTTCATCTCTATGATCAACCTCAAAACGAGCAGCATCCCAAAGTTGCGGGGCTAATTGCCATTCATCAATAAGACGAGGCACTTCTCCTGAAAGCAACTTTTTGGGAGAAAGATTTGCAAGTTCCACATTCTGTTCCATGTATTCAGGATCATCCATATACACAACGCTCTTTGCTTGCTGTTCTGCAGTTGTCGTCTTTCCACACCACTTGGGGCCTTGTATCAAAACGGCACCACTACCCAAAAGTCTCCGACTTAACATTTTATCTGCTATTCTTGCCTTATATTTCTTCATAATCATATTTTTTAAACACCGCTGCAAAGATAATCAAAAGTTACTGAATACTAGCATTTTAAACGTTAAATTATGCAAGTTGAGGCAATTTCATTGTGCAAGTTGTGGTAATTCTATTATGCAAGTTGTGGCAATTTCATTGTGCAAGTTGAGGATTTTACTTTCCTATCTTCTTCATTCTATCAACCTGTGTCTTAATTACATCAAGCGTTGATTTATCTGTAGAGAAGACGGAATTCAGACCTTGGGCTTCCTGGGCTGGATCGCCGGTATAATCATCTCCTACCTGCCACTGCTCGTGCTTCGGCTGGGCAAAACCACCCCAGCCCCAGAAGTTGCAGCCGGCAAAATAACCACCAGAGGCGGCATTGTCGCCAACAAGACTGAAGACATACTTATAATAACCATCACGACCTTCTGTAGTAGAAGAAGGAGAGAAGGAGAAACCGTCACGAGGATAACCGAACTCTTCCATCACCAACGGCTTACGGATGCGACCGCAAACAGCAAGATGTTCATCAATATACTCCTTTGTATTTTTGCAAGATACGCCTAAATCTTCCAACAAAAGATCCTTTCTTGCCCAACTCCAGTTATAAGGCCACAAATGGATATTGCAATAATCTACATTCCGGTCGGCACAAATGCGTTCCCAGCAATCCAACTCGCCTTCACAGCCCCACTTGCCTTCGCTTCCGATGGAGATAAGATGGTTCTTATCGAGTGAACGGATCAGCTTGCTTGTCTCTCCCAGCCATTTCTCGAATGCAGGCAACTGCTCCTTGCTGAAGGCTCTTGGCTCATTACCTATCTGCCATGACATGATGGCTGGATCGTCCTTATACTTTTTCTTTGTATATCTATTGGTTCTAGTAAGAATGAAACGCACGTAATCATAGAAGAGCTGGTGAGCCTTATCACAGGAAGCATACTGAGCCACGAAATTCATGAATGCCGAATAGCCATCCTCATCAGGACGTGGCGCCTTGCCTAAACCAGCCTGCTCCAGATAATAGCCGTAACCGCCGCTCCATTCCCAGGAATTGTTGAGATAGAGCACAGCCACCATCTTGCGTTTGCCCATCTCCATCAGGAGATAATCGAGACCGGCAAGTATGGTATCATTATAAACGCCCGGTGCTTCCTGCAAGGTAGGTTCCACCTTGGTCTTCACTCCACGCTTGCCATCGGAACCCACCAGGATGCGCAGGTTGTCGATGCCCATCTCCTTCATCTTGTCAAGTTCACGGCAGAGTCGTTCCCGGTTGCCGCCCTGTCCCTCTGAGCCCAGGATAGCGCCATACCAGAAGTTGGTGCCTACATAATAATAAGGTTTACCATCACGAACGAAATGTCCGTCCTTTACCTGTACGAAGTCTGACTTTGCAAAGAGATTGCATGTAGCCAATGCCATCGCCAATAAAACAAATAATTTCTTCATCTATGATTCTGTTTATGATTAAGTTTGAAGTTTATGTAAATATCGGGTGCAAAGATAATAAATATGGGCAAGAAAATATGATACTTTCTTGCCCATTCTACATACAAATTCATAAATCCTAATAATTAATAATGTGTTAATACTTTTATTGATTGTCTCAATTGAAAACGGACTTTTATTTGATTGTCATCTAAACCAAGGCTTTACTTAGCACCATGTTCGTATACAGCTGCAAAATCACTGCATTTTGTCAGCATTTTAAAACTTTCAGAAGCTTTTTGATTCTAATTTTCGGACAATATTATAAATTTATTCCATCACACCTTAATAACCTTACAATTTGTAAGCAACAAGGCTTTTCGGCATTACAATTTGAAAGAGCCGCAAAATCCATCACTATTTAATGTATGTTTTTTCTTGCATATTTCAACAAATCGTCGTACCTTTGCAACCGAAATCAAACAAATAGTCATCGAAAGTATCGATTGATTAGCAAAAAGTCAAATCTCAACAAGAGACAAGACGTGAGAGATAAAAGAAGAAATTCAAACTTAAAGGACAACGCAATATGAAAGAAACAGTTCATTTCACCAAGATGCAGGGAGCGGGTAATGACTACATTTATGTAGACACCGAGCAGTATAACATCCCTGAGCCAGAAAAGGCTGCCATAGCCTGGAGTGATTACCATACTGGCATCGGAAGCGATGGACTGGTTCTCATCGGTAAACCGCATGACGCCAGACGAGCCGACTACTCCATGCGTATCTTCAATGCCGATGGTTCAGAAGCGATGATGTGCGGCAATGCAAGCCGATGCATCGGAAAATATCTCTACGAAAAGGGATTGACGAGAAAAGACACCATCCGACTGGAAACCCTTTCGGGTGTCAAGATATTGAAACTTCATCTTCAGGATAATAAGAAAGTTGTGGAATCGGTAACAGTAGACATGCTGGAACCCAAACTTGA
>OJMJ01001241.1_pt1 | contig 11086 bp, 10 predicted proteins | sample 1597181 | NCBI WGS metagenome assembly OJMJ01 (sample SAMEA2452126, study PRJEB22498) | human gut metagenome | biome: human feces; feature: human gut; material: feces | place: Australia | collected 2012
TGTGCGTCGCCGTAATTCACGCTTTGACTTTTCACAACGTCCGTCGCCTTTATCTTGCCGTCTGAGGTCGATACTGCATAATTTATGTATACTGCAAGACCGAGTATCAGCGTCATTCCTGCAAGGATTATCTGCTTTTTGCCTATTATCATGGTCGGTTTTTTCATCTTTATTACCTCTTTCTGTTATTTTCTGCCCTCAACGCAGATCTTACTGCTTGATATACCTAGTACTGTCGAAACCGCTTTAAGCACACGTTCGTTTACTTTTATATCTCCACCCCCTTCGCAAACAATGACAACGCCGCATATCTGCGGTTTTATTATTTTTCTGACCAATGCCTCCTTTTTGCCGTCATTATCAGTTATTACTATCTCGTTTTCATACCTGTCGCTTGTTCTGTCAACATTATTGTCTGTGCTTTTGGTAAGATTTTCAGCATAAACATATTCGGTAGTTCCCTCAACTGTCACCATTACCTCGCACTCGCCAACTCCCCTGACTTGAGAAAGAACATCTTTAAGCTCTTTTTCTATCTGCTTTTTGTAGCTGTCCGTATCATCAGTGGCAACACTTTCCGTGGGAACGCTCTTGCTCTCTGCCGTATTTTTAGCAGGAAACATCTCAGAAACAAATATAAGCAATATCCCTGCAAGACCTACGGCTATCACTATCTTCGTTTTCATAGGAAGCTTTTTAAGAGCCTTTATTTTCCCCTCAACTTTACTTTTCAGCAACGTTTATTCCTCCTGCACGATAACTTGAGTATCAGGCAGATCTTCTGCAATAAGCTTTTCAACAAGTCCTCTGTCGCTTGTTTTAGTCAGATATACCCTTACCGCTGTTATCTCTATTTCATTATATTCATTTATATCTGTGGTTATGTCCACTCTGACGTTTTCTATGCCATTCTTATTCAGCTTATCCAAAAAATATTCTTCAAGCCTGCTCTCGGATTCGGACAGATAATAAAGTTTCGTCGCTGTTGAAACGCTGTCAAACTCAGGCAGATCTGCAAGCTCTGTATAGTCGCTTAGGGTGACTTTGAAGCCATGTCCCATTACAGGCGTTATGACCGCAAGTAAAAGTATCACAGCAAGCACTGATCTAAGCTGTTTTTTCAAAGTTCCCTCAGGTGTGGCAATATCCGTCATAGAAGTTATCACGCCTATAATGCAGGCAATAAATATCACTGCTTTAACTGTATTCATTTTAAGCTCCTGTGTTCATGGCTGTCATTATTACAACTGATGTGGAAATAACGAACATTATAGAATAAGCCGCAAGGATGCTCACACCAATTGATAAAACCGAGTTTATGCTTTTAAGAAGTCCACCACTGTTGCTTATGCCAAAAATATCGTTTATGGTAGCGCCTATCCACACTGCAATTTTTACTGCCAGAAGCGTAAGCAAAGGTTTCGCAACTATCACAGACATTATTATAACGCCTATCACGCCGACGCTTGTTCTTATTACGCCTATACTTCCCTTTACCGCTGAATAAGCTTCAGAGACCGAGCCGCCTATGACAGGTATAAAGCTTGAAGCCGCAAATTTAACGGCTCTTGCGGAGAGATTATCAGCCGCCGCTCCTGCAAAGCTTTGAATAGATAACAGCCCTGTAAAAAGGGTCATCACAATGCCAAGCAACCATATGACCAGCTTTTTCACCGACTCTGCAAGGCTTCCAAGGTCAAGAGATGGGTTTATTGCAGAAACAAGGGTCACTGCAAGCACTGCCGACAAAAACGGTACAAGTATCGTATCTGCCAATATACCTGCGCTTTCACATATTATCAGCATAACGCCGTAATAGCCTGCTCCCGCCGCCGCACTACCGCCTGCTGTCGCCACGCTTGAAAATATGGGTATGTAGGACATCATGAAGCTGTTCATTTGTTCCATGGAAGTCTTTACAGAATAAAGACTGTCGGTGACTGTATCGCTTATAACAAGCACTGTGGTAAGAACACATATGAGCGTGAATACCTTGTCCACTGTACCCTCGGCTGACATTGACCTTACCAACACGCAGAGCATAGTGGCGGCTGTTATTTTCCCGAGCATTATAAGAGGGCTTCGCAAAGCAGCGGTAAAGCTTTCAAATATATGCTTTATCACATCAGAAGCACTTATATTTGCGGCAGAGGACGGATCTTCCAAAGTGATGTTATTATCTTCAAGTACAGTTTTTACATCTTCATCACCCTCGAAAGAAAGGCCCTCGTTTATTTCGCTTATGAGCCTGTCATAATATTCATTGTTCTGTTCCTCACTGTCTGCATATACTCCCTGTGGTGCAAACATGACCGCAAGGACTATGATGACAGTGGCAATTATTTTTTTCATATGTTAATCCTATATAAGCAATGCTTTTACTATTTCTACAAATGCTTTGAAAAGCGGCAGCGATACCGAAAGAATTGCAAGCTTTCCTGCCAAAGTGACCTGTGACGTAAGTGCGTTTTCTCCGCAGTCCTTACAATAATCAGATGCAAGCTGTACGATATAGCATATGCCAAGTGACTTGAACAGTATGGTAAGATACATATTGTCAATGCCTGACAGAGTGAAAAGGTCCTCAAATACAGAGATAAGATCTTTCACAAATGCTACCGAATGAAAAAGCACCAGTGCCGCCGCCGCATCTCCGGCAAGACGCCGAAGGCAATTATCGATGAAGCACAGCCGCATATTTTATTTCACGGCTGTCTTTCTCAATGGCTTTGCACACTATGGTTGAGAAAATACAAAAGCACGCTATTGTAAATATTTTCATTAATACAATCCAAACACTTCTTTTATCGTTTCAAACAGATTTCCGATCTGCCTTACTATCATAAGCAGAACGACAATAAGCCCTGCAAGAGTTGTCATCATTGCCTGCTCGTCACGCTCCGCTCGTTTCAGCAAGAGATTTAATACGGCAACGATAATTCCTATGGCAGCGATTTTGAAAATAAGATCTATGTCCATAAAATTTTGTTCCCTTCATTATGGTTATCCTTTGCTATGGCTATATTAGCATAATAGCGATAAAAGCCCCGCTGAGAACGCCCAAAGCTCTGCATAGCCGCACCTGTGAGGTGAAATTCTCTGAAAGTCTGCTTATCTGCTCATCAAGTGCGGCAAGGCTCATGGAAATGTATGCAAGCTGTCCATTTGTGTCTGTTGTACCGAGTTTTTCAAAAAAATCTATGGCGGTCTGCCTGATTTCATTGTCAAAAAGCTTTGACTTATATATATCCTCGGTTATTCTTCTGCGGACATCAGGAGAAGAGGTATCTTGCGACAAAAATGTAAAGTCAGAATAATCCTTCTGCAAGCTAAGCTTTACGATAATTTCCCCGAAAGTCATTCCACCCTCAACCATTGCCCTTGTTTCAAATATCAACCGTCTGAGAAGCTTGAGATATTTCATTTGCCGTATCTTGTCCGTCGCCATTGCACAGCCCATTTGTGTGCAGGCGGATATGATCAGCACACAGCCTATTAGCTTTATCATTTCATGCTCCTGTTTTTGTAAATGATACCAGCCTGCCACACATTGTTCCTGTGCCTAGTACCGCAAGTGCGTCGAAAGCCTTGTCTTTTATGAGTTTTGAGATATAACGCCGCTTTTTAAGCTCATCAAGGCTTGAAGCATGGCATGAAGCAATAAGCTTCACTCCTGAGTTGAGCGCATACTGCAAAGCTTCGTTGTCCTCAGAAGAACCTATCTCGTCGCATATGAGTATTTGCGGTGACATGACCTTGACAGCCGTCATTATGCCCTCATATTTGTTGTAGGAATTGAACACGTCCGTCATTGCACCTATAAGATTTTGCGGCTCACCTGCCACTGTTGCGGCAAACTCGTTTCGCTCGTCTATAAGCGCAACACGCCAGCGTTCGCCAAGCTTTCTTGAAAGATCACGAAGCACTGTAGTTTTTCCTCCCGAGGGCGGTGAAGCAATAAGCAGGCTCATTGGTTTGTCAGAAAAGCATTTTGCATATATCTCGTCTGAACTGCCTATCATTTCACGAGCTATCCTTATATTAAGAGAAGATATATTTTTTACAGACTCCACGGCATAACTCCTTGCAGGATCAAGAACGGCAGTTCCGCAGAAGCCTACTCTGCACCCTCCTGAAACCGTTATGTACCCTCTTGCTATCTCACGGTGAAAGCTGTGAAGAGAGTTCTGAAATGCTCGCTGATAAATAGTTTCAATATCATCTGTGGTAACTTGAACGCTATCCCCGATATTGTTCATTAGTTTGCCGTTATCATTAACGAAATACTCTTTCGAGAATATGGTAACAGACAGCCGTCTACCTCTGCGAAGCCTTATTTCCTGTATCCTGTCACGCTCTATTTCTGGCACTGACATAATTGCTCCCCTTATGCGAGGGGTGAGCAGTTCGTAAACGTATTTTATCTTGCTGACTTCTCTTATCATTTTTTTCACGCTCCTTTTGACTTGTCCTATGAAATAACTATGCTGTGAGCCTGCATTTTAGTACAAGATATTTGTATTCTTCTACATACGCAGATATCCATTATTGTATTTATTTATCACGCAAAATGCTTGAAATACTGTTGTATTTGTGATATAATATTAATGCAATATGCACAAATATTGTGAAGATAAAAGAAACATACAAAACAAAGGAGAAAATTATGAACAATAGCTTAACTGAAGAACAGGTAAAAGTACTGAATATGTCACAAAGCGTGATAAATGAGGTAAGAAAGGTCATTATCGGCAAGGACGAGATAATCATAAAAGTCCTGCTGTCCATACTTGCAGGCGGTCATATCCTTATTGAGGATATTCCGGGAGTAGGAAAGACCACTCTTGCCGTGGCTCTTTCAAAGGCGCTTTCACTTGACTATAAAAGACTACAATTCACCCCTGATGTTTTGCCAACAGACGTGACAGGTTTTACCATACTGAATAAAGAAACACACAAGTTTGAATATAAACAGGGTGCAGCACTCACAAATCTTTTTCTTGCAGACGAAATAAACAGAACCTCAAGTAAGACGCAGTCTGCGCTTCTTGAAGTAATGGAAGAGGGCAAGGTAACTGTGGACGGTATCACACATAAAATGCCTGACCCTTATATCGTTATCGCAACGCAAAACCCAGTTGGCTCTATAGGTACGCAAATGCTCCCGGAGTCGCAAATGGACAGATTTATCGTAAGGCTCACAATGGGTTATCCTAATCTTGAAAGCGAAGTTGCAATGCTAAAATCCAAGCAAAATCTCGTGCCTGTGGATAATGTAAGGCCTGTGGTTTCTGCGGAGGATATCCTTCAGGCAAGGAAAGTTGTGGAAAATATTTATGTTTCAGATCAGGTTTTCCAGTATATCGTTATGCTTGCAAATGCAACCAGAAACAATGAATATATAAAGTTGGGTCTTTCACCTAGAGGAACTATCGCACTATTAAGAATGACAAAGGCGACAGCGCTTCTTAAGGGCAGAGATTATGTTATCCCCGATGACGTTATATACAGTTTCAAGGACGTTGTTCTTCACAGACTTGTGTTCAGCTCAAAGGCAAAGATAAACGGCTTCACAGGAGAACAGATACTCAAAGGAGTTATTTCCTCAGTTCAGGTTCCTAGAGTTAGCAAGTAACGGAGGAGCGAATGCTGGTTTTATATATAATATTATTTATCGCCTCTATTTTCTTCTATATATTATATGTGGGTAGCTTTTCTTTTTATCTCTTTGCATTTTTACTTGTTATGCCTATAATCTTATTCGTTATGCTCAAAAAAATGTCAAAGAAAATAAGCGTTGGTTTTGTGAACACTCAGAAAACCGCAGGCAGATCGTCAAAGATACCAGTTGTGCTGAGATTGCAAAACCGCTCAAAGTTGCCTGTTGCCAATATGATTATAGAGATAGAATATTACAACACTCTTGACGGCGACAAAAATACAATGAAGATAAATACGCCCCTTTACCCTGATGATGTTCAGTATCTTACTTTGCACGTTTCTGCAAAGCATTATGGCACAGTGCGCATGAACATAAAACGCTGCCGCATTGTGGATATGCTGAAGCTTTTCAAGATAAGAGTAAGTACCGATGCTGCTTCCAGACTTTTTGGCGAGAGCACTTTCACTATCGTGCCTGATTATATCCCTATCGAAAATAACATTGCGAATTATGCTGAAATGGGTCTTGAAACCGATGATTATTCCAAGACCTCAAAGGGCGATGATCCCTCAGAGATTTTTGATATACACGAATATCATGATGGTGACAAAATAAACAGGATACACTGGAAGCTTACTGCAAAGCAGGATAAGACCATGGTCAAGGATTACTCTCTGCCAATATCAAACTCTATCGTGCTTATGGCGGATCTCCACCTTGATACAAATACAGACGATTATATGCTCGTATACGATACTCTTGTAGAGGCTATAGCGTCTATATCCTATTATCTCATAGAAAATGACACTCCTCATAAGGTAGTGTGGTATGATAAAAAGAAAGATTTGAGCGAAGTAGTGAACGTTACAGACGAAGAAAGTGCAAGGCTGCTTGTAAGTCTGCTGTTGCAGGCTTCTGTTTATGATGAGCCTGACTTGTCTATGATAAAATACATCAATGAGCCTGAGAGATATAAATGCGGTCACTTGATGTATTTTTCTCCCGCATATAACAGCAATCTCAGCGGCGTTATGAACGATAACGATCTGGCGTTCCGCTATTCCTATATGCTTATCACAAACAAAAAGAAAGACGACGTTATAAACGATGAGTTTGCAGAGGTCGTGAACGTTACTGCAAAACACGTTGCCGAAAGCATACAGGAAATATGTCTATAAAGGTGACAACATGAAAAAGAAAAGAATAAAAAGCAAAAACAAAGATATAGGATTTATCAGCAGCAATGGTATCTGCATTGACGGAGATATCCTTATGAATTGTGAGCGTGAGCATAATTCAGGCTCATTTCTATGGTTTCAGATACTTCTGACCTTTGTGACGACCATATGCACAGCGTTTATGGCAGTGTCATTCCTTGATATGGAAATATACAAGACCACGATCATATATTACTCCGCCATGCTTTCACTTGTGTTTGGTCTGATGAAATCGTCACACAAGATAATTAAGTTTTCTGCACTTGGTGTGATAATACTTCATGTAATTTACCTTGTGAGCAGGATATCTACAATAAAATACGGCTTGTTCGTTGTTATAGACAGATATCTTTCAAGGGCAAATCAACCTAACTCAACTCTTGGTGTTCAGCTTAGTGGAATTTCTACTATCGACTACCCATATCTTGCGTCAAATTTTTTCGTATTTTTTATAACTCTTGTTTGCCTTGGAACGGCAGCAGCCTGCCTTTATAGGATAGATTTTCCACTGCTGTTCATCATTACATTTCCAGTTTTCGAGCTTGGAATGTATTGGGGCTGGGAGCCGTCAATGTGGACTGTTATTGGTCTGTTTTTATGCTGGGTGACAGTGCTTGCACTGCACATAATAAACCACACAACTAACAAGGCAGGAAGAAAAAACACCTTTGCGGTGCATGAGCGAAAACGCACGTTTTATTTTACATCTGAAAAGCAAAAAGCTTGTTTTTATAACGTATTCATGAAATTCACGGCTATTTTAAGCTCGTTGGTACTTGTAGTTATAATGCTTTTCTCAGCAATAACAGGCTTTACACGTCCTGAGTCATTTGCAAAATACAGACATGATATTTCTACAGCAGTGTCAAATTTCTCTCTCACTGACCTGAGAAATGCTTTTTCAGATTATGACGGCGGATTTGATCTGTTTGGTATAAAAACAGTTGGTGGCACAAACGGAGGCGTTCTTGGCAAGACAGCAGGCATTAGCTTCAACGGCTCAACAGCACTAAAAGTGGTCACTCCAAAATTCTCTAATACACTATATCTCCGTGGATATGTAGCAGGCGTTTATAACGACAATAGCTGGACTCCTGTTGACGTGAATGGCAATGAAGACACCTTCTCTGATGATTTTGAGCAAGGCAAGATATGGGTGCAGGATCTGGATTATGACCTTATCCAACGCAAATACGCTGATCTGACCCCTGCTCAGATTTCTGTATCTGTTCTCGGTGCAAGCAAGAAATTTGTGTATGCGCCATACGCTTCTTTATATTCAAGTGATGGAAACACAGACGATAAAAAAATGCGTCCTACCACTGAGTCATATGTCAAATTAAGTTCAACAAAGTATTCTCTTTACTATTTTGACCCCTCTCTTATAGAAGAAAGGCTTGAAGCCCTCCCTGAGGCTATAGCCACAGAAGTGCCTGCATTGTCTGTTAATAAGGACAGAGGTGTTGACGCTTACTCAGAGTTTGTTCACCAGAAATATATGGACGTTTCAAAGTCTGATGAGCTTGATAAGGCATATAAAGAGATACTTAGTGAATATCTTGGCGTGGATATTTACCACAAGGGTGATTGGACTTATGAAGAAATAAGCACTGCAATAAAAAACTATTTCTCTGATAACTTCACTTATACCCTTGAACCGGGTGTTACTCCAAAAGGTGAAGATTTCATAGATTATTTTTTAGGTACACAAAAGGAGGGCTATTGTTCATATTTCGCAACGGCGGGTGCAGAGCTTTTAAGAATGTTTGGCTATCCGTCAAGATATGTAGAGGGGTATGTGGTGCTTAATTCACAGCTCGGTGAACCTGAAGATGATTCAACATACGAGGTAAGTGTAAAGGACAAATGTGCGCACGCATGGGCTGAGGTATTTATAGACAATGCAGGTTGGTATCCTGCAGAATTCACACCAGGTTATGATAATGATAATCCTAATCTTACACAACAAGAAAAAGACCCTAAGGAAGTCACAACAACTAAAAGCACAGAAAGCAAGCCTACGACTACCACACAAAATGGCGGTCAGGGTGGCACAACTTCAGTGGCTACTAAGAAGCCTGCAAACAGTTCAAAAGCTTCAACAACAAAGAAAACAAATTCTGCAAGCAACGGACATGGTGCCGGAGTGATGTCAGGCACTGGGAAAACTTCTGTTTCATCAAGAATAACAGAAAACAACAGCGACCATGGCTCATTTGTAGGAATTTTCATCACTCTGGGCGGACTTCTGCTTATAGGCTTCGGTGTTGTAGTCCATAGAGATGTAAAAGTAAAGAAAATGCGTTCGGAACTAAGTAATGGGGACAATAGATCACGCACTGTGGCGGTATATCGCTATATGCTCAAATATTTAAAGCTTATAGGCATCGCCGACAGCAGAAATATTACAGACTTACAGCTTTGTGACAGGTTAACAGAAAAATGCCAGGAAATGCAAATCAATGATTTCTCTCATATGATAAAATATATCGGAGAACTTGCAGTCAAAGCGGAAATGAGCAACTCAGTAATATCTGATGGGGAACTTGAAACTGCACTTTCTTATTTTGAAATCGTAAAGGACAAGATCGTCCTGCCAAAGCTTTCGGGCGCTAAGCTTCTTAATGCAAAATTTGTTTACTGTCTATATTAGAGGGAAAAAGCCACGCCCGGTGTGGCTTTTTTAACCTCAATGATATTACCAAAAAGCTGATAGGTGATTTTTTATATGAAATATATGTTTAATGCAAATATGGATATGATATTATCAGTAGGATAACTTTTTGAATATTTTAGAAAGGAATGATCGGATTGCGAAAAATAAAAAATACAATAATATTTATTGTTACAGTTGCTATACTTACAATGTTCTGCTCTTGCTGTAAACGCTCTGAGATAAAACTGGGATCCGGCAACGAAGGTGGTATATATTATAAATTTGCTGACACTCTCAGTGATATTGATGAAAACATCACAAATATAAGAACGGCTGGTTCTCAGGCTAACATGAGGCTTTTAAAGGACGGCTTTATCAACATGGGAATAGTCCAGAGCGATGTCCTGTCTGAAGCAGTGAATGGCACAGGAGATTTTAATGGTAACAAAATAAACAACGTCCGTGCAGTTGCGGCTCTTTACATGGAGTCTTTTCAGATAATCGTTCCGGCTGACTCAGATATTCAAACTCCTGCTGATCTAAAAGGCAAAAAGGTTTCTGTTGGCGAAGAAGATTCTGGCGTAGCAAAAAATGCTGAGTACATTTTAAACTCTGTAAGTCTTGACTATAACATGATAGATGTGTGCAACATGAACTATCAGAAGTCTGCTGAGGCACTTAAAAACGGCTCTATCGATGCATTTTTCGTGGTACTTGGTGCTCCATGTGATGTTATAACACAGCTTTCTGAGGAAATGGATATAAGAATATTGCCTCTTGATGACAGAACGATATCATATATGACGAATCTTTATGACGGATACTATGAAACTGTAATAAAGGCAGGAACTTATAAAGGCATTGACGAGGACGTCAAGACTGTCGGCGTAAAGGCTGTTCTTGTGGCAAGCCAAAAGATGGACAGCGACACTGTAGCAGATATCACGAAAATGCTTTTTGAGGAAAATGACCAGATAAAGAAAAGGATCTCATTTGCGAATAATGACACAAAATTTGCGACAGATAATATCCCGTGTGCTTTTCATAAAGGGGCAGTGGTATATTATAACAGCATTGGAACTGCTATAACAGAGGAGGATAAAATTTGAAAACAATAAATATGGATATGTATCAAACTCTTGCGGTGGCAGTAGGAGTCTTGTATTTAGGGGGATTTCTCAAAAAGAAAGTCAGATTTCTTGAAACCTTCTGTATTCCATCTCCTGTCATCGGCGGAGTTATTTTTGCTATCATATCATGTATTCTTCACGTCGCAGGAATAGTCGAATTTCAGTTTGATGAAACGCTAAAAACAGTTTGCATGGTCATGTTCTTCACTTCTGTTGGCTTTCAGGCAAACATTAAAGTTTTGAAAGCAGGCGGTAAAAGTCTTATTGTATTTTTATTATGCCTGATAGTGCTGATATTTGCGCAGAATGCGGTTGCCGTAGGACTTTCAAAGCTATTGGGAGTAAGCTCACTGGTAGGTATGTGTACAGGATCTATCCCTATGGTAGGCGGCCACGGAACGTCAGGTGCTTTTGGCACAGT
>OJMJ01001248.1_pt1 | contig 11051 bp, 10 predicted proteins | sample 1597181 | NCBI WGS metagenome assembly OJMJ01 (sample SAMEA2452126, study PRJEB22498) | human gut metagenome | biome: human feces; feature: human gut; material: feces | place: Australia | collected 2012
TTCCTTACGCCTACACCACACCTATAGTCAATAAGGTGGTATTGGGCGGAAAGGTAAAAAGCTTGGAGATATCAGGGGAGGTAAGCGTAAAATTCACATAAAAAAAGGTGCAGAGAAAATCTGCACCTTTCTTATGTATGGAAATAAATTATTTACCAAAGTTTGCGCAAGCGATAACGTTACCGTCCTCGTCCTCAAATCTGAGGTCAGCAATGTAGAAATCAGCCTGGTTTGGAATGCCCCATCTCATAAGTGAAACATACTGTGGTTCAGTTGAGTTTACAAATGTAGCGCCGTCCTTGATACCAGGTCTCATTGTAAGCTCATAGGAACCCCACTCAGAAGTCCACTCAGCCTCGCCGAAGTCATAGAGGTCGTTCCAACTGTTTTCACCTTCACCTGTTGTAGGCTGTGTAACGAATGCACCCATGAAGTTACCAGGAACGAGTGATTTTGTGCCGTCGTCACCAGTGAACTCGCCAACTGCCTTTGTAACTACGTCAGCCTTGATAGTGAAGATCTTCTCAAGATCAGCCTCGTGACCCTCAAAGAACTTCTCCATGTGGAACTTGATCTTAGGGATCTTGTAGTTGCCCTGATCGTCCTGATCAAGAGTCTCTACCTTGAGCATTGGAATACCTGCAAGCTCCTCAATAGAGAGATTTACATGAGACTCATCGTTCTCGTAATCCTTCTCAGCGAAAGGTTCAACGATAGAAGCAACGTCCATATCCTTCTTGAAATATACAGAAGCCTCTTCATAGTTCTTCAGAGTAGCTGGCATTTCGGAAATATCCTTTGCAGCCTCACCCTCAGACTCTGTGCCGGAAGCGGCTGTTGAATCAGCTGTTGACTCAGGAGCAGCTGTTGTTGTAGTAGCCTCTGTTGTTGTAGCAGCTGTAGTTGTTGTAGTAGTTTTTGCCTCAGCCTTTGATGAAGAAGAATCATCAGAGCTGCCGCAAGAAGCGAACATAGCACTTGTAAGTGTAAGTGCAAGAGCGCAAGCTAAAAACTTTTTCATTTTAATAACCTCCGTTTAATTGTCATGCTATACACATAGCCTGACCTATATTTACTTTTGTATTATAGCACAATTGTCACATATTTTCAATATACTATTTGCACAATTTAAGCACATGATTTCATATGTTTTGCACAGAAATCGTTTACAAATTAGTGCAGGTTACACAAACGAACAAAAAAAACAGAGCTTTCCGAATGACAGAAAGCTCTGTATAAATTCACTTATTCAAGTGTGTTATCTGTGAGAGATTACTTTCTCTTAGAAATAACGATAGCTGCACCAGCAAGTGCTACGCCAGCGAGTGCAAGACCAGCTGTTGCGCCTGTAGCTGCTACGTTGTCAGAAGCTGCTGCAGAAGATGTAGCTGTTGTAGTTGTTGTGCCAGACTTTGAAGATGTAGCTGCTGTTGAAGTAGCTGCTGCAGAAGACTTGTCGTCCTTCTTAGACTCGTCCTTCTTAGACTCTGTGCCTGAAGCTGTTGAATCAGCTGCAGAGCTTGACTCCTCAGCTACTGGCTTCTTCTGAACTTCCTTCTTGTCCTTGTTAGAACCAGCCTCGTAGATAGCATTGCCGTCAGCGCCAAGAACCTTAACGCCTACAACGTCGATGCCCTTGAGGTCAGCTGCCCAGTTGTTGATACCAACTGCTGCATAACCCTTTTCCTCATCGTCAGCTGCGTCAAAGAGAGGTGTATCGCCCTTGTATTCAAGAACGTATGTACCTTCCTCGTCTGTTGTGTAGCAGAGTGTGTCCTTTGGCTTATCATCTTCAACCCAAGAGCCGCCAGCCAAATCCTTAGCGTTCCAGCCGTTCTTTGTGTCGTTGAAGTTGATGGATCCGCCGCCGCCGATCGTGTTCCAGTCGTTGTTGTCAACCTTGATAGTGAAAGATGCACCGTAAACAGCTGTGATATCAGTGATACCGTCCTTAACTACGTTGCCCTCAGACTCATCGCCTCTGAAGAAAATTGCAAAAAGGTCATCCTGTGACTGTCTGCCGATTGCAAGAAGGTCATCGCTTACGTTGAGCTTTGTGCCTGCTGCTGATGCTGGAATCATTGCCATAGAAGCTACGATAGCTGCTGCTGACATACCAGCGAGAATCTTAGAAATTTTCATCGTTAATCTCCTCCATATGAATATAGTTTTATGAATTGTCATTCAATTCTAGTCTTATTATAGCAGACTTTCTCCCTAAAATCAAGGGGTTTTCACGATTTTTATTCCAAAAAGTGTTGAAATTTCTAACAATATTGTCATACTTCTTTTGTGCATTAATCACAGAAAACGTTATCATTTTTTACTTTTTACAACAATTGTCAGTCCTATCTGTCATTGAATCTCTGCAAGAACTGCTTTGTTCTTTCGTTCTGGGTCTGACCGAAAACTTCCTCCGGAGTACCCTCCTCCACGATATAGCCGTCGTCCATAAAGATAACATGGTTTGCCACATCACGGGCAAATGCCATTTCATGGGTGACGATGACCATGGTCATTTTCTCTTTTGCAAGCTCTTTTATTACCTTCAATATCTCCCCTGTAAGCTCAGGGTCAAGTGCGGAAGTAGGCTCGTCAAAGAAGAGTATCTGCGGTTTCAGTGCCAGTGCTCTTGCGATAGAAACACGCTGCTGCTGACCGCCTGAAAGCTCACAGGGATAAGACTTGCCTTTAGTTTCGAGTCCCATTTTTTTCAGAAGCTCTTCGCAGTTGGCTCTAGCATCCGCCTTTGACTGTTTGAGAACGTGAACAGGAGCCTCGATTATATTCTGCTCCACCGAAAAGTGCGGAAAAAGGTTGAAATTCTGGAATACAAGACCTATTTTCAGGCGGATATCCCTGAGGGTCTTAGAGGGTGCGTACACCGCCTTGCCGTTTTCTGTATGGAACATATTCACGCCGTCAACGTTTATCTCTCCGCCGTCTGCTTTTTCAAGCTGGTTTATACAGCGCAGAAGCGTTGATTTACCGCTTCCTGACGGACCTATTATTGCGACTACCTCGCCCACCTCAACGTTAAAAGAAATATCTTTGAGTACCTTAAGGCTGTCAAAGCTTTTGGAAATATTTTTCACTTCAAGAATAGCCATATGAGTTCTCCTTATTTATAATAGTCGAATTTCTTTTCGATAACGGCAAATGCCACCGTCACGATAGCGTTGAGTACGAAATAGAATGCGCCTGCGATAAAAAGCGGTGTTATTGAGCTATACAGGTTCATCTGCTGTTTTGCCTTCATTGTTATCTCAGCGAATGCGATAACGTTTGCGAGAGAGGTATCCTTTACAAGGACGATGACCTCATTCGATGTGGCAGGGATAACACGCTTTGTGACCTGGGGCAGAATTATTCTAAAAAATGTCTGCATTTTCGTCATGCCGAGCATTGAAGCCGCTTCGTACTGTCCCTTTGGGATAGCCTCGATACCGCCTCTGAATATCTCTGCGAAATACGCCGCATAGTTAAGGACAAATGCCGTAACAAGGGCGATAAACATATAGTTCTCGTTGTTTTTTATATTGGTAAGCACGTCATATACGCCGCCTGTCTTGCCATGCTTTGCAGCACTTGCGATGATAAGCGGCACTGCATAGTAGATAGCGATTATTTGAAGCATGAGCGGTGTGCCACGCATGACAAGTATATAGAGATTTGTCAGCCATGAGATCGGCTTGAAGCGGCATTTTTTCAGCATTGTCACAAGCACTCCCACAGGTATTGAAAGCACGATAGTCCATGCGAAAAGCTTCAGGGTATTAGGCAGGAACTCCAGCAGGATCTCCGTGACCTTTTTTACTTCCTCAAAAGTCATAAATATTCATTCCTTAACATAGGCAACACAACACAAAGCTTACGGGAAAATTTTCAATCAGACCGCTTGAAAAACTGACATTCGGACTTCATGAGTCGTTGCCATTAATATTACGATAACACGTCACCGTATCAGCGTATTAATACATTATACTACATATTTTGCGACTTGTCAAACGGAAAGAGTGAGGAATGAGGAGTGAGGAATGAGGAATGAAGGTATCGCCTGCGGCGATGATTTTTTTATTGCGAACTACGTTCGCACAATTAACTCACCAACGTTCTTATTAACTCACCTCTTGGAGTATCTCAAACCACAGCTATGCTAATTCCTCATTCCTCATTCCTAATTCCTCATTTGTCATTCCTCACTCCTCACTTTAAATCAGTTCTCTTCGTTCTTCAAAGCCAAAACCGCTTCACGGACTTTCGCCATAAGCTCTTCAGGGGTTTCGCCATTAGGATAAATAGGCTCACCGTAAACTACTTTGACCTTATATTTGCTAAGACGCTTCCAGTTGAAAAGCCTTGGGAGCTTTCTGTCTGGCGGGAATATCTCGTGTCCGCCTTTGATGTAGGCCGGCACTATAGGCACGTTCGCTTCGATAGCAAGGACAGCTGCACCGCTTTTGAACTTGCCCATTTCACCGGTTTTGCTTCTTGTACCCTCCGGGTGAACCAGCACACCCCATTTCTGACCAAGCTTTTTACGCAGAGCCGCCATTGTTTCGTCTACTCTGCCGCCTCTGTCAACAGGCACCATACCGCCTATTCTTACTATAAGTCGGCTGGCTAAACTGCCGTTAAAAAGCTCTTTCTTTGCCATACAGCAGAATTTTGCAAAACGCTCGTATCTGAAATTCAGGGTAAGGAAGATAAAATCGAAGTTTGAAACGTGATTTGCGCAGATTATATAGCCGCCCTTATCAGGGAGGTTTTCCTCGTTTGCGACCTTGACTTCGTAGAAGGCTGTCACAAGATTTCTGTAAAAGCGGTAAATACGATAGTCTATCTTTTTCTTGTCCAGAGGATAGAGCATTGATTTCACTGTTTGCGGTTTTATGCGGTTTGGGTTTTGAACGAGGGCGATAAGCTTGCCCACTGTCATGTTCTTATCCATACAGCCGTCAACACGCACACCACTGAACTCCTCTATCTCCAATGCAAGCTCGATAGCTGAGAGGGAGTCTATGGTGAACTCCTGCAAAAATTTTATACTGAGCTTGACTTCATTCGGCTGAACGTGTGCTATTTTTGCCACGGCGTTTCTCACCATTGACGGGATATCCGACGGGTCGATACTATTTTTCGCCTGCTTTGTAAGGCTGTCAAGGTTATCCTCCATGACCATTTTCTTCAGCAGATAACGCTTTGGCTTGCCGATAGCTGTTCTTGGTATAGAATCCACAAAATGTATGCCGCTTAGCTTCATTGCCTGACCTGCTGAGGAACTTATCTCTTTTAGCTTTTCTTCCGTCTGCTCACGCTTATCCTCAGCACAGACCACAAAGGCGTGTACCTCGTCATAGCTTCCCTCTTTCGCAGGCACTCCACAGACCACAAGCTCGTCAACGCTCTCGATGCCCCTATAGACCTGTTCGATATCGTCAGGAGCGGCTTTTTTGCCTGTGGATAGGACGATATTTTCTTTACATCTGCCGAGAATGACGATATTTTTATGCTTATCGAACTTTGCAAGGTCGCCTGACTTGAACCAGCCGTCAGGATTGAAAGCTTCATCTGTGGACTTTTTGTCGCCATAGTAGCCTATCATCATATAAGGTGACTTTATGAGAAGCTCACCGCTGCGGTCGATTTTAACTTTTATATCAGGATACGGCTTGCCGCAGGTGTCAGCATAGACGTGCTTACCATATGTGCCGATAGTTGGTATACTCGTTTCAGTCGCACCGTAGTTGTTCACAATATTAAATCCGGTGCCATAGAAGAAATCAAATGTATCCTTTGACATTGGCGAGCCTGCGGAGCAGAGAAATCTAAGTTCGCCGCCCAAGGCTTTATGTATCTTTGCAAAGATCTTTTTGCCGCTGTTTATGCCGTAAATCTTACGCTGATGAAATGCAACAGGAAACATTTTCTTGAAAAGTGCTGAAGATACTTTGCTTGCGTTGATCTGCTGCATTATCTGAGTTTTCAAAAGCTCATAGACCTTTGGCACGCCCGGGAAAACTGTCGGTTTGAAGTTTTGAAAGCCTGCGGAAAGGCCCTTTGCACTGAGGGACTCGATAAAGCACACTGTTCCACCTGTGAGGAGAGGGGCTAAGACCTGTGCAAAAAGTCCGTAGATATGGCTGTTTGGAAGGATTCCGAGATAGCGTTCGTTATCGGTTATGCCGTTGCACCGGCAGACCATTTTGCAGGAATTTATCTGAGAATCGTGGGTGTGCATGATGCCTGAGGCTGTCCTTGTCGTACCGCTTGAGAAGATTATCACTGCGATATCAGGATCGCCTATTTCCCCTTGACGGAGTATATTTTCCCCTGAACCGTCAAGTCTGTCAAGCTGGTTTTGGATATCGAGAACAGGTATATTTTTCACGCTTGTAAGCTTCTTTGCCGCCTTTTGAGAAGCGACAACGCACACAGGCTGTGACTTTTTTACCAATGCGAAAAGCTCTGCCGCAGGAAGTGAATAATCCAGAAGGACGGCTGTGGCGTTTAGCTTTGCACAGGCGAGAAATGCGATATTCCACTCAGGTCTGCCCTCAGAGGCGATGCAGACCCTATCCCCTGCCACAACGCCCATGGCTTTAAGGCGGCTGCAAAAAACATCAGCCTGCTGTAAAGTCTGTCCGAATGTATATTCCTTTGTTTCACCCTCGTCGTTCATCATCACGAGAGCGGTCTTGCTATAGCGGTTTATTGCCGTTTTTCTAAATTCGTTATAAATGTTCATGGCAGTTTCCTTTCCGCACCTCAGACTTTCTGAGAGTTGCCTTTCATTGTATGTTCAAGTGCCTCGACAGCTTTTTCTGAGCTGTCAAGGAGGTTTTTGAGATTTTCCTCACCCAGTGCGTCAACGAACACGCTGAAATATTTTTCAAGACGCTGCTGTTTTTCTTCAATGGATTTTTCACCTTTTGGGAGGAGTTTCACCTGCACACGGCGTTTATCCTCAGGGTCACGCACAAGGCTAACAAAGCCTTTTTTCTCCATTGTGCTGAGAACAGAGGTCACACGCTGACGTGATATCATAAGGTCACGGCTTATGTCTGAGGGGTAGACTATGCCCTCGGCTGTGCTGAGATAGACTATCACTTTGCTTTCGCCCTGAAAAAGCTCTGCAAGGTCGTCCATATATCCTGTTTCAAAAAATCGTCTGAAAACTTCTCCAAAACGCTGGGCTGTTTTATCGTTCATTGTTATTCCTCCAAATGTCAAGGCGGTTGATTGTCAACACTGTTGATTATACACCATGTTGATGAATTTGTCAAGTGCTATGGGCGGTATGGTACAAATGCCCTTGACAAAATGTCTATATCATACTATAATAATATGGTATAAATCTTTCGGCAAACGCCGAAACACCGAAAGGAGGATATGCTTTTCAAAGGTCGAAAGGCATGATCTGGATATGATAAAGGACGTACAGGAAAAAATTCTTCAGTTAAAGAAAGAAAACGATATTTGTATACTTGCGCACAGCTATCAGGCTAAGGAGATAGTGGAGATAGCAGATATTACGGGTGATTCATACAAGCTAAGCGTTGAGGCGCAGAAGGTCTCAAACAAAAACATACTTATGTGCGGAGTGCATTTTATGGCTGAGGCGGCAAAAATGCTCAACCCTGACAAGAACGTATATCTTGCAAATCCATCGGCAGGCTGTCCAATGGCAGAGCAAATGGAACCTGAGATGATAGAAATGATAAAGGCGCAGGAGCCTGACAGAAAGGTAGTATGCTACATAAACACCACAGCCGCACTAAAGAGGGTTTGCGACGTTTGCGTTACTTCCTCGTCTGCGGTGAAGATAGTAAAGAACATGGACGCTGACAAGATACTGTTCATTCCTGACTGCAATCTTGGTGCATTCGTAAAAAAAGCCTGTCCTGAAAAGGATATAAAGCTTTTGCAGGGCGGATGTCCTGTTCATGCGTCGGTAACAAAGGCTGACATGATAGCGGCTAAGACGGCTCACCCTGATGCACTGGTGCTTTGTCACCCTGAGTGTATCCCTGCTGTAAGCGAAATGGCTGATTATGTTGGTTCGACTTCCGGCATAATGAATTTTGCGGCTGAGTCTGACGCAAAGGAGTTCATCATAGGCACTGAGATTTCCATTGCGGAGCATTTGCAGTACAGATTCCCTGAGAAGGAGTTTTACATACTCTCAAAGAAGATACTTTGTCCTAACATGAAGCTCACCACTCTTATGGACGTTTACAAGACTTGCGAGGGCATAGGCAACGGCGGCGGTTTTGAGATAAAAATGACAGACGAGGAGATAACCTCTGCAAGAAAATGTATCGACGAAATGATACGTCTTGGGGGCTGATATAATGGATAATTACACCATAAAGATCGCAAAAGGGCTTGCAAACAACGCAGACGCCAGGCTCATAAGACAACAGGTATTCGTTGAGGAGCAGGGCTTTGTGAACGAATTTGATGATATCGACCATGAGGCTTATCATGCTGTTATCTACACAGGAGGATATCCCATTGCAACAGGCAGGCTGTTTGACGAAAATGGCGAAGCGCACATTGGGCGTATCTGCGTGAGAAAGGCATATCGTGGCAGAGATCTTGGCAGAATGATAGTGGAAGCCCTTGAAAAGCAGGCTGAAAAAGTGGGCTACAATGAAGTCGGCTTATCGGCGCAAACGAGGGTACAGCAATTTTACGAGAAGCTTGGCTACAGGGCATATGGTGATGTTTACAAGGACGAATACTGTCCGCACATTGCAATGAAAAAGACCCTTTCAGGGGAATAGATATGAAAAAGGACGACTTGGTGTCGTCCTTTTTGGTTTTATAAACAGATTGTCGGGAACGAGTGATATTTGCCATTACAGAAAATTAGATTTTGCGCACAAAAAAAGGACGGAATCGCTTCCGTCCTTGATTTTTTAGCTATTTACTGTTTCCATGATAGCGTCAACTATTTCAGGGAAATACCAGCCGCCCTCGGATCTGTTGAGAAGTCCGAAGTTCTCACCGTTTCCTATTCTTGTGCCGTTATCCCACCAACAGCATGGTACACCATACTGCTTTGCGGTGCTGAGATAATCCTTTACACACTGAACTCTTGCTTCTGTATTATCCTTGTTTACAGAGCCGAACTCACCGATTATTACAGGTATTCCCTTGCTAAGGAACACTTCATCAATATCGGTAAAGAGTGTTGTGATAGAGGAGTCTATGCTTGTATACTGATCTGTGCCTGCGGTATCGAGAGCGAATGAATATGGAAGATAAGCGTGGATAGAAACTATTATCTTATCGTCGCCCTGTGGAACTTCCAAAGCTTCCATGTTCTGTTTTGATGATGAAGCGGCATATGGTGTTACCATTATACATCTGTTAGGGTTGTTTCCACCGGAAGCACGGACAGTTTCAACAAATGCCTTTGCGTACTGATTTACGACCTCTCTTGACTCAGCGTCGCCTATCCACTCATTGCCCTCGCCTCTAAGTCTAGGCTCATTAACGCCCTCAAAAATCAGGTGCTCGTCATAGCCCTGAAATCTGTCGCATATCTGTTTCCAAAGGGCTTTGAGCTGCTCTATATCCTTATCGGCACGGTCTTTCTTAGGCATATACCACTCTTCGTGGTGGGTGTTGAGGATAACGAACATTCCGTTGTCGATACCGTAATCGACAATTTCCTGAACTCTGTTCATCCAAGCTTCGTCAACTGTATAGTTCTCGTCCATGTGAGTACCCCATGAAACAGGAAGTCTGAACACGTTGAAGCCTGCGTCCTTGACCTGGTCTATCATCAATTTTGTGGTTTCCACATTTCCCCATGAGGTTTCGGCGTCAAGACCTGAGCCTGTGGCGTCCATGGTATTGCCAAGATTCCAGCCCACTTTCATCTGAGCCACAAGGTCTTTTGCAGTGGTCACTGTCATAGGGTCATTGGTATGCTTCTGAGTATTTTCTGTAGCTGAGGAATCGTTTTCAGCCTTTGAAGAGCTGTCCGAACTGCCACAGGCTGTCATCATTGATACGCCCATTGCAAGGGAAAGCACTGCCGCAAGTAGTCTTTTGATTTTCATATTTTGGTTTTCCTTTCTCACCATATAAAATAATAATATTTATATTTTAGCTCATTAATGTGGATTTGTCAATAGGAATAATAAAATTAGATAAACGCACAAAGTTCTGTTGAAATGTGACTATATATACAAAATTTGTTTTTTGTTATTTATTTTGCCCATTGACATTTATGATTACAAAATGTATAATTTAAACATAGGGTATTTAATTTGAAAATTATATGGGGGTACAACTATGAAAGCTAAACACGTTGGCATAATAATATGGATAATCGTTGCTGCCGCTTTTATATTTTGCTTTTGGTATTTTGGCTTAAAGAACATAGTTTCTTCTGATGAACCTGAAGATGATGAAAGCGGAATAAATACCTTTAACTACAGCTGTCCCCATGACGATACCTATCAGGAACCAACGCTGAATATGGGAAAATATTATCCAAACGGAGATACAAGCAAAGATTATTTTATAATAGGAGAAAACAACACTCTGAAATACAGCGGAGATTCGGAATATCTTTGCAATAAGCTGTTTACGTTTTATGACGAGACCGCAAAGCAGGATACGATAAAAATGTGGTCTGAAACCAGAACATATACTATTAAAACCTATCACGAAGCAAGAGATCAGATACTAATTGAATTTACAATCGGAAACGATTTACAGCACGAAAAATATAAAGAAGCTTTTGACAGCCCGTTTAAGTATGTTGATGAAAACACATTCGTCGCCGTTGATACTTACATTCGTGTTCCCGACGATTCTGCCGCTGAATCGGAATCTTATTCCGACGATGTTTCGGTAAACGAAAGCAAAATTTCATAGTAAAAAAACTTCAATGGCGAAAAAACGTCATTGAAGTTTTTATTTATGTTTTATGTTTCAGCCGGCTTTTCCGGAATTATCGGGGTAAGCTTTCCGTCACGGAGAAATTCTATGTAATCTTCTATGGAATTGATAGGCTCGTCAGTTGCAAC
>OJMJ01001250.1_pt1 | contig 11032 bp, 9 predicted proteins | sample 1597181 | NCBI WGS metagenome assembly OJMJ01 (sample SAMEA2452126, study PRJEB22498) | human gut metagenome | biome: human feces; feature: human gut; material: feces | place: Australia | collected 2012
AAGTACTTGCCGGAATTCCGCATGAAGTACAGTTAGTATCCAAGGAAGCCATCGAGCCGATCCAGCGACTCAAAATCCAATATCTTGGAAGCCACAATCCAAGATTGCATACCGATGAGATTCTGATTGCGCTTTCCACGACGGCGGCACAGGATGAAAAAGCAAAGCTTGCAATTGAGCAGCTCTCAAAATTGAAGAATTGTCAGGCACATTCGACGGTATTGCTTTCATCGGTGGATGAGCAGCTTCTGAAGAAAATAGGTGTCCAGCTTACGTGCTCCCCGAAGTATGAAGAGGAAGACAGAAAATATCACAGACGTTAAAAAATTGATTGTAAATAGAATATGAATCTGATAAAATATGCTTGTTTTTGTAAGAAAAAACAGGCATATTTTTATGCATTTTCGTAGAGAATACGAAAGAAAAATCTGGCCTGCATCCGCCAATGCCATGGATAAGGATGTCAGGAACACAAGGAGGATGAGAGTTTATTGGAAAACAACACTAGTTCAACAAACATTATTGAGCTAAAGCACATCACAAAAACATTTGAGGATGGGTTTGTCGCTGTAGAGGATTTTAACCTTACGGTAAAAAGGGGCGAATTCGTAACGTTTTTAGGGCCTTCGGGCTGTGGTAAAACCACAACACTCCGCATGATTGCGGGCTTTGAAATTCCTACAGAGGGAGAAATACTGCTAGATGGTAAAGAGATTGGAAATCTACCACCAAACAAACGCCCGATCAACACAGTATTTCAACGGTATGCATTGTTTCCACATTTAAACATTTTTGACAATATTGCCTTTGGATTAAAGCTTAAGAAGCTGTCGAAGGACGAGATTAAGCGGAAGGTAAAGAAAGTTCTGGAGATGGTAGACTTAGAAGGGTTTGAGACGCGGAAGGTAGCAACCTTGTCCGGTGGACAGCAGCAGCGAATCGCAATCGCGCGTGCACTGGTCAATGAGCCGCAGATCCTGCTTCTCGATGAGCCGCTCGGTGCGCTCGACTTAAAGATGCGCAAGGAGATGCAGCTTGAACTGAAAAGTATGCATGAAAGACTTGGAATTACCTTTATCTATGTAACACATGACCAGGAGGAGGCACTTACGATGTCGGACAAGATCGTTGTCATGTCCGAAGGACGTATGCAGCAGATCGGAACTCCTGAGGATATATATAATGAGCCGAAAAATGCATTCGTTGCAGACTTTATCGGCGAGAGTAATATTTTTACTGGCATCATGACAGACAAGCTCAAGGTGCGTTTCTGCGGGGCGGAATTTGCCTGTGTGGATGATGTCGAGCATGGACGGCTGGTGGAAGTCGTTGTGCGTCCGGAGGATGTTGAGATCACAACGCCTGAGAATGGTGCAATCACAGGAACGGTTACATCAGTTGTATTCAAGGGTGTCCACTATGAGATCACAGTGGAATCCGGCAAGAATGAGATCGTGATCCAGTCGACGAAGACCGCAGCGGTTGGAAGCCAGGTTGGACTGAATGTGGAACCGGACGGTATTCATATCATGATTCCGGAACACACACTGAATAAGATCGAGAGTGATGTAGACAAGAATTATGAGCTTACAATCTTTGATGGAAAGATCCAGTGTGATCTGACGAAGATCATTCCGGGTTCTAAGTTTAACGACGCGCATGAGCTTTTAGATGCACATGGTGACGTGATTGATTATGAGAAACTGAAGGTCGTGCTTGCAATCAAGCCACGGCATATTTCCATGAGCGATAATGAGGAAGAGGGTATCGTCTGCGGACATATCATCAACCTGATCTACAAGGGTGATCATTACAGCTACGTGGTCCGTACGGATATGGATGAAGATTTCATCGTTAACGATGAATACCTGTGGAATATGGATGACTATGTAAGTCTGGTTATTCCGGAGGAGCATATCCAGTTTTCCATCAAGAAATAGAAAAGGAGTGATATTGTATGCGTTCTTCACGTTTTGCAAAGAGCGGACTGGGTATACCTTATGCACTTTTTCTATTGCTGTTTGTAGTAGCCCCATTGTTTGTTCTTTTATATTATGCGTTTACAAACGGACAAGGTCAGTTTACCGTGCAGAATCTGGCGGCATTTTTTACGAGCCCGAATACGATCGGTACACTTGCGTACAGCTTTGCGCTGGCGGTTGTGACGACCTGCGTCTGTGTACTGCTTGCATATCCGATTGCGTATATCTTAGCGCGCAGCAATATGCGGCATAAGAGTGTGATCTTAGTTGCATTTGTGATGCCGATGTGGATCAATTTCACATTGCGTATCACTGCATTAAAAGAGATACTTACGGTGTTAGAGGGAAATCTTGCCCTGCATCCGTTTTTAAATTCTGTCATCGGTATGACGTATGATTTTCTTCCATTCATGATTCTGCCGATGTACACGACGCTGATGAAGTTAGACACGAGTCTGATAGAGGCGGCAGGTGACCTTGGCGCGAATCCGGTACAGACATTTCTGAAGGTGACACTGCCACTTTCCGTGCCTGGCATTATCAGCGGAATCACGATGGTATTTCTGCCATCTATGACAAACTATGTTGTGCTGGATATGCTTTATAACAGCACATATATTATGGGTAGTCTGATCGGAAGCTATTTTGCATCCTACGACTGGCACAATGGATCAATGATCGCACTGATCCTGCTTTTGATCATATTGATCTTCACCCTCTTTACGAACAAATACTCGGATGAGGACGAGGGAAGAGGAGGTGCACTGATCTGATGAGAAAGACGATTGGAAAACTATTTTTGATTCTTATGCTGCTCGTTATCTATGCACCGATTCTGATTCTGGCAGTATACAGCTTTACGGATTCCGGAAATATCGGTTCGATCCACGGATTTTCTATGCAGAATTATGTGACACTGTTCACAAAGGGTGAGCTTCGGGATATGATCGTTGGGACGGTTCTTCTGGCACTTGTTTCATCTCTGCTTGCTACAATCTTTGGAACAATGGGTGCGATTGGTGCGTTTTATTCGAAGAAACTTGCGAAGAACTTTATTAACACAGCCAACCAGATTCCGGTTGTCAATGCAGATGTTGTAACCGGTTTTTCCATCTGCGTGCTGCTGATCGTTGCATTTGGCATGAATAAGGAAAGCTATGTGCCGCTGCTGATCGGCCATGTAGTGTTATCTGCGCCATTTGTGTATCTGTCTGTGGTTCCGAAATTAAAGCAGATGGATGCAAGTCTGTATGAGGCGGCAATGGATCTTGGTGCGTCTCCGTCGATGGCACTCCGTAAGGTTGTGATCCCGCAGATCATGCCGGGTATCGTATCCGGATTTGCGCTGGCAATCACACTTTCGCTTGATGATTATTTCATCGCAAGCTATACAAAACCGGCAACGTTTAACACGATCAGTACGTATGTTGTCAATGCAACCAAGGGTTCACAGACAGAGATTAAAACTGCACTCTGGGCGCTTTCGACAGTAATCTTCCTGATCGTTATTCTGGCAGTGGTTGTCATGAATGTGGCTGGCAGAAAGACAACCTCTGAAAAAGGAGGTGTCTGCAATGAGAAATAAGATGTTAAAACGTGTGACAGCCGTTGCGGCGGCAACTATGATGACATTTCTGGCGATGGTGCCGGGAACAAAGATCACACACGCACAGGGAAATGACGACGTGATCAAGCTGCGTGTCTGCAACTGGGAGGAATATATCGATCTTGGTGACTGGGACGAAGAAGAACGCATGGAGCTTGAAAATGGTGCGGAGATCTTCGGTGAGAATTCGATGGTCGATGATTTCACCGAGTGGTATTACGAGACGTACGGCAAGCGCGTGGAGGTTGAGTATTCGTGCTTCGGTACGAACGAGGATCTGTATAACCAGCTGACACTCGGCGATGTGTATGACCTTGTCTGTCCGTCTGATTATATGATCATGAAGCTGATGGCAGAGAAGAAGCTGGTGCCGTTTTCAGAAGATTTTTATGATACAGACAATCCGGATAATTACTATGTGCGCGGGGTATCCGATTATATTAAGGATACGTTTGATGAAAATGAGATCGGCGGTGAGTCGTGGAGTAAATATGCGGCAGGCTATATGTGGGGCGTCACCGGTGTTCTCTACAATCCGGAGAAGATGACAGAAGAGGAAGCATCTACCTGGGATGTGTTTCTAAATGACAAGTTCAAGCGCCAGGTTACAATCAAGGATAATGTCCGGGATTCTTATTTTGCGGCACTTGGTTCTTACAGAAAAGACGAACTAATGGATGAATCGCTCCGCAATGCACCGGATTATCAGGAACGGTTGATGCAGATCATGAATGATGTGGATTCCGATACGATCGAGAATGTAGAGGACATCCTGCAGGATATGCAGGGTAATGTTTATTCGTTTGAGACCGACAGTGGTAAAGCAGACATGATCAGCGGAAAAGTCGTTGCAAACTACCAGTGGTCCGGAGATGCTGTCTATGCGATGGATCAGGCAGAAGAGGATGATTTCTATCTGGATTTTGCGGTGCCGGAGGAGTCGACGAATCTGTGGTTTGACGGCTGGGTTATGCTGAAAAGCGGAATCGGACAGGATGCGGAAAAACAGCAGGCCGCTGAGGCATTTGTAAACTTTGTGTCTCGTCCGGACAATGCGGTGCGTAACATGTATTACATTGGTTATACATCGGTGATCAGTGGCGGTGACGATGATACAGTCTATGATTATCTGAAATGGAATTATGAGGCAGAGGATGATGAAGAGGATACAACAGAGTATCCGGTTGGTTTCTTCTTCTGTGGGGATGATTCCAATGAAGATTATATTATGACTGTGCCGGAAGAACAGACGCGCAGACAGTTGTTTGCACAGTATCCGACGCAGGAGGTACTGCAACGGAGTGCAGTCATGCAGTATTTTGATGATACGGCGAATAAGGAAATCAATCAGATGTGGATCAATGTCCGGTGTTATAATATTGAGGATGTGCCGGTACAGATATGGATTTTCGTTGGTGTGGCCATCGTACTTGTGATTTATATTACCATACGTATCCGGATGAGTCATTACCGGGAAAAGAAATAGAGAGATAACAAAAAATGCGTGAGGAAATACAGGTAACGGGTATAATTTTATATGCAACACTTGTGAAGGAGTACGATAAACGGTTGGTCATACTGACCAAGGAACGCGGAAAGATCACAGTGTTTGCAAATGGTGCCAGAAAGGCGGTAAGCCAGCTCCGGGCGGCGAGCCAGAGCTTCGTGATGGGTACTTTTACCGTATTTCCGGGAAGAGATTCCTATACGTTAGTCAAAGCGGAGGTCCGGGAATATTTTTCCGGACTTCCTTTGGATATGGAGAAGTTGTGCTATGCATCGTATGTGTGTGAATTTATGTCATATTATACGAGAGAGGGCTGCTATTGTGTGAATGAGCTCAATCTGCTCTATGTGACACTCAAGGCACTTGAACAGGGAACCGTGGACAATCAGCTGATCCGCTATGCGTTCGAAGTACGGCTGATGGATATCGAAGGACAGGGGATTCATGCATATACATGCGTACGCTGCAATAAGAAGGAACTGAAATATTTCAATGCGAAGGCAGGCGGGCTTCTGTGTGAGGCATGCGGAAAAGAGCTGAAGCTTACACGGACGGTATCCGAGACACTTATTTATACTCTGCAATATATCCAGTCGGCAGATCTTACGAAGCTGTATGCGTTTCAGTTAAGTGAAGAGGCGATGGCAGAATTAAAGTACGTGGCAGACCGTTTCCGGGAAGCATATATCGACCGCGAATTCAAATCATTGGAAATACTATCATCCCTGTAAAAGCCCGACGCATAAAATTGTACGGTAGATGATGAATTTCAAAAATATGGTTGCAATCTGAACCATTAGCCTGTAAAATGTTGTATGTTTCATATGGTGAAGAAAGTCACACCGAAAAATAATAAGAATCCGCACACTCCGGTGCGAGAGGAAGGAAGGTTTACAAAATATGGAAAAGACTTTAGACAAAATCGTAGCACTTGCAAAGAACAGAGGATTTGTGTATCCGGGTTCTGAAATCTATGGCGGACTTGCCAATACATGGGATTACGGAAACCTTGGAGTTGAGCTCAAAAACAATGTGAAGAAGGCATGGTGGAAGAAGTTCATTCAGGAGAATCCTTACAACGTAGGTGTGGATTGTGCCATTCTTATGAATCCACAGACATGGGTGGCATCCGGTCACCTGGGTGGATTTGCAGATCCTCTGATGGACTGTAAAGAGTGTCACGAGCGTTTTCGTGCAGATAAATTGATTGAAGATTATATGACTGACAATGGAATCGAGATCGAGGGTTCCATTGACGGCTGGACAAATGAGCAGATGGAACAGTATGTGGAAGAGAAGCATATCTGCTGTCCAAGCTGCGGCAAGCATAACTTTACCAGTATCCGTCAGTTCAACCTGATGTTCAAGACATTCCAGGGTGTAACCGAGGATGCAAAGAATACGGTTTACTTAAGACCGGAGACCGCACAGGGTATCTTTGTAAACTTCAAGAATGTACAGCGTACATCCCGTAAGAAGATTCCTTTCGGTATCGGTCAGATCGGAAAGTCCTTCCGTAACGAGATCACACCGGGTAACTTCACATTCCGTACAAGAGAGTTTGAGCAGATGGAGCTGGAGTTCTTCTGCGAGCCTGGTACAGATATGGAATGGTTCCGTTACTGGAGAGAATTCTGTATTAACTGGCTGAAGGATCTTGGCATCAAGGATGATGAGATGCGTGCACGTGACCATTCTCCGGAGGAGCTTTGCTTCTACAGCAAGGGTACAACGGATATTGAGTTCCTGTTCCCATTTGGCTGGGGCGAGCTGTGGGGAATTGCAGACCGTACCGATTACGATCTGAAACAGCATCAGAATACATCCGGTGAGCCAATGGAATATTTCGATGATGAGAAGAAGGAAAAGTATATTCCATATGTTGTTGAGCCATCATTAGGTGCAGACCGTGTGACACTTGCATTCCTCTGTGCCGCTTATGACGAGGAGAATATCGGAACCGAGGAGAAGCCGGATATGAGAACCGTACTTCATTTCCATCCGGCATTAGCACCGGTTAAGATCGGTGTGCTTCCGCTTTCTAAGAAGCTGAACGAAGGTGCAGAGAAGATCTATGCAGAGCTTGCAAAGACATATAACTGTGAGTTCGATGACAGAGGAAACATCGGTAAGCGTTACAGAAGACAGGATGAGATTGGTACTCCGTTCTGTGTGACTTATGATTTTGAATCTGAGACAGACGGCGCTGTAACTGTCCGTGATCGTGATACGATGGAGCAGGAGCGTGTGAAGATCGAAGATCTGAAGGCTTACTTCGAGAAGAAATTTGAATACTAAAAGAAGATAAGAGACAGGGATGCTTGTCGGCATCCCTTTTCTTTTAATCAGATTACTTTAATACAGTAAAGCGTTACGCAATAACGCAATGGAGAAACGAAGGGATAAATCGAGCGGGATTTACAATCACCAGACAGAAGAAAAAGGAGAGAGAAAATGGCGATTAAAATTATCATGTTAGTAATATTTTTTGGAGTGATGATCGGTGTCGGCGTCTACTGCCGGAAGCATGCGACCGATGTCAATGGATTTGTATTAGGTGGAAGAAATGTTGGACCATGGCTGACTGCATTTGCATACGGAACTTCATACTTTTCGGCGGTTATCTTCATCGGATATGCTGGACAGTTCGGATGGAAGTTCGGTCTTGCTTCCACATGGATCGGTCTTGGAAATGCATTTATCGGTTCCCTGCTTGCATGGAATGTACTTGGCAGACGGACGAGAACAATGAGCCAGCATTTAGAGAGTAAGACAATGCCGGAATTCTTCGGTGTCCGGTTTGATTCGAAGATGCTTAAGATCTTAGCATCCTTGATTGTATTTGTATTCCTGATTCCGTATACAGCATCGCTTTATAACGGACTTTCAAGATTGTTTGGGATGGCGTTTCATCTGGATTATACAGTCTGCATCGTCGTGATGGCAGTGCTTACCGGAATCTATGTGATCGCAGGCGGTTACATGGCAACAGCCATCAATGATTTTATTCAGGGATGTATCATGATCATCGGAATCATCGCGGTCATTGCATCAGTATTAAAATCAAATGGTGGATTCATGCAGGCAATCGATGCATTGGCACGAGTAGAGGATGCGCAGGCAACTTCCACACCGGGAGCATTTGCATCGTTCTTCGGACCGGATCCTTTTGGACTTCTGTGTGTTGTGATCCTGACGTCTCTTGGCACATGGGGACTTCCTCAGATGGTACAGAAGTTTTATGCAATCAAGGATGAGAAGTCAATCGGAAAAGGTACATTAATATCCACAATCTTCGCAATCATTGTAGCTGGTGGCTGTTATTTCCTCGGTGGTTTCGGCAGACTGTATGATATCGACATCGCGGCACAGGGCTATGATGCGATTATCCCGGCGATGATCGAGAAGCTGTCTCCGCTTTTGATCGCGGTTGTTGTAATCTTAGTTCTTTCTGCATCCATGTCGACATTATCGTCACTGGTGCTCGCATCTTCTTCGACACTGACGCTGGATATGATCCGTGGCACGATCGTGAAGGAGATGACAGAGAAGAAACAGGTATTTATCATGCGTATCTTCATCGTTGTATTTATTGCAATCTCCGCAGTAATCGCGGTTGTACAGTATAAGAGCGGCGTGACATTTATCGCACAGCTTATGGGTATTTCGTGGGGTGCACTTGCAGGCGCATTCCTTGCACCGTTTATCTACAGCCTGTACTGGAAGGGCGTGACGAAGGCTGCCGTGCTTGTGAACTTCCTGTTCGGCAGTGGCATCATGGTAGCGAATATGCTTGCAAGAGCATCATTCCCAACCGTGTTGCAGTCGCCGATTAACTGTGGTGCATTTGCAATGCTTGCCGGACTTATCATCGTTCCGGTTGTGAGCCTTATCACACCAAAGCTTTCCGATGAGAAGAAACAGGCGGTATTTTCCTGCTATGAAAAATAAGTTCTAAACAGAGGATTTGAGCATAGGCTATATAGAAACCAAGTTGTACGAGAGGACAGCAGCATGAGAACACGACAAACAGCGCTTCGCATGATCGTACTTTCATTTTTACTTGTGGGATGCATGTGTATCTTCGCGGCCTGTGCAAAATCAGAGAAGAAGGCTTCGGCTGCGGGGGTATACCATCTGTATTCCATGGAGTCGGACGGGGACAGCTATTCTCACGACGATATCGTATCATATGGGCTGGATTCCATGACACTTACGTTGTATGCGGATGGTACGGCAAGCCTTGGCTTCGGGGAGGAGACAGAGCAGTTTCAATGGAAGGAAGGCATGCTTTATTCGGATGAGGAGGAAATTGCTTTTACCGTGGAAAATGGAATGCTCACTGTATCAATGGATACAGAAAGCATGGTTTTCGAGCGGGTGAAAGATGCACCGGAGAAGATGGAAGTCAAGAACCCGGAAGAAACAACCGGCACCCCGACAGACGATACGGAAGTGTCCGGAACGGATTTGCCGCAGCAGTAGATATGAGCGGCCCGGACTGAAAAGAAAATAAAAAAGGCAGTTGATTTCCGCGTAAAATACGTCCGGAAAACCAATTGCCTTTTTTTTTATGTTTTTTAATGGCGATTTTACTAAATATTTATAAAAATGCCTTTATCAATTGTGAAAATTATGTTATAATTTTTTGCAGTGTGATGGGGACGTGCCATAGTCTGCTATCGCAGAAATTTGATTACTTAGGAGGTATATGACAAATGGCAAACAAGTGGGTTTATATGTTTAGCGAAGGCGACATGACCATGCGTAATCTTCTTGGTGGTAAGGGTGCCAACCTTGCAGAGATGACAACAATTGGTCTTCCGGTACCACAGGGATTCACAATTACAACAGAAGCTTGTACACAGTACTATGAGGATGGTCGTAAGATTAATGATGAGATTATGGCTCAGGCTATGGAAGGTGTTAAGAAGATGGAGGAGATCAACGGTAAGAAGTTTGGCGATCTCAAGAATCCATTGCTTGTTTCTGTACGTTCAGGTGCCAGAGCTTCTATGCCTGGTATGATGGATACAATCTTGAACCTCGGTTTGAACGACGAGGTAGTTGCAGCTATGATCGCTGGTAACCCGGATCCAGCATTCGAGCGTTTCGTATATGATTCTTACAGACGTTTCATCCAGATGTTCTCAGACGTTGTTATGGAAGTTGGTAAGAAGTACTTCGAGCAGCTGATCGACAAGATGAAGGAAGAGAAGGGTGTTAAGTTCGACGTTGAGCTTACAGCAGCAGATCTTAAGACTCTTGCAGAGCAGTTCAAGGCTGAGTACAAGAATCAGCTTGGTACAGACTTCCCTTCAGATCCTGTAGAGCAGTTGAAGCTTGCTATCGAGGCAGTATTCCGTTCATGGGATAACCCTCGTGCAAACGTATACAGAAGAGATAACGATATCCCTTATTCATGGGGTACAGCCGTTAACGTAATGCCTATGGTATTCGGTAACCTGAACAACGAGTCTGGTACAGGTGTTGCATTTACTCGTGACCCAGCAACAGGTGAGAACAAGCTTATGGGTGAGTTCCTTATCAATGCACAGGGTGAGGACGTAGTTGCTGGTGTTCGTACACCAATGCCAATCGCTCAGATGGAAGAGAAATTCCCAGAAGCATATAAGCAGTTCATCGAGGTATGTGAGACTCTTGAGAACCACTACCATGACATGCAGGATATGGAATTTACAGTAGAAAACAAGAAGTTATACATGCTTCAGTGCCGTAACGGTAAGAGAACAGCTCCAGCTGCTCTTAAGATTGCATGTGATCTTGTTGATGAAGGACATAAGACTCCAGAAGAAGCAGTAGCAATGATCGATCCTCGTAACTTGGATACACTTCTTCATCCACAGTTTGATGCAGCAGCTCTTAAGGCTGCAACTCCAATGGGCAAGGGCTTAGGCGCTTCTCCTGGTGCAGCTT
>OJMJ01001254.1_pt1 | contig 11006 bp, 10 predicted proteins | sample 1597181 | NCBI WGS metagenome assembly OJMJ01 (sample SAMEA2452126, study PRJEB22498) | human gut metagenome | biome: human feces; feature: human gut; material: feces | place: Australia | collected 2012
ACTGAGCCAATACTTTGCTTATGTCTGCTTTGTGGTTGATTATTAGCATATTTACAGGCAATAATAGTTAAATATTTGCAATATTATTGATTTTCTTTATCAAAAGTGTTGAGTATATGAAACAGATTTTGTTGCAGAAAAACAAGGTAGTACTGTTTATATCCAGGTGTGCTATATGCTTGCCTCGCAAGAAACTGTAGACCGTGAATTTGGAAATCTGCAAATGATTAAAGATAGCCATCCTAAGTATGTTGTATCTTTAGATCGCATGTATGGCGATACTAATATTGATGGTATTAGGCATCTGCATCTTAGAGAATTTCTGAAGTCTAAATCGCTATAAATCGAATTATAAATACAGATTGAAGTATAGTTATATCGGAGGTTAGCACGATGGATTATTATTAAATAAGGAATTGTTTGTATTGTCGTTGATAATCTAAAATCATAAAAGTCGGGGTTGTTGCCATATAAAAAGTGCTACATTTGGTTTATGAGCCAAATGTAGCACTTCTATTTATACTAACAAAATACAAAATTAAGGACGATACATCGTGTAGTTATAATAGTCTCTTCCCATAGACATATATAAATTACTTTTTTTGTGAAATTGCTTTATACCTGCATAATATTCAGGAGATTTGTATAATGCTTTTTCCCTCTTGTCTATACCCTCGCACATTTTCAGTCTTACACTCTCGCGCTCCTCTAAATATGCTTTTTCAAAGTCTTCGCGAGCTTTTCTTAATTCTTCAGATCCAGGAGTGAGAGTTTTCTCGTATTCAATTTGTCGCTTGCATCTTTGAGCGAAGGAGTTGTCATCCTCAGGTTTCTTGCTTTCTTCTTTTGTAGTTTCAACCTTAGGCTCACTCTTGATGATGGGCTGTGGCTTTTCTTTACGTACACCATAGGTATTCGCTATCTTGTTCATCTTTTCGCCTACAGATTGCAAGGCCTGAAACAAGATAATTATTACGAAGGCAACAGCAGACAATAGAAAGAAAGTATCCATGATAGTATCGTTTTAGTTATTCTATCGCAAATATATATTATGCCTTATGCAACGATTTATCTTAAATATCGTCGCATAATTTGCGACAAAGATAGTGCTTTTTTGTCGCATCAACAAGAAAATGGGGAATAATTGCGATAGCTCGATGATTAACGACAATATATACAATTATAGTGAGTGAAATCAGGGGGAAAAAAGTATCTTATGATACTTGGCAAAGTATCACGTGATACTTTGCAAAGTAATACGTGATACTTTGCCAAGTATCACGTATTACTTTTTTAGCTATCTTTTTTGCTATTATTTTGTCATATCATAGACAACATCCATGAGCTTTTTGCCAAGTTCGTCGGCTTTGTCCATGGTGTTAGCCTCGCTGTATACACGGATGATAGGCTCGGTGTTGCTCTTGCGAAGGTGTACCCAAGAGTCAGGGAAGTCGATCTTTACTCCATCGATATCGTTGACTGTAGCTGTAGGGTCAGAAGCAAACATCTCCTTAACCTTTACAAGAATAGCGTCAACATCGGTAGATGCAGTGAGGTCGATGCGATTTTTTGCTATAGAATACTCAGGGAAAGAAGCTCTGAGCTCGCTAACCTTGCAACCCTTGTGGGCAAGACTTGAGAGGAAGAGGGCGATACCTACCAAGGCGTCACGACCATAATGGCTCTCTGGATAGATAACTCCACCATTGCCTTCGCCACCGATAACGGCACCAACTTCCTTCATCTTGGTTGTTACGTTAACCTCGCCAACTGCTGCTGCAGAGTAAACGCCACCATGCTTCTCGGTGACATCACGCAGAGCGCGAGTAGAACTGAGGTTTGAAACGGTGTTGCCAGGAGTGTGTGACAATACATAGTCGGCTACGCTAACCAAGGTGTATTCCTCGCCAAACATCTTACCGTCTTCGCAGATGAAAGCCAAGCGGTCTACATCTGGGTCTACTACGATACCCATGTTGTAGCCACCCTTAGCGATGAGATCCATGATGCCAGTGAGGTTCTTTGCCAATGGCTCTGGGTTGTGAGCGAAATCGCCGTTTGCCTCGCCATTGAGGAATGTATATTCTACGCCCAGTTTGTCGAGAAGTTTTGGAAGGATAACGCCACCAACACTGTTGATAGAGTCGACAGCCACCTTGAAGTGCGCATTCTTGATAGCCTCTACGTCAACGAGCTCCAATGCCAAAACGCTATCTATATGCTTCTGGTCGAAGCTGTTGTCTTCGGTATATTTGCCTACATGGTCAACGTCAGCATAGTCGAAATCTTCGCTATCGGCAATTGCCAATACCTCGTTTCCTGCTGCCTTGTTAAGAAATTCACCCTTGTTGTTGAGAAGCTTCAAAGCATTCCACTGACGAGGATTGTGGCTTGCGGTGATGATGATACCGCCGTCGGCATTGCTCATTGTTACAGCAAGCTCGGTGGTAGGAGTGGTAGCAAGACCGATGTTAACAACGTCATAGCCCATACCCATGAGGGTTCCGCAAACGATGTTGCAAACCATCTGACCGCTGATACGAGCGTCGCGACCAACAACAATCTTGTTGCTGCCATTAGTGGTGTTGCGACGTATGTAGGTAGCGTAAGCAGTTGTGAACTTTACAATATCCAATGGGTTGAGTGTATCACCAGGCTGTCCGCCAATGGTGCCACGAATACCGGAAATAGATTTAATCAGTGTCATAGTAATATATATATAATAATGTGTCGTTCGTTTATCTACCGCGCTCGTAGGTGATAGTGTAGAAGCAAGGGTAAACGCTTGAAGTGGCGTTGCTATGACCCATATCGTGAGGCACGATGAGCTTGACCTTTGCTATCTCGTCGGTTATGGCAGTTGGTCTACCGATATTAATATAAGGCAGAGGAACGAGCCAGCCAGACAATACTGAGGTGTTGGTAGAGCTACCATTCTGTGCCAACATAAGGCTTTCGCCATTGATGAACGAGGCAGTGAATGTACCGCTATTGTTGGTTACGTTCATCTTATCAACGATAGAACCATAATAGAGGATATCGTTGGTGAGCTGAACAGAGTCGGTGAGGATGTTCTTTTCGGTGAAGCGGCAAAGTACGGTGGCTGTCTCGCCATCCTTTATCTTTTCGCCACAACCATTACGGATAATCTGCATGTAAACACCCTTGGATGTGAACAATACATATTCGTTTTTAGAAACATCAGTCTTATAGCCATTGGCAGCAAACTGCTCTTCGCTGATGACATGGATAGCCGAGTCGGCAACGAATTTAGCAATGGCAGTACGTTCACGCTTCTTCTGGTCGGCATAAGTCATGTCGTCGTTGCATGAAGCCGCCACGATAACTCCTATGAGGAGCAACATCAAGTATGTTAGTTTTCTCATTTTCTGTTTATTACTAATTTAGTTGCAAAGGTAAATAAAAAAGTTGGTTTTACCTTTCCTTTTTCACCTTTTTTACCTTTTTTGGATAAGCGACGCAGCCGAGCTGCGCCGAACGCAACCCCAAACCAACTTTCGCTCTTTTACCTTTTTACCCTTTTACTTTTTTACCTTTTTACCTTTTCACCTTTTTAATAATTCTTGGGAATAGCTTACGGAAGCGAACAAGGTGTTTGGTGATGCCACCGCCAGCAACAACGATGGTTACGGCAACGATAATGAGTATCAGACCGAGGGTGCTACGCATGGTGAGTTGCTCGCCAAAAACTGTTACACCAAAGAATACGGCTGTTACCGGTTCCAAGGCTCCGAGGATGGCGGTAGGAGTGGAGCCGATATACTGTATGGCACCTGTGGTGCAGAGTAGGGATATTGCAGTAGGCATCACAGCCAATGCTATGAGATTGCCCCATAGCCACCACTCGTTAGATTGAGGTACCTGTAGTTCGCCAGAGATAAGGATGCGACCAGCAAAAAGGAACCAACCAAAGAGCACTACATAGAATGTAACCTTTAGAGTTACCATATCGTGGAGACGAGTTTGGTTGATGGCTACGATATAGATGGCATAAGAGAGTGATGAGAGAAATACTATCATTGTGCCAACAAAGGAGAGAGTGGCACCATCTTCGTTTTGATATAGCAAGCCGATACCGCCAATAGCCATAAGCAGACAGAGCATGGTTTGGATGGTGAGTCTCTCGTGGAAGAACATAGCCATGATGACTGCCACCATGATAGGATAAACGAAGAGAATGGTTGAGGCTATGCCGGCATCCATATAGTTGTAGCTCAGGAAAAGGCTTAGCGAAGACAAGGCAAAGATTAATCCGAGTATCACCAATGGCACGAGGTCGGCACGAGAGATACGGAAAGAGTGTCCACGCCACTTAAGCATGAATGCCAATATAGGAAGTGCAAAAAGATAACGGAAAAACAATACCGAGTCGGGACTGAAGCCTTTGGCATATAGCGGAAGAGCAAACAGAGGGTTGGTACCATAAGAGGCAGCAGCAACAGCGCCAAGCAGATATCCTTTTACTTTGTTGTTCATAATCTGATTATTGGGTTATAGGATGATAATTACACCTCAGGCAGTTTGCCTAAGAGAAGGAGCGAGAAGTTTGCCTTGTAGACTTCCACCATCTTGTTGTGACCTGCCTTTTCGAAGTTTAGCTTGAAGACCTCGGTCATGGCAAAGGCTGGATAAATTTCCTCAAAGTGGTTGACTAATGCTTGCTTCACTTCGCGAGGACTATTGGGGTCGGCATGCTCCATAGTGAGAATGCGAAGAGCGAAGTCGCGAAAGAATGTTGCTATTTCTTTTTCCATTTTTTTTAGTTAAATATTTAAGCTTGTATGCAATTCGTTGTTTTTATCGTTGGCTTTTGTTATTGCTCTGATGTTGCGCATGATGCCATCATATTTAGCTCTCTTGGCAGCACAGCCCTTGAAGAGTCGTCGATAGTCGTCTTCTGTGAGAGATTGCCATTTCTCCCAAGTCATATCGAGCAACTCTGGTTTTGGCTGTAGCTCAGGAATATCTGTGGCAGTGGCAAACCGATTCCAAGGACATGCCTGCTGACAACGGTCGCAACCATAGAAGGTGTCGCCCATGATGTGGGCAATATCATCAGATATCTCAGCCTCTTTGCTTTCGATGGTGATATACGACAGGCAGCGAGCAGAACAGAAGGTGCCATCGGAATTAAGCGCTTTGGTAGGGCAGGCATCAATACATTTGCTGCAGTTGCCACAATGGTTTTCCATAGGCTTGTCGTAATGATCAACCTCGGCAGCTATGATGAGTTCGCCAAGGAAGAACATGGTGCCAGCATGCGGAATGATGAGCTGATGGCTTCTGCCTTGCCACCCAATGCCAGCTTTCTGAGCCCAATAGCGCTCGAGGATGGGAGCAGTGTCTACGCATACTCGAAACTCTTGTTTCTCAGGTTCCTTGATGCTTTTATCATAGTTGAGCCCTAGGTTCTGAGCCAAAGCGTAGAGCTTTTTGCGTACTATATCATGATAGTCGAGACCATAGGAATATGCCGCCATCTGCGGTTGACCATCGGGCATAGGTGTCTTGGGAGCATAGTTCATAGCCACAGAGACTATGATTTTTGCACCATTGAGAAGTAGGCGAGGGTCGAGGCGAATGTCGGTATGGTTTGCCATGTATTCCATGTTGGCATAGTTGCCTTCAGCAATCCATCGGTTAAGACATCTTTCTTCCGCTTCGTCTACACGCTCAGCCTTTGCTATGCCACATGCAAAAAAGCCGAGACGTTTGGCCTCGGCTTTTATGATGTCATTATTCAAAAGTCTTGAATTCATATCCTTGTTCCTTTAGCCATGTAAGAGCTTCGGGAAGTGCTGTTTGCAACTTGTCGATGCTCTTCAGTGAGTCGTGGAAAGTGATGATGGAACCATTGCGTGTGTAGCGTTTCACATTGTTGACAACATCTTTGGCAGTAAGCCATTTAGAGTAGTCGCGTGTGACGAGATCCCACATGATGATACGGTATTTCTTAGATAGCCACCAGTAGACGCTATGGCGCATCCATCCATGAGGCGGACGGAACAAGTGGGCATGGATAATGTCGTTGGCTTGGGTTACATTGAAAATATATGTTACAGCCCAATGCTTGTAAGCACCGATATGGTTGAAGGTGTGGTTGCCCACCTGATGACCTTCGGCAATGATTTGATTGTAGAGGTCGTGGTGTCGCAACACATTTTCGCCAACCATAAAGAAGGTAGCCTTGACATTATGTTCGCGAAGAGTTTTCAGTATGAAGGGGGTCGACTCGGGGATAGGACCATCATCGAACGTTATGTAAACCGAACGTTCGTTAGGATCCATTCTCCAAGTCGCCCTGGGATAAAGCCAGCGCAACCATTTAGCAGGTTGTTCTATAAGCATTATTCTTCTACTTTTATTAAACTTTCGCAAGCTCAGAAGTTATAGAATTAAAAGAAGTTATCGCTCCCTGCGGTCGCTAGAAGTTAAAGCCATTAGTCTTTCAGTTTGAGTTTTTAGCTGGCTTTTTAGCCATGAGACATATGGCTTTTACTTCTTTAACTCCTTTTATTCTTTAACTCCTCTCATATGCGAAACTAAGTTGATTGTTATTCCTGTGCGTCAGCGTGGCCACCCTTGCCTACATACATGCGATATAGAGCATCGAGGGTTTGACCAGCCTTGGCAGCCTTTGTCTTGTCGAGCATAGCGTAAACCTCGCAAGCCTGATTCATGATAGAAAGCTGAATCATGCAGTCGCGCTGGCTCTGCGAGAAGCGTGAGCCTTCGAGCTGGAGGTAATACTGTGCATACTGCACGGCATTGTGCCATACCTTGTCGAGGATATTTGAAGCCTCTGCCTTTTTGCCGAGGATAGCATAAGCCTTGGCAAAGTCGAGACCGCCACTCATATAGTTGTAAGGTACGGTATAGTCTGGCATCACCTTATCTGCCTTCTGCAATACCTTCAGCGCCTTATCGTTCTTCTGTTCAGAGATGAGAGCGAGGGCAAGATGGGCAAACAGACGACGATGTGTGTAGCACATACGCATCACAGTTTCATCGATATACAGCCCCTTTTGGTCAAGACCACCATAGCGATAGCGATTCATCATGTTGTTGTAGGTCTTCTCGGTATCGAAGTTCTTGGCCCCAGGCTTGTTGGTGGTGAAAGGACTGATACGATTAGCAAGACCTTCCTGGATGAAGTTGTCGCCAAGGTTCATATAGTTTTCTGCACCAACGGTGAGGGCAACATATATAGGACGAGTCCAATTGCAGTTAGCAATCATCTCGAGCATCATGAGGTCGCCCTTATAGAGAGCGCTCTTGCCAGCAAGCGAGATAACCATCTTGTCAGGGATAGAGTCGCTTGCCATCATCATACCGCTCTTCTTGACAGCATCCTTATCGATGGTGACATATACGGTATCTGTAGGGATGACATGCATATCGCCCTTGCCACCACGTACCCAATACTTGATGATGTTCTTGAGTTCGAATGGTTCGTTACCGAAATCCTGTTTTGCTTCCTCAGGGTTTGTCTTGTAGTATTCAAGAATCTGAGATTTCAACGAAGGATTAATCTGAACATATTCGTTGGTGCCTGAGCAATACTCCAATCGTGGCCAGTTGATAGGCACAGAAGGAGAGTCGTAGGCAGGACGACGCATCTGGTCGATATACCAGTCGGTTTGCAGATAGCTGAGGTTGCAGACTCTTGCGTCTGTTCTCACACCCTCTGTCTCCTGGTTGTACCACAATGGGAAGGTATCATTATCACCATTGGTGAAGATGATAGGGTTGCCCTTGTCTTGAAGCGTCATGAGATAGTTCTGACCGAAGTCGCGGCAGGTGTAGCGACCAGAACGGTCGTGATCATCCCAAGTCTGACTTGCCATCTGGATAGGAACGAGCAGACATGCCAAAGATACTACGGAAGTAACGGCAATGCTGTCGAGCTTGAGATGTTTCTTTATCAAGTCGATGATAGCAGCAACACCGATACCACACCAGATAGCGAAAGCATAGAACGAACCTGCATAAGCATAGTCGCGCTCACGTGGCTGTGCTGGATTCTGGTTGAGGTAGAGCACGATGGCAAGACCTGTCATGAAGAACAGGAAGAAAACTACCCAGAACTGGCGCACACCACGACGTCCGCGGAATGTTTGCCAGAACAAACCGATAAGACCAAGGATGAGAGGCAAGCAATAGAATACGTTGTGTCCCTTGTTGGTCTTCAAATCATCTGGCAACTTGCTTTGGTCGCCCAAACGAGCATTGTCGATAAATGGAATACCAGTAATCCAGTTGCCATGCTCAAGTTCGCCATTGCCCTGGATATCGTTCTGGCGTCCGGCAAAGTTCCACATGAAGTAGCGCCAGTACATGAAGTTGCACTGATAAGAGAGGAAGAAACGAATGTTCTCCATCTGTGTAGGCATCTTCACGGTCATTGCCTCACCACAACGGTCGTAAGGAACCTCTGTGCCATCAACGCCACCCATCCACTGTTCGTAGAGAGATGCACGACCGCTATCCCACATACGAGGGAAGAGCATGTTTTGAGCATAGATATATTTATTCTTGTGGCTTACCACGAAGTAGCGGTCTGGCTCGTCGGCAGACTTCTTCTCTACACGTGAGTAGATAGGAGCACCCTCTTTGATACGAGGTTTACACATGTTTCCGTCAACATCGAGAGCCACCTGAGAGGTATAAGCCTGACCATAGAGTAGAGGGCTATCGCCATACTGGTCGCGGCTGAGGTAGCTACCAAGAGTAAAGATATCCTCAGGCGAGTTCTGGTCCATAGGAGGGTTGGCAGCTGAGCGGATTACGATAACGGCATATGTAGAATAGCCAATCATAAGCATCAGCATGCAGAGTAATACTGTGTTCTTCAGACGTGAAGAGATAGTATATACAGCCTTCTTGTTGACAACCTTCTTGTGGTTGAGAACAAACCAAAGAGCAATGAGGATAACAGCACCAATGCCTACTGCCGACCATCCGTAGCCTACGAATGGTACACCAAGCATACCGAAAGCAATGAGGAACGAGATGTTCTCGAGCTTTGTGTTGCGAGCGGTATAGCTCTCGTAGATAGCCCAGATAACAGAAGATACGAGAAGTATGATGTAGACAATCTCGCCAGAGTTGAATGGCATGCCGAGAGTGTTGACAAAGAACAACTCGAACCATCCACCTACGGTGATGATGCCTGGCACAACGCCATAGAGAACTGCTGCAACAAGAACAAACGAGATGACGAGAGCTATCAATGAGCCCTTGGTCTCGATGTTAGGGAATTTGCGATAGCAGTAAACCAATACTATGGCTGGAATACAAAGCAAGTTGAGCAAGTGGACACCGATGCTAAGACCGGTCATATACATGATAAGTACAAGCCAACGGTCGGAATGAGGCTCGTCGGCATGGTCTTCCCACTTCAATATCAGCCAGAACACAATAGCTGTGAATGCAGAAGAGTAGGCATAAACCTCGCCTTCTACAGCCGAGAACCAGAAGGTGTCGCTGAAGGTGTAGATGAGAGCACCAACAAGACCACTCGCCTGGATAGCGATGAGCTTGGATGTAGTGAGTTCTGACCAATCTTTAAGGATGAGCTTCCTTGTGAGGTGGGTGATAGTCCAGAACAAGAACAAGATGGTGGTTGCACTAAGCAACGCACTCATGGTGTTTACCATGCGTGCCACCTGAGTTGCATCACTTGCAAACTGTGAGAACAAGTTTGCGGTGAGCATAAAGAATGGTGCGCCAGGTGGGTGACCAATTTCAAGCTTATAGCCTGTAGTGATAAACTCCGGACAGTCCCAGAAACTGGCTGTCGGTTCAATGGTGGAGCAATATACAAAGGCAGCGATCAAGAACGCTACCCATCCCATGATATTGTCCACTAATCTGTATTGCTTCATTTTTTTTTATATGTAAATGATATTTAATTCGAAAACTTGCTTACTTATTCGCCTGATTATTTTATGCAGAATAGAATTTAACCTTGCAAAGATAGTACTTTTGTGTCATATAATGAGAATAACAGCCTAAGAATTTAGTTATTTTCATATATGCTATCTGTTTTGCGGTTCATATTCAGGAAGTGCTCTTCGAGTTTTTCTTTCGGCATATTGGCTGCAGAATGATAGTGCATGGTGTGGTTTACGCAAGCGATATGCTTGGTATATTGCAATATCTCGGCAATGTCGTGGCTTACCACCATCACGGCACATTGATTGTTTGCCACTTCCAACATCTGATACATCTGCTCCTTAAACCTTATATCTATATATGTGTTAGGCTCGTCGAGGATTATGATGTCGGGTTTTGAAACTATCGCCCTTGCCAACAATACTCTCTGTAGCTGACCACCACTCAGTTCGCCGATATTCTTCTTAGCAAAAGATGTTAGCTCCATACGCTCTAAGGTGTCGGTAACCTGCTGATGTTGAGCTTTGGTATATGGGCGGAAGAAATGCCTGGTGGTCTTTAGTCCCGAGAGTACAACATCGTAGACAGATATTGGAAACTTGCGGTCGATGAGAGTATATTGCGGTAGATACCCCATCTTTATCTTTTCCACTTTCTCGCCATTGCGGTAGAAGGATATGTTGCCACAGTCGGGCTTTTTGAGTCCGAGAATCACCTTTACGAGGGTAGTCTTGCCACCGCCGTTAGGTCCTATGATGCCCAAATAGTCGTCGTCGTAGATGGTGAGCGATATATTGTCGAGCACCTTCTTGCCGTCATAGCTTGCCGAGATGCCTTCTACTGTTATAAGTGGTTTCATTTCAAGATGTTTGCTATCTTTATCATTTCCTCGTCCCATTGGTATGCCAAAGGGTCGATAGTCTTTATCTCCGCTCCCAAACCCTTAGCCACGATGTTGGCATTAGATGTTGAGAACTCTTGCTGTACCAATACTGTCTTTACACCAAGTTTCTTGCCCTGCCTGATGATGTCTTGCAGTTGCGATGCCGAAGGCTCTCGTCCTTCTTCCTCAATAGGCAATTGTCGGA
>OJMJ01001263.1_pt1 | contig 10952 bp, 8 predicted proteins | sample 1597181 | NCBI WGS metagenome assembly OJMJ01 (sample SAMEA2452126, study PRJEB22498) | human gut metagenome | biome: human feces; feature: human gut; material: feces | place: Australia | collected 2012
TGGAGCAGTATATGGATATAGCATTTTATCCAATATTCCAGATACAGGTTCATTAAAAAACATAGTTCCAGGTTCTATATCTTTTATAGGTGAAGGATTTGCTATAGGAGTTTCATTGGTATAAAGTACCTGTTCTGCTGATGTAATAACATCTACATCTGATCTATGTTCACCGGTAGTTTCATCTAACAATTCTACTCTAGCTTTTACTTTATCATTGCTCATTTATATTCTCCTTTCAAAGTAACTGATTTATTAAAATGTTTCAACTAAGCATATTTTTGGGAAAGATCTTAATAGATCTTTCCCATTTGTTTTAATCATCTAATTTTTTATAAGTATTATCAATTACAGTAGGATATAATCCCTGATTAGCTGTAAACATGATTGTGATAATCTTAGATACACCTTCTAATATTGCTGCATCTGATTTGATACTTGATAATACTTTACCATCGAATTCTTTTGTTCTAAGATTTAATGGCATCATCTCATCGAAAGATTTATAATAATATTCTTCTATTTCATCTTCAGATAAAATCCACTCTGTCGCCGGAAATACGTCGTATGTCTGTATTTTTTCAACTGAACGCTGGCTCTCCACGTCAAAAAAACGTATTGAATCGATTTCATCATCCCACAATTCAATACGCACCGGAGTCTCATCCGTATATGAAAATATATCTATTATTCCGCCACGGACCGCAAACTGCCCCTGTCCGTCAATCATCGGAACTCTTGTATATCCGATTCCTACAAGCTTAGAAATAAGCTTTTCCGTATCAATAATATCACTATTTTTAAAATGAATTATATTATCACGGTATCTTTGCAGCGGCATAAGCATATCAACACATCCGTCAATTGTAGTAATAACGGTAATGTTTGTCTTATTATCTTGTGCTGCAATAATTTTTTGTATACATCTTAACCGTTCACCCGCAAGCTGATTACCATGGACATCAGCACTGTAAAATATGAAATCTTTCGCAGGATAGTATATACTCGATTTATCAAAAAATCGTGAATCCTCCTGCATTTCGCGTGCTTTTGCCTCGTCACCCGTTATTATAAGACGAAATCTGTAATCATTTACGGCAGCATGAACAAGATGAATTTTCTGGGTATCTATGCAGCCGCTTATCATAACCGGCTGCCCTGTAACTTCAAAATCTTTCTTTAACTGTTCTATTCCCGCCAACTCAGAAAGCGGTGCATAAAATGTCTTCATTTATATAACTCCGTTATTTTATAAATTACTGTTTTTTGTATTAACAATATATTTACCCGTTATATTTATTCATGCCGCTTTCTATGCCTTCATTCATTATGCATGCAACGGCATCACAGGCTTTCTTTATTCCATTTTCCACATCAGCCTCAACCTCTTTCGGGTATCTTGACAGAACCCAGTCTGCAAGATCCCATTCCTTCGGCTTGTCTCCGACACCAAATTTTATACGCTTAAATTTGTCACTTCCAAGCTGTGCAATAATATTTTTGATACCATTGTGACCTCCGGCACTTCCCTTTGCACGAAGCCTCAGTCTTCCGGGCTCAAGACTTATATCGTCAAATATTACTATTAAGTCATCAATATCTGCCTTATAATAATCCATAACCTCACGTATACATTCTCCTGAAAGATTCATATATGTGAGCGGCTTTACAAGTATTACCTTCTGACCGTCGATTATTCCTTTTCCGATAAGCCCTTTATGCTTAGCTGTATCCACATCTATATTATATTTATCAGCAAGTGCATCTATAACCGCAAATCCTGCGTTGTGTCTTGTACCTGCATATTCTTTTCCCGGATTTCCAAGTCCTGCTATTATATACATAAAATTAAACTCCTTCCCACCGCCGCAATAAAAAATCAGCTCAGATGAAATAGCTATTATAGCCATATTAACACCCAAGCTGAAATTTTTCAAATTAATGATGATTTTAATAATAAATCGGATTATCTTCAACTACAATAATAGGATCACCCTCGCCTACATATCGTGAATTTGCCTTTATTGTACTGCCGCTTTCAACGATACAATTCTCAAGATAGGAATTATCTCCGATATAAACATCGTTAAGAATAATACAATTCTTTACAACACTGTTGTTTCCGATATAAATCTTCTTAAAAAGAACTGAATTCTCGACACATCCGTTTACGATACATCCACTTGAAACAAGGCTGTTCCTTACTTCTGCACCAAAGTTATACTTAGCAGGCGGTAAATCCTCAACTTTTGTATAAATATCCGGATACTGTTTAAAGAAATAATTTCTTACATCTTTCTTTAAGAAATCCATATTAGTTTTGTAATATGAATTAACTGTTGAAATATTGCTCCAGTATGTATCAAGCTTGTACGCATAAATCTTTTTAAGATTCTTATAACGGACAAGGATATCTCTTACAAAATCATGGCGGTCTTCTTCTGCCGCTTTTTCGATAAGTTCAATAAGAAGTCGTCTTCTTATAATATAAATGCCTGTCGAAACTGTTGAAAGATTAGTCTCCAAAGGTTTTTCATCTATCTCTGTGACACGTCCTTCTTCTGTCATTGATACAACACCAAATCTGTTAATCTCAGAGCGGTCTTCAAGTTTCTTTACAACCATTGTAATATCTGCTTTTTTCTCTATATGATACTCAAGGACTTTACCATAATCCAGCTTATAAATTCCATCACCTGATGCAATTACAACATATGGCTCATGGCTTGACTTTAAAAACTGAAGATTCTGATAAAGTGAATCTGCTGTTCCACGGTACCAATAGCTGCTGTCAGCTGTTATTGTAGGTGTAAATACAAAAAGTCCTCCCTGCTTCCTTCCAAAATCCCACCATTTTGATGAACTTAAATGCTCGTTGAGTGAGCGGGCATTATACTGTGTTATAACAGCAACTTTCTGGATTTTTGAATTAGACATATTGCTCAATGCAAAATCTATGCTGCGGTAGCTTCCTGCAACCGGCATTGCTGCTATCGCTCTTTTATTAGACAATTCCTTCATCATCTTATTATTGCCGCCGGCTAAAATAATTCCTATTGCTTTCATACGTTGTCACCTGCCTTAATTATTACACCGCCTCCCACAAGTTCTCCATTCGGATAATCTTCTGGTTTTGTCTCACCTGAAACAGCTGTGTTTTTGCCAATCTTTACGCCGTCAGGAATAACTGTACATTCACCGATTGTAACAAGACCCGAATTGTAAATCTTAGGTTTAAGTACATTCTCTGCTTCCTCTCCGACACCAATCTCAACATTATCGCCGATAACAACTTCTTCCGCTATAATTGCTTTTTCAACTGATGTATTCTTTCCTATTACAGTATCCTGCATTATGATAGAATCCCTTACAACTGCACCTTCTTCAATTACAACGCCTGAACCTATTACAGAATTATAGACTTTTCCGTATATCTCACTTCCGTCACCTATAATACTCTTTTCAATAAAAGCATCTGATGATATATACTGTGGTGGAATCGCATCTGTTCTGGTATAAATCTTCCAGAACTCTTCATATAGATTAAATACAGGAATTATATCTATAAGTTCCATATTAGCTTCCCAATATGAATTAAGCGTTCCTACATCTTTCCAGTAGCCGTTATACTCATATGCAAAAAGTCTCTTATTATTTTCAAAACAATATGGAATGACATGCTTGCCAAAATCACATTCATTCTGGTCTTTAAGTGCAATAAGTGCATTTTTAAGGACTTTCCAGCTGAATATGTAAATACCCATTGAAGCAAGATTACTCTTAGGATTCTCAGGTTTTTCCTCGAATTCTGTGATTCTGTTGTCATCATCAGTAACAACAATACCGAATCTTTTTGCCTCCTCAATAGGAACAGGCATTGCAGCTATTGTTATATCTGCATTGTTGGCCTTATGATAATCAAGCATTATCTTGTAATCCATCTTATAAATATGGTCACCCGAAAGAATAAGAACATAATCAGGATTATACTGCTCCATATATTCAAGATTCTGATAAATGGCATTGGCTGTTCCTGTATACCATTCACTGTTTGTACTCTTCTCATACGGAGGAAGCACCGTAACACCGCCAACATTGCGGTCCAAATCCCACGGAATACCAATACCGATGTGAGTGTTAAGTCTTAACGGCTGATACTGAGTCAACACACCAACTGTATCAATCCCTGAATTAATACAGTTGCTTAATGGAAAATCAATTATGCGGTATTTACCGCCAAATGCTACGGCCGGCTTGGCCATCTTTGATGTGAGGACTCCGAGTCTGCTTCCTTGTCCTCCTGCCAGTAACATGGCTATCATTTCTTTTTTAATCATGCTCTCACCCCTGATGCTAAAAATTTACTGTCTTATTAAGTTGTCCTAATTATATCATATTCAGACTTGTAAGTAAAAAGAATTTTTTATTTTTTTTTATTTTTTTCTTGTTTAAATAGACAATTTAAAAAATTCTAAACACAATTTTAATGCAATTATTTTATTCGAGAAAAATTATCTAAACAATTTTATTCCGGCTATTGACAAAAAGGTCATAATGTGTCCTTAAATTAGTTTGAAATTTTTCTCATTATGTTTATAATAATATTGGAGACTACATTATAATAAGTAATTTTTAAGAAAGGCAATTAATCTATGTATCATATTGATTTTAATAATCCTGTACATGTCCACTTTATAGGTATCGGTGGAATAAGCATGAGCGGTCTTGCACATATTCTCATAGGAAGACATTTTACCGTATCCGGCTCCGACAGCCACGAATCTGAACTTACAGATGCACTTGAAAAGGAAGGCTGCACATGTTTTTACAAGCAGGAGGCTTCTAATATACATCCTGATTATGATGTTGTTGTATATACAGCAGCTATTTCAGACTCCAATCCTGAGCTTGCACGTGCAAGAGAGCTTGGAATCCCTACCCTCACAAGAGCTGAGCTTTTAGGCCAGCTTATGAAAAATTATAAGGTTGCGGTAAATGTTGCCGGAACACATGGAAAGACAACAACTACATCAATGATTACAGAAATCCTTCTTGCCGGTAACTGTGACCCTACTATTTCTGTAGGCGGCATACTTCACAGTATCGGTGGCAATGTACGTGTCGGAAAATCTGACATTTTCGTAACTGAAGCCTGTGAATATACTAACAGCTTTTTATCATTTTATCCGACAATTGATGTAATTCTTAATGTAAAAGCAGACCATCTTGATTTCTTTAAAGATATTGACGATATCCGCCATTCATTCAAGCTTTTTACAGAAAAACTTCCAAAAGACGGAACTCTCATTATTAATACAGATATTGATAACTATGAATATTTTTATAAAGATACAGACTGTGAAGTAATTACAGTTGGTTCAAATCCTGCAACAAGCCGTTACAGTGCTGCTGATATCGCATATGACAGTGCCGGCTGCTGCTCATATACACTTCTTATTGATAATAAGCCAAATGGCACAATAAAACTCGGTGTTCCGGGCGAACATAATGTATACAATTCACTTGCAGCAATTGCCGTTGCCATAAAACTTGGTCTTGACCTTGAAACAATCAAAAAAGGACTATGCGGTTTTTCAGGCACTGACAGACGTTTCCAGAAAAAAGGAACTTTTAACGGTGTGACAATTGTTGATGATTATGCACATCATCCTGACGAGATTACAGCAACTCTTGACAGTGCAAAACATTTTCCACACAACAGAACATGGTGCGTATTCCAGCCTCATACCTATTCAAGAACAAAAGCACTTCTCGGTGATTTTGCAAAAGCACTTTCAGCTGCCGACATTGTCGTCCTCGCCGACATATATGCTGCAAGAGAAACTGATAACCTTGGAATAAGTTCAGCAGATTTACAGAAAGCAATCGGTGAACTCGGCAAAGAATGTTATTATTTCCACTCATTTGAGGAAATCGAAAAATTTTTATTAAAAAATTGTATCAACGGCGATTTGTTGATAACTATGGGTGCCGGAGATGTTTATAAAGTCGGCGAAGCCCTTGTTAATCAATAATTTCTGAATTTTTATAAAAGTTGTCAACAAAGTTATCCACATTATCCACATGGATTATTCTAAGAATGGAATTTTCCGTGTGGATTTTTAGTTAATAAATTTTACAGGATTTTACACGTTTTTTACTATTTATCCACATTATCCACATTTTCCACCTGTATTTTTGTGGATATGTCGCCCTCTTTTATTTTTAAACGGGATATGCTAAACTGATTTTAGAAAATTTTGAAATGGGGATTATCATGAATAACTTATCTTTATCAACTATGAACAATAATAATACAACTACCGTTTCCAACGTGTTTATTGACGAATTCATGCCCCTTGCCAATGGTGAATTTACAAAGATATATTTATATCTTTTAAGATGTATTTCCAATGGAAAAACTAATATATCAATAGACTGTCTCGCTGATTTTTTCAATCAGACAGAAGCAGATATTATGTGTGCACTCCGCTATTGGGACAAGGCCGGTGTATTAATTGCATCAACTGATTCCACCGGCAGACAGATTACGGGAATTACCTTCTGCAACCTGGATTCTGCTTCAGGCAGCACTCCCGATAATTCGTCTGCACAGCTTAATTCAAATCAGATGTCTTCAAACCATATACCTTCAAATCATATGCATACAGAACAGTCTACTGATATATATAATGCAGCCGCTTCAGACACAGAAGTTCCTATTACACCGGATTCCAATGAAACATGTGACCCGCGTTCTGCATATACACCGAAACAGCTGGAAGATTTGTCTGAACAGGAAGATTTTTCAATGCTTTTATATGCAGCCCAGACTTATCTTGGTTCTGTCCTCAATTCGTCTGATGCCTCTGTAATCGCATATTTATACGACTCTTTACAGTTTTCTTCAGAACTCATTGAGTATCTTATTGAATACTGTGTTTCTAACGGTCACAAGAGCATGCGTTATATCGAAAAAGTAGCACTTGCATGGGCTGACAAGGGAATACAGACTGTGAAGCAGGCAAAAGCTGCATCATCAGGATACAACGATACCGCTTTTTCTGTTCTCGGTGCATTCGGAATAACTAACCGCACAGCCGGCAAAGTCGAACAGGATTACATCAAAAAATGGACTGATGTATACTGCTTTGATTCCGATATAATTGTTGAAGCATGCAACCGCACACTTAAAAAGACACATCAGCCTAGTTTTGAATATGCTGACAGCATTCTTTCACGCTGGAAAGATGCCAATGTAAAAAACACTTCTGACATAAAACGGATTGATATGGAATTTGAACAGAACCAGCAGTCAAGTGCTGTCAAGCGGAATAATGCATATAATAATGCAGTAAAAGCTTCCAATAACCGTTTTAATAATTTTAATCAGCGTAATACTGACATTGACAGTCTTGAAAGTGAATTAATAAGCAACAATGGCTGACTTACAGCCTATTGGGAAAGGAATACAGTATGCCGCTAACCAATGCACAACATGATGCAATAATGCGTATATATGACGGAATACGCACTCACAACCGCCATATTCAGGAACAGCGTTATAACGAGATTGTTTCACTTATCCCTGAATATCAGAATATTGAAAATGAGATAATATCCGTTTCAATGCAGGCCGCAAAAGCCCGTATAAGCGGAAACAGCCAAGATTATACAAGTCTGCTTAAATCTCTCAATGACCAAAAGGCAAATCTGCTTATTAGTGCCGGTAAGCCTGCGGACTACCTGGATCCTGTATACACATGTACGCAGTGCCACGATACCGGATATATAAACAGCCGCAAATGCTCATGCTTTAACAAAAAAGCTATTGACCTTGTATATCATGATTCCAATTTGAAGAATATTACCGATAATGAAAATTTTGATACATTTTCATATGAGTGGTATGACAATACAACACCTGACCCATCTAACGGGCTCACACCTTATCATAATATGCAGCGTATTGTTGACATATGTCACAAATTTGTTGATAACTTTGATAAGGAAGCTGCTAACATATTATTTTTTGGCGGCACAGGCACAGGCAAAACTTTTCTTTCCAACTGCATTGCAAGAGAGCTTTTAAATACTTCACACAGCGTTATTTACCTGACTGCAATTGAGCTGTTTACAACATTCCAACGTCAGGACTTCAGCCGCTTCGGTGAAGATAAAGATTCTGATGCCAATTATCTTTCTGATTGTGACCTGCTTATTATTGATGATCTGGGAACCGAAGTTGGCAACACTTATACTAACTCCAAACTGTTCTATGTAATTAATGAGCGGATGTTAAAGAAGAAAAGTACAATTATTTCAACTAATCTTTCACTCTCGGAAATAAGGGATTCTTATTCCGAACGAATTTTTTCAAGAATAACAAGTTCCTATACAATATTAAAAGTTTTCGGAAGTGATATACGAATGATGAAAAAAACGGGACGAAAGCCCGGAAAGGCTTAAAATAAGTTTTTGCGAAAGTTGTTGACTTATTTTGCTTTTATGATTATATTTTAATATGGTTTTGTTACAATAACGTAATTTACAAACAAGGAGGATTTTATTATGCCACGAGACGAACGTCACACAGCAACTATCCCATATGGTACATTAGGAATTATTCCTTTGGCCAGCTGCACAAAAATGGGTGAAAAAGTAGATAAATTTCTTGTTGATTGGAGAGAACAGCGTGAACACGAAAACGAATCAACTCTAGCATTCAACGGATACAAAAGAGACAGCTATATTTTAGATGCCCGCACACCAAGATTTGGTTCAGGCGAAGGTAAAGGTGTATTAAACGATTCTGTCCGTGGATCTGATTTATATATTATGGTAGATGTGTGCAATTACAGCCTTGAGTATTCACTCTGTGGATTCAGAAATCACATGTCACCTGATGACCATTATGCAGATTTAAAAAGAGTTATCGCTGCTGCCGGAGGAAAAGCAAGAAGAATTACTGTTATTATGCCATTCCTTTACGAGAGCAGACAGCACAAACGTAACGGAAGAGAATCTCTTGACTGTGCACTTATGCTTCAGGAACTCACAGATATGGGTGTGGATAACATCATAACATTTGATGCACATGACCCACGAGTACAGAATGCTATTCCTCTCAAGGGATTTGAGTCTGTATCAGCAACTTATCAGTTTATCAAATACCTTCTTCTTAATGTGGACGACCTTCACATTGACAGTGACCATATGATGGTTATCAGCCCGGATGAAGGCGGTACAGGCCGTGCCGTATACTTTGCTAATGTTCTTGGTCTTGATATGGGTATGTTCTATAAGAGACGTGATTATACAAAGATTGTAAACGGACGTAATCCTATCGTTGCTCACGAATTCCTGGGAAGCAATGTTGAAGGAAAAGATGTTATTATTATTGATGATATGATTTCTTCTGGTGAAAGCATGATTGATGTTGCATCTGAACTTAAACGCCGTAAAGCCAAGAGAGTATTCTGTGCTACGACATTTGGTCTTTTCACAAACGGATTCAAGAAATTTGATGAAGCTTATACAAACGGAATTATTGATAAGGTTCTTACAACAAACCTTGTATACCAGCCTGAAGAACTTCTTTCTAAGCCATGGTATATCAATGTTGATATGAGCAAATATATCGCTCTTCTTATCGATACATTAAATCATGATTCATCAATCAGCAACCTTTTAAGCCCTGTTGAAAGAATACAGCAGCGTGTAAAAGAATATAACGAATTACATTATAATAAATAATTATTTAGGGGTTTGGCACTTGATTAGTACCAAACCCCTTTTTTTACCCTGCCGGTCTGTCAGGATCTCCACTTATTGGAACATCTATGTCTCCTCCACCGCCGCCTGCCGGTTTATCCGGGTCACCAATCGATGGAGCGTCCCATTCACCAGGTGGATAAGTAGGTTTCGTTGCCGGCAAAGTTGCACTGCCTCCCGCACTACCATTTCCTCCGTTACTTCCAGTACCGCCTGTTGCCGTTGTGCCACCATTAGCCGGAGTTGTGGTCTGCGGCTGTGTTACAGGCTGCTGCTCTTCAGTTGTTTCCTGTATGCTTTCGGTCTCAGCTTCTGTCGCTGACTGTGTCTCATTCTGTCCGGAATCCGAATAAATACTTATCTCTCTTCTAGGCAGGTTCTCATGTACCTGTGTCATATACTGTTTAAAAATATATGAGGCACTGTTATGCCCCTGAATTTCTTTTGGATAATCAAAGCCTATCCACACTGCTGTTGTATAATAAGCACTATATCCACAAAACCACATATCTTTATTAGAATTAGTTGTACCTGTTTTGCCGGCTATAACCGCGTTACCCACAGCACCTGCTGCACCGGTTCCATCCGGTTCAACAACCGCTTCAAGAATACCTGTCATCATCCTGCTCGCATTTGAATCATAAACACGCATTCCCCTATCAGCTTCGTTAATGACAATCTTGCCATCTGCCCCTACAATTCTTTGTATACATGTTGCTTTCCTGTATATGCCATCATTTGCAATTGCAGCATAGCCTCCTGCCATCTCTTCTGTTGTTACACCATATGTAAATCCGCCTAATGCTGCCGCAGTGTAATCCTTATCATACCACACCTTTTTAAAATCCATATTTAAAAGATATGCCGCACCTGCTCTTGGAGTAATTTCCTGATATATTTTCCATGCTATTGTATTTTTTGAAAATTTCACGGCATCTCTTACAGTCATTTCACCCCAGTAACCTCCATCAGAGTTAACCGGTCCACCTTCTATCGGCTCATCAACAACTATAGAATCTGCAGTTTTGCCACGCATAAGATATGGCATATATACTGAAAGCGGCTTAATTGCACTACCAGACTGCCTGTAACTCTGATATGCCCTGTTCAACGTATATCCGGCTTTCAGATCCTGGCTTCTTCCTCCGACAATCGCCACAACATTTCCCGTTGAATTA
>OJMJ01001274.1_pt1 | contig 10873 bp, 8 predicted proteins | sample 1597181 | NCBI WGS metagenome assembly OJMJ01 (sample SAMEA2452126, study PRJEB22498) | human gut metagenome | biome: human feces; feature: human gut; material: feces | place: Australia | collected 2012
TTACCTCACGGCCTTGTCTAACGCGACAGCTAGATTAATATACCACAAGGGGGTTTGAATTGTCAAGATTGTTTTTATATTTTCTGCAATTCAGACAATTTAGACAATTCGAATCCTATTCACGGTTCTTCTGCAGACATTTTCACAATAACTATTGGGTTCTCTATGTGTCTATTCTATATTTGTTATCTCTATATAATTACCGCTCTCTAAATACATCTACACGCTGCCGGCTTGCACATCCATACTTTTTGAATTCAGAACTCAGAAATTCTATTTTGGACGGTGCTACTTTTATCAGATTCATCGGCTCCGGTAATTTTCGAAGTGCTTCTATCGGTATTTTCTTATATACTGCAGCTGCAATATATTCCTCCGAGAAATAATCAACCACCTCTGCCGTTCCCGTCACCTGCATACCTTTCAGTTTTCCGAAACCTTCATACTTATCATAGATTGCAAGGCACACATTCTTATTCTTTTCAAGTGCTTTGAATTTCTCTCCACCTTCCGAGAACATCCAGAATGCCCCGTCATGATATGTGTACTCGATTGGTGTTACTCTGACAAATTCACCGCTTCCGGTTGCCAGTGCACAAGTGTTATTCGATTTTATGTACTGTTCGATTTCTTTCAATAATGTATCTCTGTCCATTTTTTCGTCAGATGCATCTTTAATCTTCCAGTGATTTGCTGCCCGCTCATAATCTTCATGTGTCATGATTATTCATCCTCTCTTATTTCTTTTTTATCATTTATTGATATTTACTAACACTTACTGAATATTGCTTTATCGAATACCGTTTTAACGAATCTTATCTTTAATAAACATTACTTTTTTTGTATACTTTCAAAATATAATCCTTTCTATAATATAATACCTACAAGAGATCACGAAATCCGCTTCATAAGCTCGTCATAGATTTCTTTTGCCACTGCAAGCTTATATGCCAGGCGAGTCGGCTGCGGCTCCAGTTCAATATAATACGACTGTATCTCTCCCTTTACTCCAATTGCAAAATACACCTGTCCCGGAACGGAAGCATCCGGATTGGATGAATCAATATTTCCCATTGTTCCGGTAACCCCGATTCCGATATCTGCATTGTAGGCTTCTGCGCATGCCCTGGCCATGGCCTCTGCCGTTTCCTTTGAATATACCGTATAGGTATCCAGTACTTCTGCCGGAACGCCCTGCATGATCTTCGCTTCATTACAATATGTAACAAACGCCCCCTTCAGAACTGCTGATGATCCTTCTGTATCTGTGATCAGCGAAGCAATCTGCCCTGATGTTGCAGATTCCATTGTGGTGATTGTCAGATTTTTTTCGATCAGAAGCTTTGTCAGTTTTCTGTAATCATTTCTGATGTCGGCTTCATGGTATACTTTTGAATTATTTTTATAGCTCAATTCTACGCCTCCGTATTTCACACTAACTTATAAAATTTTTTCTGCCGGTTAATGTTGGTAACCAATATATAGTATAACACATTAACCCTCTGCAAAAGCTACCACCAACAGCTTTTCATGCATACTTTGGTATAACAAAAAGAAGCATCTGGATCCTACTCCAAATGCTTCCTTTTCTGCTATATGATTTATAATCTTATTTTCGTTTTCTGACTGCTACACCTTCTCCTGCGAGTACTCCACAAGAAATAACTGCAAGCGCGATCCAGAGTAATACATTTGCGTTATCACCTGTCTTTGGAACATTTTTGTTGTTCTTTGCTGCAACGTTCTTTACAACCGGTTTAACATTATTTGTATTATTGCTTACTTTTTTGTCTGTGACGTTCTTATCCCCGTTTGGATTTGAAGGGTTTGTCGGATCTGTAGATGCAGAATTATTTTTACTGATCGTAAATACTGCTTTTCCTGTTGATCCTTCATAGTTTCCGATACCAGTTACAGTTATTGTGTAATTTCCTTCTTTTACAAATTCTGCCCCTGCGAAATCTTTTGTCTCGGCATCCTCACCATATACATAAGAAAGTGTATAATCTGTTCCTTCTGCAAGTACTTTATCTCCTGCTTTTACAACCGGACCATTTACGGCTTTGCCGTCATAAGTCTTATCCAGTGTACTTTCTAATGAAAGAATATTTTCCACTTCTGATGTTACATATTTGTCTAACGGTGGTGTTGCGTCAATTCCTTCTTTCCAGTACAGACCGCTCAAAGCATCATCTGTTCCGTAATTATCGCTTACTTCTCCATCTTTGATATAACGATCCGATGTTATAACTCTGATGTTATCTCCGATTGCTTTTCCTGCTTCTTTGTTTTTTGCTTTACTTGCAGTAGCTCCCTGAAGGAATGCTGATGCAGTCTCAATCGTACCATTTCCGGTTACGGCATTTCCACCATTTCCCCAGAATGTCTTACCACCAATAGCTACAAGTTTTCCATTTCCGGTAATCTTTCCGCTCTTAATATCAATTGCAGTTCCACCGTCATTTTCGTTGATCATACCTTCTCCGCCGGTTGTAACCAGTATTGCCCCGTCTGCCAGGCGCAGTGTTCCATCTACGCGAAGTGCTGTCTGTCCGATTCCGTCTCCATCTTCGGCACCTTTAATAAATACCTGACCTTTGATCGTCACATTACCTGTTGCTGTTACAACCGGTTCTGATGTGTTGCGGTCTGTCAGATCCCCATTTGCCAGATAATTTGCATGAGAATAGATAGCTGCATTTTCTAATATTGCCCCATCTGCCAGACGCAGCTGTCCGCAAATAGAAGAACCTGTTGTAAATGCATTCTTATAAGCGTCATAATTCATAGAGAATGTACCGCCGCTCTGGACATCGATAATTCCCTGAACAACTGAATCTGACAATGTCAGCTTACCGCCGTTTTCTACTACAATACGTACACTGCTGAGAATTTCCATATTCGTCAATGTAAGATTACATCCATTCGGAATATAAAGTGTCTGTGGGATATCTCCACTCATCACCTTCTTCCACGGCAGATCGTATCCCAGATAGCCATATGTACCGCTCTCTTTTGAACCGAACCAGGCTTCTAACCCTGCCGGCACGCGTACGCTTTCTTCTTCACCTTCTACATTCGTTCCAAATTTGCTGATTGCCCATGGTTCCATGATATCCCATGCATACAGTCCGCTGTCATATTTCTTAAAATTCTCTTCTTTCAGACGTTCTGCAAGAGTTTCATCTCCTGAATAAACTCTGAATGGCAGTGTATTGCTGACTGCAGTTCGTCCCTGATCATCGGTAATGGATACTGAGACCAGATATGTCCCCGCATCTTTCGGTGTTCCGTTAAGTGTCAGATTACTGCTGATCGTCATATAAACACCTTTCATACCGCTGTCGCTGTCTGCAGGAGTTCCGTTTGCTGTGTCCGGAACGATATCTACTTTACATTTACTTCCGTCTAATTTAATCTTTGATAAGTTATCCAGCTCTTCCCAGTCATTGTCTGCAGGCTCTGTTCCTTTGTTCACAAGGGCGCCATACACTTTTACTGAGCTGTTCTTATTGCTGGATGATCCTCCGACACTTGCACTTGATACACCATCGTAGTTCTTCTGTCCTACAATAGCTGCCTCGAACGAACCATCAATCTTTACATGAAGATCATATGGATCTCCCTGTCCATCGTCTTCTACAAGAGACGCATTGCCATCTTTGATAACAAGTTTGAATGTCAGATCCTCGTATCCATTTGCTGTAATGGTAATGATATCACCACTTTTCAGAACCGGAATTGTCGGATTTGCACTGTACTCTCTTGCTGCACAGACTAATTTATTGCTGCTGGTATTTTTATAATACTGGCCGCCTGACGAAACGCTATAAGATTTTTCCTCCCATGAAGTTCCGTTTACTTTTACATCTGTGATCGCGCTTACATAATCTTCAGCATTTTTAAAAGTGAATTCCCAGTCACTTCCCCAAAGATCTTTGTTGATGCTAACCTGACTCACTTCAATTTTTTTATTTCCGGCTATAGCTTTCTCTTTAAATGTAGCTGATACAGTTACGTTTTCTGCCGGCATCTTAAATGTATAAATTCCTTCTGCATTCTGGACATCAACAGATTTTCCACTTACTCCTTTTACAGTGACTGCAACTACTTCATAATTTTCGTCCGGAGTTGCTGTTACGGTAACTGTGTCACCTTCTTTTATATCTTTTGCGGCACTAAGTGTTATTTTACCATTTACTGCAGGTGTCACGTCAGCAGTATATGTCTTATTGGTTGTCTCCCCAGAATTTGAAACTACTTCCGCTTTATAAGTATCTGTATAATTTACTGTTTCTTTGGTAATTTTAACAGTCAGATCCTTGTATCCGTCTGCCGAAACCTTAACTGTCCATAATTTTCCATCCGGAACTGCCAGTTTCAATGCTTTGTAACTTCCATATGCACCCGTAGCACTGCCAACTTCCCAAATACTTGTATCACTCGAGAAACTGTTGATCATACTTTTCTTGCATTCTTTATCATTTACAATTACTTTATTAATATTATCCATCCAGGTTGTATCTTCAAACTCCAGATTTAAAACTGTTGTCCAAAGACCACTGGCCGTAACGCTCTTTACTTCTGTCGGTGCCTCTTTTGTCCCCGCTGCCATCGCAGGCGTAACTGCTGTAGAAATAATAACCAGCATGGACAGAATAAAAGATATTACTTTTTTTACATTCTTTTTCATATTTTCCTCCTCGTTAGTATTTTTACATTCTTTTTCCATTCTCACTACCATCTCAATAACAATTAGATATTGAACCCCCGCTCCTTTCATGGTATATTAAATGATAGTTTTGTTAGGCGAATCTAACCTAGGTAGCACAATGCTACCAATATTTTCCTGCCATGTCAATCCAAACTAACACTGTTGAAAATTTTTCACCAATTATAGTCTGAGGAGATTTTGTTATGAAGAAAATTTTATCAATAATACTGATCACTGCCTGTCTGGCGTGTGGATGTTCCAGTGCTTCCGACACCGAAAAAAACGCCTCAAAAAGTACAGCCAGCGAACCGGAAAGCATTGATTTTTTTGCTATGGATACTACCATCAAATTCAGCGCATATGGGGATAAAAAAGTACTAAAAGGTGCAAAGAAAGTACTGACGGATCTTGAAAAGAAAGTATCCGTCACAGATTCCGGAAGTGAGATATATCATATCAATCAGAACGGTTCCGGCAACCTCACCGGCGATGCCTTCCTCTGGCATCTCGAATTTCTTATAGATATGGCAGCTTGCCGTCGTAGTGGCGATTGCCACTACGAGTGCTGCACTTAATAATTTGCTTTTATTCATTGATTTCACTCTTTATTAATTGCGTGAATATTGCTCAATCTGATCGTCGATTTCAGCGTTGTCTGTGTCCTTCCACTTCAGCGGCTGTATCTTCTCCTGAATCTTTTGGAACGCAACGAACAATGCCGGAACGATAAGCACCTGAAGAATCATACCAATCAACATACCGCCGACAGCACCGGTTCCAAGCGAACGGTTACCGTTGGCGCCTACACCGTTGGCAAGCATCAGCGGCAACAGACCGATAATCATAGCCAACGAGGTCATAAGGATAGGACGCAGACGGGCTGAAGCGCCGAGCACTGCCGACCAAGAGATAGCCATACCTGTCAGGCGGCGTTCGAGGGCGAACTGCACGATAAGGATGGCGTTCTTGGCGAGAAGACCCATAAGCATGATGAGCGCAATCTGCATGTAGATGTCGTTGTTCTTACCAAACATGTTGGTGAAGAGGAAGGCTCCTGCCAAACCGAACGGGATGGAGAGGATTACGGACAACGGCAGAACATACGACTCATACTGTGCCGAGAGGATGAGGTAAACGAAGGTCAAGCAGAGCACGAACACGATAGCTGTAGAGTTTGACGACTCCTGCTCGGTACGTGTCAAGCCCGAGAACTCGTAGGTGTAGCCTGCCGGCAGCGAGGTCTTAGCCACCTCTGCCATAGCGTTGATAGCGTCGCCCGTTGAGTAGCCCTCAGCTGCTGATGCGTTCACGTTGATTGAGGTGAAGAGGTTGAAGCGGTCAATCTCCTGCGGACCATACACACGGCTGAGGTTCACGTACTCCTTGATAGGAGCCATCTCGCCTGCCGAGGTGCGCACGTAGATGTTGTCCAGACTCTTCAGGTCTGCACGATTCTGCGGTGCCGACTGGATATATACACGGTAGAGCTTACCGTAGGCGTTGAAGTTAGAAGCGTACATACCACCATAGTAGCCCTGCATTGTGGTGAGCACTGTCGATGGGTCGATACCGCTCTGCTTACACTTAGCCACGTCAACATCAATCTTGTACTGTGGGTACTTGGTGTTGTACGAGGTCATGGCGTTCGAAATCTCCGGACGCTTGTTGAGCTCAGCTATATACTTCTGTGTGATGTCGAAGAACTTGTTCACATCGCCACCCGTGCGATCCTGCATAGAGAAGGTCATACCGTTGGTTGCAGAGAAGCCCTGCACCATAGGCGGCTGGAAGGCGAGGATCTGCGCACCCTTGATGGCTGCGGTCTGCTTGTATATCATACCGAGCACCATTGTAGAGCCGAGGTTATGTACGCCGATGTACTTCAGCGGTCCTTCTGCCTTCTGACGCTCCTCGAAGCTCTTCAGCTTGATGATGAATGTACCCTGGTTAGAGCCCTGACCGGCGATGAAGTTGTAGCCCGTGATACGCATACGGCTGGCGATAGCCGGGTTGGTAGCGAGCATACGGTCTACCTGGTCCATCACCTCGTTGGTCTTCTTCATAGAGGTGCCCGGAGGTGTTGACACTGTACAGAACACGGTGCCTGTATCTTCGTCAGGTACAAGACCTGTCTTTGTCGTACCCATGAGCACTGCCATTGCAGCGATAGCCACTACCACTGTGCCGATAGCGATGAACGGACGCTCTACGAGGCGGCGCACACCCTTGGTGTACTTCTCCTGCACCTTGCCGTAAGCGGCGTTGAACGATGCGTGGAAGCGGTCTACCATCGACATCTTGCGCTCCTTGCCTTCCTCGTCCTTCGGCTTCAGCAAGATAGCACAGAGGGCTGGCGAAAGGGTCAAGGCGTTAAGTGCCGAGATGATGATAGAGATAGCCATGGTGATACCGAACTCGCGGTAGAACGCACCTGACGTACCACCCATAAACGACACCGGAATGAACACCGAAGCCATAACGAGGGTGATTGAGATAATGGCACCCGAAATCTCGTTCATGGCGTCGATTGACGCGAGCTTAGCCGATTTGTAGCCGAGGTCGAGCTTGGCATGTACTGCCTCGACGACCACAATGGCATCGTCGACCACAATGGCGATGGCAAGCACGAGGGCGGCAAGCGTAAGCAGGTTGAGCGAGAAGCCGAACGCGTAGAGGAAGAAGAATGTACCAATCAACGACACGGGCACCGCAATCAACGGGATGAGCGTAGAGCGTGTATCCTGCAAGAAGATGTACACCACGATGAACACGAGGATGAACGCCTCGCAGAGTGTCTTGATAAGGTCTTCGATTGAGGCGAAGAGGAACTCCGTCACGTCCTGCATAATGTCGAAGTGGATGCCTGGAGGCATTGCTGCTTCCTGCTCCTTGAGGAGCTTCTTGATGTTTGTGGCAATCTCGGTAGCGTTAGAGCCGGCGGTCTGTGTCACCATCATTGTTACTGACGGCTTGCCGTTGTTCTTCGACTCTACGGTGTATGACAGCGCACCCATCTCCACGCGGGCTACGTCCTTAACGCGGATGGTCTGTCCGTCCTTTGTCGACTTGATAATCATGTCGCCGAACTCCTCTGGCGTCTGCAGACGACCTCTGTAGCGGAAGGTGTACTGGTACTGGTTGTCAGACTGCTCGCCCACCGAACCCGGCGCAGCCTCTATGTTCTGCTGTGCAAGTACGCCGGTGAGGTCGGTCGGAATCAAGCCGTAGCTCTTCATCTTCACAGGGTCGATCCAGAGGCGCATGGTGTAGTCTTTCTGCGAGAAGCACTGGCACTCGCCCACACCGTTCACACGCTTGATAGCCGGAACGACGTTGATGTTGGCATAGTTGGTGAGGAACTCGTCGTCGTAGCGGTCGTCGTCGGCTGTAAGACCGAAGAGGATAACGGTAGACGACTGGCGCTTCATCACCGTCACACCAGCCTTGGTTACCTCGGCTGGCAGCAATGCTGATGCCTGCGACACGCGGTTCTGCACGTTGACCTGACACATGTCAGGATCCATACCCTGCTTGAAGAATACGGTGATTGAAGCCGAACCGTCGTTGGTGGCAGAAGATGTCATGTATGTCATGCCCTCCACACCGTTGATCGACTCCTCAAGTGGTGCGAGCACCGAGTTGAGCACGGTCTGTGAGTTGGCACCGGTGTAGGCTGCACGCACCATGATGGTAGGCGGTGCCATGTTCGGGTACTGCTCAATAGGCAGCGACACCAAACCTAACACACCCAGGATGACCACCAGGATAGAAATCACGGTGGAGAGTACCGGGCGTAGGATAAATCTATCTAATTTCATTTGTTTAAAATTTAGGAGTTAGGAAGTTAAGAATACTGGAGTTAAGCCATATGTCAAGCTTCTTAATATGTGCTATTGGCTTAACTTCTGAGCTCTTAACTTCTGAATTCTTTATTTTCCGAATGCCTTCTTCAGCTTACCAAGGTCGCCCTGAGCCTCGCCGAGTTCCTCTGTCTTCTTCAGCTTCTCAGCATACTGAGCCTCTGTGAGCGGTTTGATGTCCATACCGTCCTGCAGCGAAGACACGCCGTTCACAACGAAGCGGTCGCCTACGCTAAGACCAGAGGTGATGATGTAGTTCTTGCCATCGTTCTGCGGGTTTACGGTCACCGGTGTGTACTTCACCTTGTTGTCCTTGCCTACTACGTAAACGAAGTACTTGTCCTGCACCTGAACCACAGCATCCTGCGGAATGATAACAGCCGAAGAGGCTACGTGAGGCACAACGATAGAGCCTGACGCACCGCTCTTGAGCACGTGCTCAGGGTTGGGGAAGTCGGCACGCATCGACACGGTACCGGTTGTCGGGTCGATAACGCCGCTCACGGTTGCCACCTTGCCCGGGTGCTCGTAGATAGAGCCGTCGGCGAGCTGCAGCTTCACTGCCGGATAGTTCTCAACGGCAGCGTGTACGCCGCCCTGTGTCTTGCTCATCTCCAGAAGGTCTTTCTCTGTCATAGAGAAGTAAACCTGCATTGTAGAGTTGTTAGACACGGTTGTGAGGGGCTGCTGCGACGATGCGCTTACGAGGGCACCTACGCGGTAAGGCAGGTCGCCTACAACGCCGTTAGCTGGAGAGGTCACGAAGCAGAAGTTGAGGTTCTGCTTAGCCGATATGTATGCTGCCTCTGCCTGAGCGAGCTGGGCTGCTGCGCTCTCCATGGCGTTCTTTGTCGACTGCAACTCGTACGAACCGATGACGTTGTTCTTGAAGAGTTTCTGCGAGTTGTTGTATGTGAGGGTTGCGGTGTTGAGCTGTGCCTTAGCGGCGTTCACTGATGCCTTTGCCTGACGTACAGCTGCGGCGTATGTCACGTTGTCGATGACGAACAGCAGCTGACCAGCCTTAACCGACTGGCCTTCCTTCACGCAAAGCTTTGTGATGAAGCCAGACACTTTCGGGCGAATCTCCACGTCCTGCACACCTTTGATAGATGCCGGATAGGTGGTCTGCAAATTTGCATCCTGACCCTGAACTGTGCGCACAGCGTATTCGTTGTCGCCGAAGTTAGGCTTTCCGCCACTCTTTCCGCCACCACATGAGGCGAGCACTGCAGCCAAGGCTGCAACCAATAAAATCTTTGTTTTTTTCATACCTATTTCTAATAAATATTTTTACCTTATTAATATATATATGTACTTTACTATTTGCTTTTGACAGGGGGCGCAGTTCTCTCCAGGGGGTGCAGTTGTCTCAACTGCACCAACCAAGCGGCAGGTGCATCCTAATTGGTGCAATCTACTCTGTTGGTGCACTTGAGACAAGTGTACCCCCTAATTAGAAAACTAAACCGCACGTTTAAGTTTTCTGTGTGCAAAGTTACTAAATATGTAAGTAAGTTGTAACGACAACACGCGTACATTTAACAACTTTTATTTCTCGTTACGCGTTATTCAATATATTAGTTTCTATTTTGACCAATGCTGCAGTTGCACTCCGTCAATGCTGCAGTTGTACTCTGTCAATGCTGCAGTCGCACTTTACCAATGCAAAAGTGCCACTTCGTCAATGCGAAAGTGGCACTTCATCGGTGCTAAACTACTGCGTAAGCCCCATGTCTTCGGCTTTCTTCATCAGCAGCTGCATGAGCGGCTCACGCTCGTTAGCCACACGATTGTCGAGCACAGCGTCCTTCAGATACTGCTTCAGCTCGCCCGGCAGGTTGAACATCTGCATAATCTCGTTGCCGTCGATGACGGGTTGCAACAGACGCTTGTAGTCGCGCTCCTTCAGGTCGGTGAGCTTCTCACGCACCATGCGGAAGTTTTCGAGGAAGCGTTTCTTGCGCACCTCGTTCTTGCTCGTGATGTCAGCCTCGCAGAGCATCATCAGGTCGTCGATATCGTCGCCCGCGTCGTTGAGCAGACGGCGCACAGGTGAAGTGCCTGTCGGGACAGAAACTTCCGAACTGTGGGAACAGCTGGATCAGCAGAATTTTGCAGAGGATTATCGGTCCATGCTTCAGAATACGGCAGAAGATGTGGAGACCATAAGTCTGGAACAGGCGGATGAACATCTGGATGTAAAACAGCTGCAGCTGGTAGACAAGCAGCTGCGCCTTGCGGAGAGCCTTCAGGCGAAGCAGGAATATTTTCTTCCGATGTTCCTGGGTGAGCAGCT
>OJMJ01001275.1_pt1 | contig 10872 bp, 10 predicted proteins | sample 1597181 | NCBI WGS metagenome assembly OJMJ01 (sample SAMEA2452126, study PRJEB22498) | human gut metagenome | biome: human feces; feature: human gut; material: feces | place: Australia | collected 2012
TGTTGAATCCTGTCTCCGAGTTCTCGTCGTAGGGTGAGCGCGTCGGGTTGTTGAACAGAGCCTGCTGGAAGTTGGGCCAGTGGTTGTTACGCGTTGCCTGACGATAGTCGACCATCGGCTTAAACTCGAGCCATCCGTCAAAGAGCTTAAAGCTGGCGTTGAAGCGGCCACCATAGTCTTTGCGGCTGTCGACAATGGCCATACCGTCCATCTTGTTATAATAGAGCGAGGTATAAACCTGTGCCTTGTCGGTGCCATACTGAAGCGAGAGGTGATGCTTGGTCGAGAAGTTCTTGTGGTTGATCATCTCGTCCCACCAGTCGGTATCAGAGCCGTAGTCGGTGCCGATGTTGTGCTCAGCATACTCGCGTCCAGACAGCATCTTCGGAGCATTGTATGTCTGGCGGTGAGAGAACTCGTTGGCATACGTCAAATTGAGTTTGCCACTTGTGTTTGTGCCGCTCTTTGTGGTGATGAGAATCACACCCGAAGCAGCGCGTGTGCCATAGATGGCACCTGCAGAAGCATCCTTAAGCACATCGATAGAGGCAATGTCCTCCTGTGTGAGCGAGCGGATGTCGCCACCGGGGAAACCGTCGATAACGATGAGCGGAGAACGTCCTGCATTGATTGACGTCATACCACGCAATTGGAATGTTGTCTCTGAGTTGACCGAACCAACGTTGTTCATCACCAGACCGCTGATTTTGCCTTGCAGAGCGCTCGACACGTCGGCACCGCCGACACCTACCATGAGGTCCTTACCCTTGATTGACGTGATGGCACTTGTAACCTCCTTCTTGTCGAGTGTGCCATAGCCAATTACCACGACCTCGTTAAGATTGGAGATGTCTTCTTCCATCTTGATGTTGAGGTCACCTTGAGCACTTACACGCTTGGTTTTGTAACCCACGCCCCTAATTTCGAGCATCGATTTCTTGTTAGGTACCTTGATGTCAAACTTTCCATCAAGGTCTGTGACGGCAGCATACGACACATCGGCGCCTACCACCCTTACCACCACTCCCGTGAGCGGCTCACCTTTTTCATCGGTAACAGTGCCCTTAACACGACCGTCTAAAGCTGGCGCAGCCATGCCATGCTCACCTGCGGCGAAGGCAGGCATCATGACCGAGTTGCCACCCAACAAAGCCGAGACAATTAACGCTTTGGTTGCATAGTTTTTCAGGTTGTCATACATAAACGTAAATTTTAATTTTGGATTGAAACATTTATTTAAAAGGTAATCAATTTCATTTTAGAAACGCACCATTTTTGGGTTCTCTTGTGTTCTCTTGGCATTAAGCAAAGTAAGGCCTCAAGATACAAGGCAAGACATAAAATAATTTCTGCCGTTGCCTTTGTCATCATCTTGGTTGAAAGCCCATGTCTTGGGAACATAACGGATGCTATGACGCAGCATCTGAGCGAAGACGAATGTGACCTGTGATCCATTACGCCCCAAGACACGGGAAATCAAACCAATCCAATCAATCTATTATACCAATACTAAAAACCTACTTGTGCATTCATGGTTATGGGGTAAACGACATGACACGAGCCCCTAAGCGTCCAGACTCATAGTCATAGAAATCAGAAAATAAAAAGCGAGGAGAAATCCTCAGTTGTGTTTGTCATGGCATGCGACGCTTGCTCGTGCCCTGTCGTTTTTATTCTATTGTGCTACCGGATAGCTGCTCTTCACAAACGGGGCGCTCAGCAGATACTGGGCACTCACCTTGACGCTCTGCTCAACAGGCATTGTGCATTGCTCTATCTCAGCAACGATATAACGCACACCTGCTGTCTTGGCGTTGCGGAAGATTGCATCCCATCCCACCATGCCGCTCTGGCCGATCTCGCGATGATCCTTGCAGTGGTAAGACTTGAAGCGTCCGGGATAGCGCTTGAAATATTCTACGGGGCTTGACGCGCCACGCACCGTCCAATACATGTCCATCTGGAAGAACACATACTCGGGGTTGGTGTGCTCAAGCATGTAGTCGTACATCACCTGTCCCTCCACTTTCTCAAACTCGTAGTTATGGTTGTGGTAGCCGAAGCTTAGACCTGCCTCCTTGCACATCTTGCCGATGGCATTGAGATAGCGACAGTAGACGTCAAGGTCATGGATCGACTTCTGTAGACCTATCCACGGGTTAACGATATAGCTCATGCCTGCTGCCTTGTGGTCAGCAATACATTTCTTCCACCAGTCAAGGGCCTTTGTGAAATCGCCAGAAGCAAGCTCCTCTGCCGTAAGACCATGGTTGACATGCGAAGAGAGCACCTTCATGCCAGCCTTCTCAATGTCGGCCTTGAAATCTTTTGCCTTGCGGTTGTAGAACGTGCCGTGCTCCTGGTCATACCATGCAGCCTCAACTGAGGTGTAGCCCATGGCATGAAGGCGCGAGAGCAGCGAGGTCCAACGAGCCTCGGCCTTGCCGTCCTTGTTGATGTCGTGCACAAGGTCGCGCACAGAGTAGAGTTGCAGACACAGCTCCTTCTTCACGCTCTTCTGCTTAGCATGTCCATTCTGTTTCTGCGCTGCCACGCTGAGTGGCAGGCAGAGAAAGAATGCTGCTAAAAAAGAAAAAATCAGATTTCTTTTCATATTTTGATTTTCTTAAGAAACTGTCAATCAATGTTTTGTTGTTTCGTCACACGCCAAGGGCTTTAATCCATCACCTTGATGCGTATGTTACGGAACTGAACGCTGTCGCCGTGGTCCTGAAGACCTATGTAGCCCTCATGCTTGTCGCCGCCCATGTTGTTGAGCAACTCGAAAGCGTAGGGGAACTCGCCACCCTTCTTAAACTTGCTGTTCTGCAACATCTCCGTCCACTTAGGTGTCCACAGATGATACTCAACAACATTCTGTCCGTTCTGGCCATGAATAACGGTTCCTTTGTACACCATAATCTTAACCGAATTCCATTGGCCATAAGGCTTTGAGTTCTGAGGCTTGGCAGGGATCATGTCGTAAAGCGAAGCCGACTGTCTGTTGCCGTCAACCCCAAGCTGTGCATCAGGATGGTTGGCGTTGTCAAGCACCTGATATTCTGAAGAAGACTGCCAGATGGGCAAATACTCAAACTTGCCGTTCACCTTTCCCATAACCTCCTGAGCCATGTAGAAGATACCTGAGTTGGCGCCTTTCGTTACCTTATATTCCAATTCGAGCGTAAAGTTCTGGAACTTATGCGCAAAAATAAGGTCGCCACCGTCAGCAGCATGTGCCTCGCCCGTGCCCGAGCCTTTGAGCGTTATCGCTCCATCCTGCACGGTCCAGCTCTTAGGAGCGTTGTCCATGCCGTAGCCACGCCATCCGTTAAGAGTCTTGCCGTCGAAGAGCACGATGTAGCCATCCTTATCTTTGGGGAAGGATGCTATGTCTACATTTTTCTTGTCAGCAACCTTGAGCTCATAATCTTGGTCGGCAGCAGCTGTGTCGGTTGAGCATTCACATCCCGCACATTTGCAATTACACTGACATTTCTTATTGCCGCAACCTGTGATGAGCAATGCGGCAGCTACTGCTAATAAAATCTTTTTCATTGTTCCTTGGTTTTAGGTTTGGGACAAGAGAAGATCGGCAAATAAAAAAAGGAAATGTCTTTTATAAACGGTACCATCTTCCACTTGTCAACAATCTCTTGTCCCTTAAACATCACTTAAGCTCTTTCACCTTAATATTCTTGAACCAAACGGTGTCGCCATGGTCCTGCATGCCAATGTAACCTTCGTGGTTATCACCGCCGCAGTTGTTGAGCAGGTTGAAAGCAGCGGGCCACTTCTCCTGAGAGAACTTGCTCTTCTGCAGAAGCTCGGTCCACGCTGGTGTCCACAGGTCATACTGCACAACCTTAACACCATTCTGCCAATGCTCTACATGTCCGTTGTCACAAACAATCTTTATGTGGTTCCACTGTCCGTAGGGCTTTGAGTTCTGCGGCTTTGCGGGAATCATGTCATAGAGAGATGATGACTTGCGGTTGCCGTCAACGCCCAACTTGGCATCAGGGTGATTCTCGTTGTCGAGCACCTGACACTCGGGAGCTGAGATAAAGATCGGCTCAACATATCCCTTGGGGCTCTTAGCCTCCTGGCCAAGATAGAAGATACCTGAGTTGGCACCTTTAGACACCTTCCAGTCCATCTCAAGCACAAAGTTCTTGAACTTGTGTGCAAAGATGATGTCGCCGCCTTCGCCTTGTCCGGCATTAAACTTGAGGCAGCCGTTCTCTATAGTCCAGCGTGCGGGCACATGACCCTTGCCATAACCACGCCATCCGGTGAAGGTTTTGCCGTCGAACAACGTCATGTAGCCTTTGCTGTCTTTTGCAACACTGATGGTCTTGTTTTCATCGCCCATCAGTTCGGTAGAAACGTTAATCGACACTTTCTTCTGTGCTCCAGCAGGCATAACACCAGCGATAAAGGCCATGAAAGCCATAGAACATATAATCTTTTTCATTGTGTTTCCTTTTTAGTTAGTTATACTTTGGCGATAATTATTTCGGCATATCAGGCAACTTCCATCCGTCGCGATAGGTATGCTTGATCAGTTCCTGCGACAGCTTGATAGCATTCTGCGGCTCTGTCCATGTCTTGTTGAACGAAGGATGGCCGTTATGGATGGTGAATCCGTCCTTAATGCAGGTTTTAATAGTCTCGTTCTCGCCAATGTTGGTGAAGCGCATGTTCTCGCCATCCCACTCGAGCACCTTGTTCAGGCCCTGGAGACGCACTGCGAGCACACCCATCACAACCATCTCGTTGAAGGGGCCTGCCTCAGAGAAGTCAGAGTTACACTTGTGACGATACTTCGGACTCTCCTTACAAGCGTTCACCCAGTCCATCTCATGGCTAACCTTTACGCGGCGTGCCACCTGAGGAGCGTTAGGCTTGCGGCCAGAGAGCAACCATGGGTTTTGTCCGTAGCATCCGCAGATGAGGGTGTCCTTTGTTCCATGGAAGATGGTCAGACCACCACCGGCCTGCATCAGCTCCTTGCCTTGTGGGAAGCCCTTTGGACGGTCGGGCATCAAGCCGCCGTCATACCAGTGAACCTCAACCTCGGGCATGCCGACCTTTGGCATATTGTCGCGTGCGGGGAATGTGAGCTTAACGTGCTGTGCCTGGGGAGCGCATGCGTTGAGAAGCAGTGTTGAAGAACCTTCAACCTTTGTGGGATAGCCCAGATGCAGAGCCTTAAACGGCTGATGCATGATGTGACAAGCCATGTCGCCGAGAGCGCCTGTACCGTAGTCCCACCATCCACGCCAGTTCCATGGCTGATAGACTTTGCTGTAAGGATTGAGGCGTGCAGGACCTGTGAAGAGATCCCAGTTGAGCGAAGCAGGAATGTCATCCACGGTCTCAGGCTCGTTGAGTCCCTGTGGCCAGATAGGACGGTCGGTAGCACAGTCAACGCGTGTCACCTCACCAATCTCACCATTCCAGATCCAATCGCAAACAGTCTGTGTGCCGTCCCATGATGCACCCTGGTTACCCATCTGTGTGGCCACACCTGTTGACTTGGCAAGCTTTGTGAGCAGACGCGACTCATACACCGAGTGTGTAAGAGGCTTCTGGCAATATACATGTTTGCCGAGCGTCATGGCATCGGCGGTGATGATGGCATGAGTGTGGTCGGCCGTGGCAATGATGACGGCATCCATGCTCTTTCCCATCTCCTCGTACATCTTGCGATAGTCCCAGAAGCGCTTTGCCTTTGGGAATTCATCGAACACGCCCTTGGCATAATCCCAGTTGACATCACACAGGGCAACGATGTTCTCAGTGTCCTTCACGGCGTTGATGTTAGAATGGCCAATACCGCCAATTCCCACTACACCGATGTTAAGTTTGTCGGTAGGAGAGATGTGACCATGGCTCTTGCCAAGAATAGAACTTGGAGCAATTGTGAAGCCGGCAATTGCGGCTGCTCCCGATTTAAGAAAGTCTCGTCTTGAAATAGGCATAATTATTCGTATTAAAAGTTAAATAATAGGTGTTGAAATATCAATTGTTTTTCTCACATGAAGCAAACCATAACCGTTGGTCATGTGGCGGCGGCGCTCTCTTATCTGTTCAAGCGTCTGGTTGTCGCCTATTGACGGCAGGCGGTTGCGACGGCTGTCATCAAGGAAGCGTTTCGCATACTCGGACGCTACAGCCGAATCGCGCAAGGTGGGCAGACGACGGTCAAGGCGTCCCTTCTCTATGCTGTCTGCAAAACGGTCGATGAGCACGTCTATATTCTTGCCGCCAAAAGGACGTTCAATGCGCTCGGTGCGTGTTACACCATGCAAATCGACAACGGCGGTTTTGAAATCGTGTGACATACGCACAATGCCCTTTGTTCCGATAAGGTCGATATAAGAGTTGTGTGTCTGATCCTTAGACAACTGTCCGTAGACAAAGCCCTGGGTTATGTCGAACACCACTCCGTTCTGGAACGTGCCGTGACACTGCACCCACCATGGGTCCTTATAGTCCCACATGCGCAAACCCTGGGCATGCCATGTAGAATACTCGGAACCGGCATACCAACGGGCAATGTCGACATAGTGCATGCCGCAATCGTGGAAACAGGGACCTTCATATTCGTGACCCTCACCAGGAGCCAGTCCAGGCGTCATGTGACACACACGGATGATAGCCAGCTCACCCAGTTCGCCCTCGTCGATAAAACGTTTCATCGTCTCATGATACCAAGAGTTGCGGAGATAGAGATTGACGGTGGAGAGCACATTCGAGTTTTCCGTTGTGCGTACCACATCCCACTCGCGTTCCACGGTGTCGGCCACGGGTTTTTCCGAGATGATGTGCTTGCCATAGCGCACGGCCTTATCTATTTGTTCCTTGCGAAGGTTGGCCAATGTACATAGCGCTACCACCTGCACCTTGGGATCCTCAAACACTATCTGTTCGTCGGCAACAATAGTTGAGCTTGGCGACAACTTTGCGGCGTAGTCGCGTGCCTCCTTGTTCACATCACAGATGTAGGCCACCTCATAGCGTCCGTTCTTAAGAAACTTGTCCAGATACTTGCCTCCCATTCTGCCAAAGCCAATTATGCCGACCTTTATCTTTGAATTGTCCATTGTTGTTAAGTTTATTTTTTCAAAGCGTAAGCATTTAACGTGCCACACTTATTTTATTTTGTTTAGATTAATCGTCAGAGATGTCCTTTTGGGCTGGCTTCACAAGAAACGCACTCAGCTCCCACAAGATGTAGATGGGAATGAACACGGACATGAGCGTGAAAGGGTCTGAAGAGGGCGTTATGAACGCAGCCACAACCAGCAGAGCCACCATTGCGTGACGACGGTATTCTCTGAAGAAACTGCGGTTGAGCAGTCCCATCTTGCCAAGGAACATTGACACAAGCGGCAGCTCGAAAATTATGCCCATCATGAACACCAACATGAGGAAGTTGTCCATATACGAGTCGAGCGACAGCTGGTTGCTGATGTCGGCACTGAGCTGGTAGTTGTAAAGGAAGCGGAGGGTTAGCGGAAACACCACACTGTAGCCCACCACACATCCTATAAAGAACATCACCGTGCCGAAGACGAAGGTGAAACGCATGTTCCTACGCTCGTTAACGTAAAGTGCGGGGCACACAAATTTCCAGACCTCATAAACAAGATACGGAAAAGTGAGGAGCAATGCCAACCAGAACGACAGCGACATGTGCAGGAAGAACTGTGACGACAACCTTATGTTTATAATGTCGACATGGAACGGACGCGTCAGATCATCGGGTACCATTTTAAACATCGACGATGCTTTGGCCAACCAGCGATAAAGGAAGAAACCGTTATCGATAGGCGCCATCACCACATGCTTGAATATCCACGGCACGAAAGCAAAGCCTCCTATTATGAACACACCAAGAGCAGTGAACACCCTTACCAGCGTCCAACGCAAGGCTTCAAGATGGTCAATGATTGACATCTCGCCAAGCTGTCGTCCGTTTGCTTCAAGCTTGCTGTCTGTCATCTTTCTTATCAACAGGAGCGTTAGGACAGTTGTCCATTTCCTTGTTTATCTCTGCTTCAATGCCGTTCACTCCATCCTTGAAATTCTTTACGCCAACTCCAAGGCCGCGCATAAGTTCGGGAATCTTTTTTCCGCCAAACAACACAAGCACTACGATAAGAATGATAATCAACTCGGGTGTGCCGAGACCTCCTATAAGGAGCAATTGAGAAATGTTCATGACGTTTTTAATTATTGATAAGTTATTGTTTTGTTATTTACTCTCTTGCCATAGGCATCGTAAAGAAGCCCTGGCTGTTGATTTTGGTTATCGCTTTCGTTTTTAGCTGTTGCAAAATTAGAAATTCTAAACCAAAATGCAAACACTTAAAGCCAATGTATAAACGCCATGAAAGTTATATCCTTAAAACAATACTGAAAATCAATAACTTACAGAACCGTCCACTTAAGCTTGTATAACGATTCTGAAAGATTATACAAGCCTGAAAATCTCGTGTTTTTGTCATTTTTTACCCAATAGACGATGAAAAATGCTCAGGAAAAGGGCAAAAAATGAAAAACAAAATTTATAGGAGCACCCACTTATGTGGAAGACCAATGTTGAAGACCAACTTAAACAAGCTGAAAACAAACAACAACAGAGAGCTGCGGTTACTATCCACAGTTCCCTGTTGTTGTCTTACATCTTATAAAGCGACCAAAGAAGACGAATGTGAGTTTCGTTCATAATCTTCAAAACCCACCTTAATTATAATAAGTAGGTGCTCAAAATTAATCGCATATATGAACCTTATAAGAAAGGTTATGCTTTCAAAATGACATAATGCGTTTCTCAAACTCGTCGTTGTTTACAAATGAGCGATTCTTTGCCCTTGTCTTGTATGTGTTCACCGTGTGAACAGAATATCCGAGATAGTGGGCAATGCGTTCATTCTCGCTTATGCCTATGCGTATAAGTGCAAAGATGCGCATCTCGCTCGTCAAGGTGCCTTCTTCTGACGGATATTTGCGGTCGCTTTCGTTGAAAAGAGAATTATACTGCTCCACAAATTTAGGGAACAGAGCAAGGAACGTCGTGTCAAAATTCTTGAACATCGCGCTGCGCTCGTTGGCAATGAGGTCTTGGCTTGTGAGATTCTTTATTTTGTCATACTGTCGTGTTACCAGCGCCTTGTTCACGATGTTGAAATAGTGTTCAAGGGCAGATATGTATTCGGTTGAATCGTACAATGTGCGCGCTATATATTCGTTCTTCACCTTGTTTGCCTCAACAAGCTGCTCATTTGTAGAATTAAGTTCGTCAAGATGCTGTGAGATAAGAGCGTGCGCTTGTTTCAATCGTAAGTTGAGCTTATGGGAATAATAATAGGCTCCGCCGAGCACACACAACACAACAAACACGCACACACAGAGACAGATGGAAAGGTCGCGCTGCTGGCTAACCATGCCGAGACGGGTCTTTTCTACCTGTGGCATGATGTTGCTCAATGCGACAAACCTTATTGGAGCATTAAAAAAATTGATTGCTTCTAAAGCCTTTGCCATATACTTGCTCGCCCTTGCATCGTCAATGTGTTTTATGAAATTGCTCAAATTATAAAGCGACGTCAGTTCCATCGTTGACGACTCGTTGTCACAAATGGCCGATTTTATAAAGCACACCAATGACTTGTCTTCGTCTCCTTTCCTTTTATATGCCCATGCCTGCGACATAAAAAGTCCAGCCATTAAATGCTTGTCTTTAGTGTTGGCAAGCGCCTGATTAACAAGCTTTATCACCTGATCATTGTCTCCCTTTAAGTCCTTCTTAGCGATGGTATACAGAAACCAATTGGCCGATTTTGGTTGAACCAATGCAAGCAATGAATCAATAGCATTTTCTGCATAACGCGCATAAATGGCCTGCTGCTTCTTGCATGCCACAAAACTGTTACGTTGCTCATTCCACAGCCTGTTTTGGGTCTTGTAATATTCAATCTTTAGCCAAGTCGGCATATCGCTGACATCAATAGAAGACATCAGCTTGTAAGCCTGTATGTTGTCGCCAGAAGTGACACTAATGAAAGCGAGGTTACACTTAGCAAGCGCAATAAGATCTGGCTTATTCAATTGGGCTGCAATCTTCATGTTTTTTTGAGCATATACAATGGCAGAATCGGCATTATAGTAGAGATATGCTTGGAATATGCGGCGGGTAAACTCGAAACGTGCGTCCAAACTCTCATAGCCCGTTATCATCTTCTTAAGATCCTGTATGTGCTGCTCATGCTGAGCCTGATACACCGACGATTTCTCCAAACTTTTGTCAAGCTTGGTGAGCCATTGGTTAACGTCGCTGCTTGAAGCCTTTGAAGGAGATACCATGCAAAGGAGCAAAACAATTAAAAATGTAATCTTGTTCATTTCCATATCTATGAGCATTGACTATTATTTAGGTGGTTTAAAAGAAACCCGTAATATCTAATTTATGTTATAATGGTATGTTTTGGCCACATCCTGAAGATATTAGGTTTATCTCATGAGCCGCGTTTTCTAAACGCAAAATTAATAATAAAAATACATTTAAACAAAAAATGTGAAAAAAAAGAAGGCTATAAACAACAAAAAAGGCACGGCGAACCTACACAGTCAGCCGTGCCCATATTAGAACAACACTAATATATAGAAAAGGTATGAAGATTAAATCTTACCAATAATTCCGAGCTGGGTGCCCTTGATGAACTCGATAATGGCGTTCACCTCTTTACCCTCAGGCACCTGCTCCTTAATCTGGATAACAGCGTCGAACACGCTTGTCTGTCCGTGGAACACCAGACGGTAGGCGTTGGCAATGTGACCGATCACCTTGTCTGTTGTGCC
>OJMJ01001281.1_pt1 | contig 10842 bp, 9 predicted proteins | sample 1597181 | NCBI WGS metagenome assembly OJMJ01 (sample SAMEA2452126, study PRJEB22498) | human gut metagenome | biome: human feces; feature: human gut; material: feces | place: Australia | collected 2012
CTTAATAAGGCGTAGATAATATATATATTCGATTTCTGCTTAGAGGCTAATGTATCTTTGCTTAGAGGCAAATGTATCTATGCTTGCTATCAAATGTATCTATGCTTGCTATCAAATGAACCTTTGCTTGCTGTAAAATGAAAATATGGTTGCATTTAAAGGCATTTTAAAATAAATCCCCACTACCAGTCTCTTGCTTGAGATAAGCTGGTAGTGGGGATTGTTTTTTCTTATTCATTTATTGTGCCGCATTTCTTGCATATTCCCTTTCTCTTCATCTTGGCGCCACACTTGCCACAAGAATACTTGTAATAGTTATTGTGTACATAATGCTTAATGGCATAAACAAAATAGGCAATAAGCAGCAAGTAGCCTATATAATATAAGGTGGTTATGCTGTAGATGATGTAATTGCCCGCGCAAACGGCTCCCAAGCCACATAGATAGAGTGTGGCATGCGATGCTGACAGTTTATGAAACACATCGTCCACGGTGGCTATCATTATTATCACTATCGACCATACCGAGATGAGGAATACGGATATAATCGTTGGCACAGCAAACGGATTAAGCGAGGGATGATAGTAGAAGTGTCGCCATGTTTCGGGTGCAAACATCTGTATACTCGAATAGAATGTTGCTGCTGTGGCCACGGTTAGGGCAAGCAGAGTGGGGTAGAACGAGTCTATATCGTTGAAATGTACCGCCTTTACATGTTTCTGCCTTATGCTGTGTACCAGGTAGCTCATAGCTATTACGCTTATGATGATAAGGAACACAAGCAAATGGGTGTCTGAGAAGGTGGAGATAAACTGCGATATGGGATCGTCGGGCACGACATTTGGCAAAAGCTTGCTTTCGTGTATCCATCCAAAGGTATATTGGTCGCGCGCAAGTTGCACCCAAACCGAATCTACCGGATCGTTCTTTAGCAAACGTATGTCTACAACTACAAGTCGATTGCCTTTCTTTACAAAGAAGGAGTCGGTAGGCAGACCGTTCAGCAATTCTTCGGGTTGTTGGCGAAGCAAAGCCAGCGAGTCGGCCTTTACCATGAAGTTATAGTTCTGCGCATAATGATGACTTTGGTAGAATGCGCTCATATAGTCGTATGTAGTAGAGTCTGAGTCGGCCATCTGATTGTCTGCATACGTAGCCGACGGTTTTGCCACATATGCGTCATGATGACGTACTGTGGTATGATAGCAGCTTGTAAGTGTAAGGATTACTACAATTACAGCTACTACTCTCGACATTATTTCCTTGACATCTCTCATACGATTTTCTACTATTGTCCGTTAAATTCCATCCATCGTAGATGGATTAACTTCTTCTTAACTTCCCCTTAACTTCCTCGTTGGGTTTATAGACTTAGTCTTGTGCATAAACCTCCATTTGGCATTTTGCACAGTTAAATACCAGTCGCACCAGTCTTCCGTCCGATGATTCCAGCAACAGAGGCTCCTTCCATGTAGGCTGTTTGCCTCCGCGTTTTACGCAGTATCCCATAGCATATCTCAGACAATATCGACATGTCATCAGAGGCGTGTTAGCATGTGGTGTGCCATAAGTCTTTGTACCAGGACGAGCGCCATCTGTCAGCTCGAATGCGGCTGCGGCATCCCTCACGCCATGCTCCTCGTAGAAAGCTTCGGCACGATGGTTAGCCACGTTGGCTGCATTTATCTTGCTTGCGTCAATATATTGAGCCTTAGCATCGTTGTTATTGGGCTTGCAATTCGTGTTTATTTGTCGGGCTGTTGTGTTAGACGTGTCTATCGGTTGTTCCTCTATCTTTGCCAACACCTCGCGTCGCAAGGAGGCAAGCTTGCTTGAAGGTATAAACAGATTGCCAACACCATTAGTAAGCTTTGTCTTTCGTGGACGGAACAGAGTGTTGCCCATCTTCTCGAGTTGTCGGATTATGTTCTCGCTCTGAGGTTTCTGGGCCTCTTGCAATGGCTCGTCAAGCACAACAAAAGCCTTGCGTCCTGCCTCGTCCTCAGCATCAAGTACTATCTTTCCGCAATCAACACCAATGTTCAGGTCTATATCAAGCTTTCGTTCAGCCGTCTTGCTTTCCATAGCACGCTCAAACACGATGTCGTTGTTACGATAAAGAGCCATTCCTGCTTTCAATTCCTCGGGCATAGATAGAGGAAATAGGCGGTTGTTCTCGACACGGTTTACGCGGAAGCCATGCAACTTATGGTCGGGTGTGAAGAAGCACAATCCGTCGCCATTGGCAAATATGGCTGTACCCGCCACATTAAACGAACCGCGTCTTATCTCCTTAACATATCCTACATATTCGCCCATAGCCTTAGGAGTGTCAAACGATGAGATGTCTTCGCGACGCCCATCAAGGAAGTAATGTGTAAAGCCACGGTTGAAGGTCTTGTCTAAGTTGGGCGTAAATGTATATTCCACCCTTCCTTTAGAGCTGCGGCAATACTGTTCGGGATGTTTGGCTATTATGCTGTTGAGATGTTGGCTGTATGCAGCCACCACATTCTTTACATAAGCGGCATCCTTCAGTCGGCCCTCAATCTTTAATGATGTGGCTCCTGCTGCTATGATGTCTTCCAGTCGGTCCAACTGGTTCATATCCTTAAGCGACAGCAAATGGCTTGCCTTGCGTATTGTGTTTCCGCTACTGTCTTTCAAGTCGAAAGCCAATCGGCAGAACTGCGCACACTCGCCACGGTTGGCGCTACGACCGAAACAATGGTGCGAGGCATAGCATGCTCCCGAATAACTTACACACAAAGCTCCATGCACAAACACCTCAAGCTCGGTATTAGGTACAGCCTTGTGTATTTGCTTTATCTCGTCTATAGACAACTCGCGTGCCAATACCACACGGCTAAACCCTATGCTTGTTAGCCAAGCTGCCTTATCTGCCGAGCGATTATCAGTCTGAGTACTTGCATGCAACTCAGGCATTCTCGATCCTTGCATCTCGGGCTCGGCTGCTATTTCTTTCATCATTTCCACCACAGCCATGTCTTGCACAAGGATAGCATCCACGCCAGCCTTTACTATGTGTCGCAATAGCTGTTTGGCATTGGAAAGCTCGTGCTCGTATACTATGGTGTTTACGGTTACGTACACCTTTGCTCCAAACTGATGGGCATAGGCTGCAAGTTGGGTTATGTCTTCTATACTGTTGCCCGCAGCCTGTCGCGCACCAAACTCATTTGCGCCTATGTATACAGCATCGGCGCCATGGTCAATGGCAATAATGCCTTGCTCAAGGTTTTTGGCAGGAGCAAGGAGTTCGATAGGGCGGGGTAGGTTGTTGCTTGAATTCATAATGTATGAAACTTGTTTTTATCCAATCTCCTCAATGTTATACGGAGTCTCCTGATAAATGTAATAGTTTATCCAGTTGCTGAACAACAGATTGGCATGCGCTCTCCACGTAACGTTTGGAGCCTTTTGCGGGTCGTTGTCTCTATAGTAGTTCTTAGGCATGTCCACGTCGTCGCGCTTGTCAAGGTCTCTACGATATTCGCTGTCAAGGGTGTAAGGCGAGTACTCCATATGTCCGGTAACAAATATCTGGCGTCCGCCTCTGGCCATAACTATGCTTACACCACTCTCGGGCGATTCTGCCACAATCTCAAGTTCGTTATGTTTCTCAATATCCTCGCGTCTAACCTCTGTATGTCGGCTATGAGGCATATAGAACACGTCGTCGAATCCGCGGAACAGAGGAATCTGTGGTTGTAGCGTGTGTTGCTGGAAGATGCCGAACATCTTCTTAGGCAACTGATATTTTGGCACGCCATAATGATAGTACAATCCAGCCTGGGCAGCCCAGCAAATGTACATGGTGCTCGTAACGTGTGTGTTGGCCCATGCGAATATCTTGGATATTTCGTTCCAATACTCCACATCCTCAAACTCCAGATGCTCGATAGGCGCTCCAGTTATAATCATACCATCAAACTTCTCCTTCTCCAGCACGTCAAAGTCCTTGTAGAACATCATCATGTGCTCTATCGGAGTGTTCTTGGATGTATGACTCTTAAGCTTCATAAAGTAAATCTCCATCTGAAGCGGAGTGTTGGACAACAGGCGCACAAGGTCGGTCTCTGTTGTTATCTTCAGAGGCATAAGGTTAAGTATTACGATACGTAGCGGACGAATGTCCTGGCTCGTAGCGCGCGAGTCGTCCATCACAAATATGTTTTCCTTTTTAAGGAGTTCTATTGCGGGGAGTTTATCTGGTAATCTTAATGGCATATGTTAATTAACTTGTTATTTTTAATTCCATGCAAAGTTACGCATTTATATTTGCATAGCACATATTTAGAATGGGAAAATAAGAGGCAGCACACCTATCATTACCAATCCCATAATAATCTGCAACGGCAATCCCACCTTTATGTAGTCCATAAACGAGTAGCCGCCTGCCTGCATCACGAGTGCGTTGGGCGGAGTAGAGAATGGCGAGGCAAAGCACATGCTTGCTCCAAGCGTAACGGCAAAGAGCATAGGGTAGGGGCTTACGCCTATTGCCGCAGCCGAGGTTAGGGCTATAGGCGACATAAGCACAGCTGTGGCTGTATTGCTGATGAACATCGTAAGGAGAGACGTGGTGAAATATACGCCCGCAAGCAAGGCATACGGACTAGCCTGACCCAGATTGTCGGCCAGCAAGCTTGCCACCATTGCCGAGGCTCCTGTCTTTTCCAAAGCCACCGACATAGGCAACATGGCCGCGATAAGCACAATGCTCTCCCAGTTTATTGTCTTGTAGGCTGCCTCTACCGAGCGTATACATCCCGTTATTACCATAAGCAATCCGGCTATCATAACGGCCGTAACGGGAGCTACGGGGATGAAGTCGAACACCATAGTCAAAATCATTAGCAACATTATGGCTGCTGCAAGCGGAGCTTTATAGTCGAGTGTAACGCGCGACGCCTCGTCTAACGGCTGCCCCATAACCACAATACCGTCGGCAACATCGGCTATTCGCGAGATGTTCTTCCATTTGCCTTGTATCAGAATTATGTCGCCCTGACGGAATTTCATGTCGGCAATTCCCTCTGTTATATAGTTGTCGCCACGGCGCACGCCAAGCGCGTTAACGTTATAAAGGCGTCGTAATCCGGTTTCCTTTAGAGTCTTGCCGCACAATCTTGAGTTGTGCATTAACACCACCTCGGCAATACCTATGTCGTAGAATGCCAATTGCTCGCTGGTCTTGTCCAGCTTCATGTCGGCAGCAAACTTTGTTGCTTGTTCTGGGTCGCCACTTACGTATACTATATCGTTCTCTACAAGCTTGGTGTCTGGTCCGGCAAGTCGTTGTTCCACCTCTTTCATTAGTGGCGAACGTGGCTGCTTTATGCGTCTAACCTCGAGTACGGTAAGTCCGTAGCGATGATGAATGTCCAGTTCGGCAAGTGTCTTCTCGTAGGCAATCGACTGCTTGCCTACGGTAAATACCGACAGATTGCCTTTGAGATTGTATTCATCCATCAGGTCGTCGAGCGACTTGCCACGCTTTTTGCCTTGCTCGCCGTCGGCTGCTTGCTTGCTGCCGTTAAGCAATCGCTTGCTAAGGGGCAGCAGCACCACGATACCAACTATAATGCACACAATACCAACGGGCAGAAAACTGAAGAACTTCAAGGGTTCGAAGCCATTATCGATAAGAGCCTCCTGTATTACAAGGTTGGGCGGCGTACCAATAAGCGTAAGCATGCCGCCCATGCTGCTTGCAAAGGCAAGGGGCATAAGCAGGCGGCTTGCGCGCATCTTTGCCTTCTGCGCCAAGCTCACCACGATAGGCATCATAAGAGCCACCGTACCCGTATTGCTAACAAAGGCTCCAATAACGGCTGTAACAACCATCAGCAATAGGAACAAACCCAGTTCGCTGTCGCCTGCAAGGGTCATCAGCTTGCCTGATGCTTTCTTGGCAAGTCCGGTCTGTACAATTGCGCCTCCCACTACAAACAATCCCACCATCATTATCACCACCGAGTTGGAGAATCCCGACAGGGCTTCTTGCGGCGTGAGTATTCCGGTGAGCAGTAGGGCGACAAGGGCGCATAGCGCAACGAGGTCGGAGCGAACTTTGCCCATGGCGAAGAACACAGCCGAAAGGGCGAGAATAATGAGAGTAATTGTCATAATTATTAGTAATGTGGTTGATTATTCTGCTTTAATGGCATTGAGAATTTGCTCCGCATGAATCTTTGTCTTTATTTCCTTCGGAGTAAAAATTCTTTCTATTATACCATCCTCGTTTACCAGATAAGTTGTGCGCAGAATGCCAACGGTCTTTCTGCCACAAGTAACCTTCTCGCCCCAACATCCAAGCGCCTGCAACAGAGTTGTCTCGGTGTCGGCAATAAGCGGAAACTCCAACCCTTTGGCTTCGGCAAACTTCTTCTGCAGAGCCTGCTTGTCCTTGCTCACACCAATAATCTCGTATCCTGCTGCAGCCAGCTCGTCCTTATGTGCTTGTAGCGAGCAAGCCTCGGCTGTGCATCCGCTGGTGTTAGCCTTTGGATAACTGTAAAGCACAATCTTGCGACCGCGATAGTCGCTTGCCTTAATCTCGCGTCCGTCCTGGTCTATGCCAAGTATCTCTGGTATTCTATCTCCAATTTCCATAGTTTTCTTTTTTTATATGGTTTATTATATAGCTAATTTAAATTCCACACACTTTACAGATACACGTCTTCTTAGCAACATGCCAAACGTTATCATTACAGCCATGATGATGTACGACTGTTTGTTCTATTAATCCTTGTTCGTTTTATTAATATTTCGGTTTGTCCTAATTATCTGCAAATATATAAAAAATATGGCAGATAAGAAAGCGGTTATATTCTTTTTTGCCACGTCTGGTTGCATAAGTACAGATAGCGGACGGTTGTCGTTCTCGTTAATGCTCCTCACAAGGTCAAAGTTCTTTGCCAGTTCTCCCGTTCTGTCGTCTATGGCGCCAGACAGCAGCCATACCGGCACACCCGCTTTCTTGCAACGCTTAAGCACACCATGCGGAACCTTGCCCATCATGGTTTGTTGGTCCGATTTGCCCTCGCCCGTAATTACAAGGTCGGCATCCTTTATTGCCACGTCAAAGTTGGCAAGGTCAAGCACAATGTCTATGCCCGAGTTTAGCTCGGCATTAAGATAGGCAAGGAGAGCATAGCCCAAACCGCCAGCCGCGCCTGCTCCAGAATGGTTTGCAAGTTCGGGTGTGGCAAGTCCTGCTTGTTCGGTTTCTTTGGCAAAGGTTCGCAGCTGCTCGTCAAGCCACAACACTTGCTCTTTTGTGGCTCCCTTTTGTGGCGCAAATACGTGTGCAGCCCCGTTCTCGCCGTATAGTGGATTGTTTACGTCGCATGCTACAATCAACTTGCATTTCTGGGCAAGACATTCGTTACCTTTTTGCATAAGGTCTACGTGGTCATTATGATAAATATCCTTGTAGTTCCTTTTCACAAGACATCCCTTATCCCTTAGTGCTTCAACCATTCCGCGCCCGCCATCGCAAGTGGCACTTCCGCCAATGCCCATCACTATCTTTTGGCATCCTCGCTTTAAGGCATCGGCCACCATTTCTCCAACACCATAGGTAGTGGTTTTAGTAGGGTCGCGTTGGTCTATAGGCACAAGCGTCAGCCCGCTTGCCGCAGCCATTTCCATATAGGCAGTCTTGCCGTCCATAGACATGGCATATTTTGCCTTAAGCTTCGTCATAAGTGGTCCATGTACATCTATCGACACGCTCTGCGTAGGCAACATCTGCTGTACACATTTCACCAGGCCTTCGCCACCATCGCTCAACGCAATCTCAACAACATTTGCCTCTGGCAATACTGTACGTATTCCTTTTGCGGCAGCCTTACAGGCCTCGTGTGCCGAGATGCAGCCCTTGAAGGAGTCGAAGGCTACAACAACCTTTTTCGTATCGTACCTCCTACATTTCACTTAGCAATTGGATTTTCCCTTTTCCCTTTTCCCTTTTCACTTAGCAATTGGATTTTTCACTTTTCCCTCTTCACTTTTCACTTTTCTTCTCCAATTCCTGCAGACTCTCCATTTTCTTCGACTCCAGGAACTCGTAGATACCGCACAAGTGTTCGCGCACCTTGCCATGTCCAAACTCGTACACCTTGCTTACAAGTCCGTCGAGGAAGTCGCGGTCGTGGCTTACCACTATCAAGGTGCCGTCAAAGTCCATAAGTGCTTGCTTCAGCACGTCCTTAGTCTTTAGGTCGAGGTGATTGGTAGGCTCGTCGAGTATCAGTAGGTTTACGGGCTCCAACAGCAGCTTTAGTATAGCCAGACGTGTGCGTTCGCCTCCAGACAGCACCTTAACCTTCTTGGTAGAGTCCTCGCCACCAAACATAAATGCGCCCAGCAGATCGCGTATCTTGTTGCGAATCTCACCTTTGGCCACGTCGTCGATGGTCTGGAAAACAGTCAGTTCGCCATCCAGTAACGAAGCCTGGTTCTGCGCAAAATATCCTATCTGCACGTTGTGTCCCAGCTCCAGCTTGCCCTGGTTCTGCAACTGTCCCATGATGCATTTCACGAGAGTCGACTTACCCTCGCCGTTTCTGCCAACGAAGGCAATCTTGTCGCCACGCTCCACAGTAAGGTTCACGCCGCCGAATATCTGCTTGCCGTCGAAAGCCATGGCCACGTCGCTCATCTGAACGGGGTAGGCTCCGCTTCGCGGACTTGGCGGGAATTTAAGTCTTAGGTGACTTGTGTCCTCCTCGTCTACCTCAATCAGCTCCAGTTTCTCAAGCATCTTCACGCGGCTCTGCACCTGAAAGGTCTTAGAGTAGGTGCCCTTGAATCGCTCAATAAAGTCCTTTGTCTCGGCAATCATCTTCTGCTGCTCCTCATACTTCTTCATCTGCTGTTCGCGTCGTTCCTTGCGCAGTTCCAGATACTGGCTGTATGTAGTCTTGTAGTCGTAAATGCGGCCCATGGTCACCTCGATGGTTCGTGTAGTGATGTTGTCCACAAACTTGCGGTCGTGGCTGATCACCACAACAGCCTTTGAACTGTTAATAATAAAGTCTTCCAACCATCCAATCGACTCTATATCAAGGTGATTAGTGGGCTCGTCAAGCAGCAGCACATCGGGCGATTTGAGAAGCAGTTTGGCAAGCTCAATGCGCATGCGCCAACCACCCGAAAACTCGCTTGTGGGACGGTTAAAATCGGTTCTCTCAAAGCCAAGGCCGAGGAGCGTCTTCTCTACATCCTCTTCAAAATGTGTCATGTCGATGGCATAAAACTTCTCCGAGAGCGTCGAAACCTTTTCTATAAGTTGCATATATTCGTCGCTCTCATAGTCGGTTCGCGTGGTCAGCTCGTTATTTATGCGGTCAATCTCGGCCTGTATCTCGTGCAGATGAGCAAACGCCTGACACGTCTCGTCAAAAACCGTGCGACCGTCTTCTGTCATGAGGTGCTGCGGCAGATAAGCAACGACGCAATCTTTAGGCGCCGACACAGAGCCGCGCGTGGCTTTTCTCACGCCTGCAATAATTTTCAAGAGCGTGCTCTTGCCAGCTCCGTTCTTGCCCATAAGGGCTATACGATCCTTCTCGTTTATCTGGAAGGAAATGTCTTTAAAAAGGGTGGTACCGCCAAACTCAACGGTCAATCCATCAACTGTTATCATATCTGTTTCTTGGGCTTGTTTTTGACGCTTTTCCTTGTTTTAGTAAAATGTAATTCTTAAAATGAACTATTACCATGAAAAGCGCTACAAAATTAGTAAAAAAAACTCATATTCCAGCGACTTACATAATAAACTCAACAATAGAACCTTTATAAAAGGTAAACAAGTTCTGACAATCTGGTAAAACCAAGAAAGGAGAAATTTATATAAATGCCTTAATGGCTATTTATCAAAAGATCCGACAATATTTTCAAAAGATCCGACAATAAGGGAAAAAACACAGAAAGGAGAGATGAATAACAATCTTTGAATTTACTATTTATCATAATAGGTCTTATGAAATAATTCATACTTGTTAATCTTTTTCACCATCCTTACAATCTTTTTCACAAAAAATATCTACCTTTGTCCCGATTATTTAAACTAAGAAACGTGCATTAATTATGTTAGGACATATAGCGAATTTTACAGCATGGCCCATACTAACAGGCATACTTATAGGCTATGTTGCAAACCGTATAATGAGCGGTCATGGCAAAGGTTGCTGCATGAATCTTTTCATAGGCATTGTTGGCAGCTATGCTGGCGCCTTGATAAGTGGCCTACTTGACATACAGCTCATTGGTCGTGGCTACCTTTTCAATTTCATTTTTTGTGTCATAGGATCTGTAAGCGTGTTATGGATATGGAACAAGCTTTTTCATTAACCCTTATTGTTAATTTATATTAAAAAGACAAATGCAAGACAAGACCCAAAACAATCCAATAACACTATAAATAAGAAAAACACACCTACAAACAGGATAACAATAAATAAAAAAAGCGGATGGACAACAATAGGAAACCCTACCCCACCAAAATGTCACAGACGCTCTTGAGTGGGGCAAGTGACGTGTTTAGAGGTTGTATATATGGCAAATAGCCATTGAAAGTGACGTAGATAGAAGGCTTGTCTCTGGCATTTTTGTAAAACTATGATAGGGAAATGCTGCAACGAAGATAAATGCTGAACGTAAGAAGAAAAATGCAGAACGTAAGAAGACAAAGCTTTAACGTATGAAAAAAAATATAGCAGCTTATGAGTGGAAATGCGTCATAGGCTGCTACATTAACGTGAGTTCGACGAAATATAAGTGTCTGAAAATTTGGTGATTAGCGAAAAT
>OJMJ01001283.1_pt1 | contig 10826 bp, 7 predicted proteins | sample 1597181 | NCBI WGS metagenome assembly OJMJ01 (sample SAMEA2452126, study PRJEB22498) | human gut metagenome | biome: human feces; feature: human gut; material: feces | place: Australia | collected 2012
GGGTTGGGAGTGGGCATTCATCATCATCGGTGTGCTCGGTTATGTATGGATGGGTCTCTGGCTATGGCTCTACGAGAAACCATCAAAGAGCAAGCATGTCAACAAGGCAGAGCTTACCTATATCGAGCAGGATGAGGAAGCTGAGCAGGCTGCTCCTGCTGCTGCAGAGCAGACAGAGGAAACCGAGGAGAAGACTATCGGCTTCATGAAGTGCTTTACCTTCCGTCAGACATGGTCATTCATTGTCGGTAAGTTTATGACCGATGGTGTATGGTGGTTCTTCCTGTTCTGGGCTCCAGCTTATTTCTCTGACCAGTATGGTTATTCTTCAGACTCTGGCATGGGTATCGCCCTCATCTTTACTCTTTATGCTATCGTAACAGTACTGAGTATCGGTGGTGGTTATCTGCCAACCTACTTCGTAGACAAGAAGGGAATGAATCCATATATCGGCCGTATGCGTGCGATGTTGATCTTCGCTTGCTTCCCATTGCTCGGTTTGATAGCCCAGCCTATGGGTGAGTACAGCGCATGGTGGCCAGCTGTCATCATCGGTCTTCTCGGTGCAGGTCATCAGGCATGGTCTGCCAACCTGTATTCTACTATTGGTGATATGTTCCCTAAGAGTACTGTAGCAACCATTACAGGTATTGGCGCTATGGCAGGTGGTATCGGTTCCTTCCTTATCAACAAGGGTTCCGGTATGCTCTTCACCTACGCAGAGGGTCAGGGTTCAGCCTTCAGCTTCATGGGCTTCGATGGCAAGCCAGGTGCCTACATGATTGTGTTCTGCATCTGTAGTGTGGCTTACCTCGTAGGATGGTGCATCATGAAGGCTTTGGTTCCTAAGTACAAGCCTATCGTAGTGGAGTAATGACTCAACTTTCGCACATGCGAAACTTCAATAAAAAAAGAAGCGCATCAGCAAAATAAATGCTGATACGCTTTTTTTGTTTTCTCTTTTGGGAGCCTTTTCCCTTTTTCCTTTTTTACCTTTTTACTTTTTTCCCTTTTTACCTTTAAATAAATCCCTGCTTTCTGAGCGCCTCCATGAATCCGGTGCTCATGGCTTCGCAGTCCTTCTTGGTATATCGAATGTCGGTAAATACCTGTGCCAAAGTCTCTACCTGGTTGGTGCGAACAAACTCCTTGTTCTCTTCGAGTGCCTCTTTCTCGGCATAGAAGTCATCAATCTTCTCGGGGGTATAGTCGTCGAAGGCTTCGCTGTGTACGATGGAACGCAGTGGCAGACGGTCGGTCTGTGCAGGCTTTTCGTCGGGCCATCCAACGGTAAGGGTGGCAACAGGCATGACGAGTTGGGGCAGATGTAATGTGTCGATAATCATCTGTGGCATGTAGACCGTAGTGCCCAAGAAGCAGGTACCTAAGCCTGCCGCTTCTGCCAGGACAGTGAATGTCTGGGTGAAGAGCAGGGCATCGGTGGCGGCATTCATGAACGACAGGATGTTGTCGTAACCAGGATGAGCCTTGCGATGATTTGCCCATGCTGTAGTGCGGCGATAGTCGGCGCAGATGGTCAGTACAACTGGTGCTTGTGTTACCATAGGCTGGTTGAAATGGGCAGGCGCCAAGGCCTTCTTGCCTTCCTCGCTACGGGTTACCACAACGCTGTATAGCTGGAGGTTGCCCATGGTAGGAGTGCGCTCAGCTTCCTGCAGCAGGCTGTTGAGCAACTCTTCTGATATCTCGCGGTCGGCATATTTGCGAATGGATGTTCTGTTTTTTATTGATTCCATAAATTCCTATATATATAATAATGTGTAAATTCTCTTACTGTCACATTGATGACAGCAGATCAATGCGTCATCGTTCGACTATGTTCATGCAAAGTTACACATTCTTTCTTGATTTCGGTGTATTCTTTTTCCTTTTTGTTTCATTTGTGCTGCAAAAAGTTGCATAGTTGGGAAATAAAAGTTAAATTTGCATCCAAATTTAGTAGAATATTCATAGAACATACTGTGTAAATGGAGAATATAGATCATATATCATTCGAACAGGCTTCGGCTGAGCTGTTGGAGAAAGTGCACCATACCCTTTCGGCTTTCCGGCAGCGTTTTGAAGGCGAGGATGTAGATTTCGCCAAGCTGCATCGTGAATTGGTGAAGCGGGTGAATGATGAGCTGGACGTACAGCCTTGCCATCCCGAGGTGGTGGAAGTGCGGCCCAAGGTGTTGGACTGTGATGTGGTGAGATTTCAGAACAATAAAGACAAGTGGGTGGCTCTTATCGGCTTGCTCGATGGTCATCCTTATGAAATATTTACTGGTCTTGCAGATGATGAAGATGGCATCTTCTGTCCGAAATCTGTGAGCAAAGGAAAAATCATCAAGGCTATTGACGAGAATGGCAACAAGCGCTACGATTTTCAGTTCATCAATAAGCGTGGATACAAGACGACAATAGAGGGCCTCTCTGACAAGTTCAATCCTGAGTATTGGAATTATGCCAAATTGATATCAGGCGTGTTGCGCTATGGCATGCCGATTGACCAAGTGATGAAGCTGGTTGGTGGACTTGAGCTCAACAGCGAATCTATCAACACCTGGAAAATGGGCGTTGAGCGGGCTTTGAAGAAGTATTTGCCGGAAGGCACCAAAGCCAAAGGTCAGAAATGTCCTAATTGCGGACAAGAAACATTGATATACCAAGAGGGCTGTTTGATTTGCACTTCGTGCGGCACATCAAGATGCGGATAGAGAAACTAACCTATGGAATATTCATTAAGTAAATATATTAACCTATGAAATTGTTATTTAGAATTGGCTACAACACTGCCTGGGGGGAAAGCTTATATCTTTTGGGCAGTGTTAAGGAATTGGGCGAATGGAATGAGTCCAAGGCGTTGAAAATGACCTACGAGGACGGCATTTGGTCTACAGAGGTGGATATTAAGCGCAATGTCAAATCGTTTGAGTATTGCTATATTGTCCGAAACGACAATGGCGCAGTTCGCAAGGAGTGGGGCAAGCCTCACTTGTTCACGTTTGGAAAAGAAATCAAGGTCTATGAAATCTTGGATTCCTGGAATGACCAGCCCTATGACAAATCTTTCTACTCGTCGATGTTTGTCAATTCCATATTCCATCGTGAAAACAAAAACGATGCGCTGCCTCATCAACGTGGTGGCGTCACGTTGGAAATTTTTGCTCCGTCGGTAAGACCTGACGAGGACTTGTTTGTGACAGGCAATTGCGATGTGCTTGGAAATTGGGACCAGGAGAACGCGTTGGCGCTTACCGATTGCAATTATCCGATATGGTCGGTTGCTTTCCAATTTCCTGAAAAAGAGGAACAGGTGGAGTATAAATTCTTCAAGAGAAACAGACACACCGGCACTGAATCGTGGGAAGGGTGCAATAACCGGGTGCTTGACATATCGGCTCCAGACAAAAACGGATGTATTGTTGTCGCAGGCTTGAGATTCAACGATTCCGCTGCGCTATGGAAGGGCGCTGGCACAGCTATTCCGGTGTTCTCAATCCGCACCGACGAGGATTTCGGCGCCGGCGACTTCCTCAGCATAAAGAAAATGGTTGATTGGCTGGCGGCGACAGGGCAGCGTGTCTTGCAGATTCTACCAATCAACGACACTACAATGACTTACACATGGGTGGATTCCTATCCATATAAAGCTAATTCGACTTATGCACTGCATCCGATGTATCTAAACATTATGGCATTGGGCAAGCTGAAGGACAATCAGCGTCAGGAATATTTCAATAATCTGGCAGTGGAGTTGAATGCTCTTCCGCAAGTCGACTATGAGCGTGTCAATGCGGGCAAGCTGGAATATGTGAGAGAAATCTTTGCCGAATCAGGAGCCAAGACCTTGAAGACGGAGAACTTTAAATCGTTCTTTGCAAAAAATGAGTATTGGCTGAAGAATTATGCAGCATTCTGCTTGTTGCGTGACAAATTTGGAACTGCCGACTTTACCAAATGGGGTAAGTATTCAAAATTCGACGAAAGTCTTGTCGACGAGTTGTGCAAAGACAATGCTGATGAAATCAACCTGACATATTACATCCAATACAACCTTGACAAACAACTGAAAGATAGTTGTGATTATGCACACAAGCACGGTGTTGTGTTGAAAGGTGACATACCTATCGGTATCAGCCGCGCAAGTGCGGATGCTTGGGTTGACCCAGATTTGTTTAATCTGAACAGCCAAGCGGGAGCGCCGCCTGATGACTTCTCAGTGCTTGGTCAGAATTGGGGATTACCGACATATAATTGGGAGCGTATGAGTCAGGACGGCTTTAAATGGTGGAAAAACAGGATGCGCAAGATGTCGGAATATTTCGACCTGTATCGAATAGACCATATCCTTGGCTTCTTCCGAATCTGGCAAATCCCCATGTCGGCGGTGCATGGCTTGTTGGGTGTGTTCAACCCGGCGTTACCATATACACCAGATGAAATGCGCAACAATTATGACTTCTGGATAAATCCGGATCTCCAATGCAAACCATATATTATGGACTACTTCCTTGCCGATTTCTTTGGAGAATATACAGAAGAGGCAAAATCGCTATATCTGGAATCGATAGGAGGGGGACGCTACAAACTGAAACCTGAAGTTGATACGCAACAGAAAGTTGCGGAGTTGTTTGCGTCGTATGAGAAAAACGACAAGAACAATAAATTGGAAAACGCCCTGTGCGGCTTGCTTGATGAAGTGCTTTTCATCGAGGACCCAGAAGAACATGGCAAATACCATCCTCGAATCTCAGCACAATTCACCTACATCTATAGGTCGCTGAATGATTATGAGAAGTGGTGCTTCAACAGAATGTATAACGACTTCTATTACCATCGTCACAATGATTTCTGGTATGGAAAGGCTATGTTGAAACTTCCGGCTTTGGTAAACTCAACAGATATGCTTGTGTGCGGTGAGGATTTGGGAATGATTCCAGACTGTGTGCCGGCGGTGATGAAACAACTTCAGATTCTGTCGCTGGAAATACAAAGGATGCCCAAAAATCCAGAAGACGAGTTTGGCAATCCATATCAATATCCATATTTGTCGGTATGCACTACATCGACCCATGATATGGGTGGAATCAGACAATGGTGGGAGGAAAACCACGACAAAACCCAGCGATTCTACAACACTATGTTGCATCAAGAAGGTGGCGCGCCTTTTTATGCCGAGCCTTGGCTTTGCGACATTATTGTGAGCCAACATCTTGAGTCGCCATCAATGTTGACGGTACTTCCTTGGCAGGACTGGATGTCGATTGACGGAAAATTGCGCAAAGAGAATCCAAACGATGAACAAATCAATGTTCCTGCGATTGCAAAGCATTATTGGCGCTATAGAATGCACATCTCGGTTGAATCATTAATGAAGGAATCGGTATTTAACGAAAATATCAAGAATAAGATTACGCGGACTGGACGGAATTGATCGTTTTTGATTTTTATAAATTAAAATCGAGTAGGTGGTAAACTCCTCCTACTCGATTTTCTTTAGACGTTGTCACCATTTTTGTGCAAAATGGTGGCAACGTCTTATAGATATGACTTTAGCAATGCGCTTTTTTCCCCTTTCAATTTGCGGATTGCCTTCTCTTTGATTTGGCGCACTCGTTCCCGCGTCAAATTGAACTTGTCACCAATCTCCTCCAATGTCATCTCTCTGCAGCCAATGCCGAAACACAGCCTTAAAATCTCCCGCTCTTTACCTTGCAATTGATTCAATGCTCGGTCAACTTCCTTCGACAGTGATTCTTGCGTCAGCGTGGCGTCAGTGCTTGGCACGTCATCGTTGGCAAGCGTATCGGCCATACATTTGTCATCTCCGTCAGCGACAGGCTCGTCGACCGACACAGTGCGGTAGAAGGCTTTTAGGGCACTTGTCACCTTTTCCAATGGCATATCAAGGCGCTGCGCAAGTTCTTCCGCTGACGGGCGGCGTTGATTTTCCTGCTCAAATTTGGAGATTTCCTTGCTTATTCTATTGTTTAAACCTACTTGATTCAACGGCAGTCTGATTTCCCGCGACTGGTCCGCCAATGCCTGCAAAATCGATTGGCGAATCCACCAAACTGCGTATGAGATGAATTTGAAACCTCTGGTCTCATCAAACTTTTTAGCTGCTTTTATCAAGCCTAAATTGCCCTCGTCAATCAGATCTGGCAGACTCAATCCTTGGTTCTGATACTGCTTTGCTACAGAAACAACAAATCTAAGATTTGCGCGCGTCAATTTATCCAATGCCTTTTGGTCGCCTTGTCTGATTCGCTGAGCCAACTCAACTTCCTCATCTGTTGAAACGAGGTCCTCTTTGCCAATTTCCTGTAGATACTTTTCGAGTGATTGACTGGTGCGATTGGTGATTGATTTTGAAATCTTTAACTGTCTCATACAAATTAATCTATTAGATTCTTGTTGCTATTCACGGATAAGTTTTGTTCAAGAAACAACGATTCGGCCGAGATGGTTCACGGAGACAGATATAAAATGCAACGAATCCCGACTGAAATAGCCGGGATTCGTTGCATTTTATAATTGTTATTAACTATAAATACGATTTTAAGAGTCTGCTCTTTTGTCCTTTCAATTTACGGATTGCTTTCTCTTTAATTTGGCGCACACGCTCTCGTGTCAAATCGAATTTGTCACCAATCTCTTCCAAAGTCATTTCCTGACAACCTATGCCAAAAAACATTTTTAAGATTTCGCGTTCACGGTCATGCAATTGGTTCAATGCTCGGTCAACCTCCTTCGACAGCGACTCCTGATTGAGCGAAGAGTCTGCCATGGGGGAGTCGTCGTTGGTCAACACATCAAGCATACAGTTGTCCTCTCCTTCGGCAAATGGTGCGTCTACAGAGATGGAACGACCGGAAACACTGATTGTACTTGAGATTTTCTCTACCGGAATGTCGAGTCGGTTGGCAAGTTCCTCTGCTGAAGGACGACGCTGGTTTTCTTGTTCGAATTTAGAAAGCTCTTTGCTAATTTTGTTTAGCGAACCAACTTGATTCAAAGGTAGTCGGACAATTCTTGATTGCTCTGCCAATGCCTGCAAAATCGATTGGCGAATCCACCAAACTGCATATGAGATAAATTTGAAACCGCGTGTTTCATCGAATTTCTGAGCGGCTTTAATCAAGCCCAAATTACCCTCGTTGATCAAGTCTGGCAGACTCAATCCCTGGTTCTGATACTGTTTTGCTACAGAAACAACAAATCGAAGATTTGCGCGCGTCAATTTATCCAATGCCCGCTGATCGCCGTTTCGAATACGTTGAGCCAACTCAACTTCTTCTTCTACAGAGATAAGGTCTTCTCGTCCAATTTCTTGAAGATACTTATCAAGCGATGCGCTTTCACGATTGGTGATTGATTTTGAAATCTTTAATTGTCTCATTCAGATGTTGTTATTTAAAATCGGATTTTACGTGCAAAGATAATAAAAATTTATCACATAATTGTGGCTTATCTCCAAAATAAATTTAGTTACAGCAAAAAAGTTATAGAAAAAGTCATCGGACACACAATGCTATTGATGTATCCGATGACTGTAGTGTTGAGAGTGATGCTTTCTATTCCTTGACCGCTGCAATCAGAGCATTGAAAGCGTCGTGCAACCCATCAGCATTTTTACCGCCTGCTTGTGCGAATCCAGGTTGGCCACCGCCACCACCTTTGATTGCCTTTGCTGCCTCACGTACAATTGACGCGGCGTTAAGTCCTTCTTTCACAAGGTCGTCTGTAAGCATTACGGTAAGCATAGGTTTCTTCTCCGGACTTACGGTTGCTGCTACAAATGCTGTTTTTGTAGGGGAGGTCTCACGTATGGCAAATGCCACTCCTTTGACAATGTCTGGAATGCGCATACCGCCCAATGATGTCAATTGGATGCCGTTTGGCAGTGTTTCTTTCTTCCCAAGAAGTTGAGAACTAAGGTTCTTGATGCGTTCGATTGCCATGTCTTCAGCATCTTTCCGCAATTCGGCATTTTCAGAGATTGTTTTCTTGACAGCCTTCTTTATATCCGAAGAGTTGAGCAGTGAGCCAACATATTTTATCGTGTTTTGCAACTCGTGGATTGCGTTTTCCACATTTTCGCCAGTTATTGCCTCAATGCGTCGTATGCCGGCGGCGATACTTCCTTCTGAAACAATCTTTATAATTCCAATGTTGCCAGTATTTGGCACGTGCGTACCTCCGCAGAGCTCAACAGAGTCGCCGTATTTGATAACGCGGACTTCTTCCCCATATTTCTCTCCGAACAATGCCATGGCACCCATCGCTTTAGCTTCCGCAATAGGGACATTGCGATGCTCGTCAAGAGCGATGGCGTTACGTACTTTCTTGTTTGCAAGTCGCTCAACTGCCTCTATTTCCTCTTCTGTCATCTTCTGGAAGTGCGAGAAGTCAAAGCGGAGTTCTGTAGGCGATACATATGAGCCTTTTTGCTCCACGTGTGTGCCGAGCACTTCTCTCAGCGCTTCGTGCAACAGGTGAGTCGCCGTGTGGTTACATGACGTAGCCAAGCGTTTGTCGGTGTCTATTTTTGCGATTATTGCAGCCTGAGGATTTGACGGCATCTTTGTTGTCAAATGAATAGGCAGGTTGTTTTCGCGTTTTGTATCGAATACTTCGATCTTCTCATCGCCTGAAATCAGCCAACCAGTATCGCCGACCTGTCCACCCATTTCTGCGTAGAACGGTGTCTCTTTCAGCACAATCTGATAGAACTCTTTGTTTTTCTGTTTTACCTTGCGGTATCGGAGAATGGATGTCTCACATTCAAATTTGTCATATCCGACAAACTCCGATTCCCCGGCATTGAGTTCAACCCAGTCGGAAGCCTCTATTGCGGCAGCATTGCGCGCACGTTGCTTTTGCTTCGCCATTTCTTCGTCAAACTCTTTGTGGTTGACGGTGAAACCATGCTCTTTCAGAATGAGTTCTGTAAGATCAAGAGGGAATCCATAAGTGTCATACAGCACAAACGCTTCCGTTCCGCTCACTTCTTTTCTGCCATCTACCTTGGCCTCGTTGACAACCTTGTCGAGAAGTTTGATTCCTGTCTCCAATGTGCGGAGGAATGTGTCTTCTTCCTCTTTAATTACCGTCTTTATCAAATCAGGTTGTTGCTTGAGCTCTGGGTAGGCATCGCCCATAGACTCTATCAGTGTGTCCACAAGACGGTATATGAATGCTTGACGTTGGTCAAGGAATGTGTATGCATACCGAACAGCACGGCGCAGGATGCGTCGAATCACATAACCTGCCTTGGCGTTAGATGGAAGTTGAGCTTCGGCAATAGAGAAGGCGATTGTACGTACATGGTCGGCGATTACGCGCATTGCTACGTCAACCTTCTCGTCTTTGCCATAACTTTTTCCTGACAATTGTGAGATTTTCTGAATCAACGGTTGGAAAACGTCTGTGTCGTAATTTGAGTGTTTTCCCTGCAATGCGCGCACAAGACGCTCGAATCCCATTCCTGTATCGATGACATGCATAGGAAGCGGTTCGAGGCTGCCGTCTGCCTTGCGGTTGTATTGCATAAATACGATGTTCCAGATTTCAATAACCTGGGGGTCGTCTTTATTGACCAATTCGCGGCCAGGCGTTTTGGCTTTCTCCTCAGGTGTGCGCGAGTCAAGATGAATCTCGGAGCATGGACCGCAAGGACCGGTTTCACCCATTTCCCAAAAGTTGTCGTGTTTATTGCCGTTAATGATGTGGTCGGCGGATACATGCTTCAGCCAATATCCGGCAGCTTCATCGTCGCGTGAAAGGCCTTCTTCGGGAGCTCCCTCAAACACAGTCACATATAAATCGTCCGGATTGAGATGCAATACGTCCACAAGATATTCCCACGCATAATCAATGGCTCCTTCTTTGAAATAGTCACCAAACGACCAATTGCCAAGCATCTCAAACATCGTGTGGTGATATGTGTCAAGTCCCACTTCTTCCAAGTCGTTATGTTTACCGCTTACGCGCAAGCATTTTTGAGAGTCTGTGGCTCGTTTGTATTTCGGCGGGACGTTGCCCAATATGATGTCCTTGAACTGGTTCATTCCGGCATTTGTAAACATCAATGTCGGATCGTCTTTGATGACCATCGGTGCAGAAGGCACAATCTGATGGCCTTTGCTGTGGAAGAAATCTTTAAAAGATTCTCTAATTTCTTTTGCTGAATACATATCGTAATATAAACTTTCGTTTGAAATCAAGTTTTTTGAACGAGAATTAACTCTCATTTTATCTTGCAAAAGTAATCATTTTATTACTTTTGTAAAAGAAGAATCCACCCTAATGCGTAGCACTGAGAAAAAATATTATAAAATCAAAGAAGTTTCGGAAATGCTTGACATCCCCATCTCGACATTGCATTTCTGGGAACGGCAGTTTACGGTATTGTCTCCTCGACGGTCGAGAGGCAATGATAGGCTGTATACGACCGACGATATTGAAAAAATCAAGATGGTGCATTATCTTGTAAAGGTGCGCGGCATGAAGCTTGCCGCCGCCCAAGAACAGATTATGCACAACCGCAAAAATGTGTCAAAAAGACAAGAGGTGGCGGAACGTCTTGAGGAAATAAAAACCGAACTGCAATCGTTGGCTGACGCACTGGACGGCATTTGGAAACGAGGCCGTGAAAACAGCCCTGTCTCCGAATAGCTATCTGTCAGTCATCAAAACGCTTTAGGATGTTTTGATAAGCGTCGATGCGTCGATCACGCAGAAACGGCCACCAGCGTCTCACCTGTTCGCTTCTTGTCAAATCTATTGCAACAATTTTCTCCGCCTCGCTGTCGGTA
>OJMJ01001286.1_pt1 | contig 10805 bp, 6 predicted proteins | sample 1597181 | NCBI WGS metagenome assembly OJMJ01 (sample SAMEA2452126, study PRJEB22498) | human gut metagenome | biome: human feces; feature: human gut; material: feces | place: Australia | collected 2012
AAGAGAGGCCCGTGGCATAGTCTTTCAACTTTGTCCACACGCTGTTTGAACGCGTCTCGCCATCGGCTGTGGTGTAAACGACCTGAACGCCAAGACGGTTGTAGGCATCGTTTTCGGGATAGATCATCCAGCCATCGCCAAAGTTGTCGCTGTCGGTAGACAGAGGCACCTTGGTCGTGGGCTCGCTAAACTCGGGATAGTCGGAAGGCATAAACGTTATCGGCTCGATGGTGCCCTCAATGTCACTGTAGAACACCACGCTCAGTTTTGACTGGTCAAGGTCACTGCCATCGGTGCTGACAGCCTCAACGGTGTAATCGAGCTCACAGTCGTCGGGATAGATATCGTCAATGGTCGGGTCTGCGGGAACAGCTCCTGTTGCCTCCTTGAACGGCACAAGGTCAAAACCGAAAAACGTTATGACATCGCGAACCTTCACACGATCGTTACTTACACCACAGGTTGTCTGGGTGGAGAAGGTGCCGGTGGCGGCATCAAAGGTGAGCACACACTTGCTGGCGATGGCGTCACCGCTCTCTGCAATAAAGAAATAAGCCTTGCCGGAATCGTCGCAACCAAGAAACTGGGGAGAGGCAAACTCATAGCCATCGGCTGTCTTGGTGCCGACGACCCAACTGTTGGGCAACTGTGACGAAAGGCCCTGAACATAGACCTTGTCATCCTGCATCAGCACATTAACCATCTGTGAGCTCTCGCCACTGTAAGAGATGCTCTTGAGCATATACTGACTCTTTGCCGCATCATCTTCTGGAGCCACAGCAACATCCTCACCAAAAGCAGCGGTGAGGTTCTCATATTTGTAGAAATAGCCAGCGGTAGTTTTAGATGCGTTCTCCAGCATGACAGGCTCATCGCGCTTACTGATATAGAAATTGTTGGCATCGCTGTCATAAACAAGCACCAGTTCGTCTATCGACTCGCCACCGGCATAGCGGCAGATGTAGACAGGATAATCGGTGTCGGTAAGACCCAAGAACTGAACAGGGAAGGTCACAAGACGTTTATTGTCGTTGAACGTGCCTTTAGCCCAAGCTTCAGGAAGCAGTTTTGACAAGCCCTGAATGTAGACATCGGTATCGGTGAACCCAACCTTCAAGGAACGGTGAATGCCCTTGTCGCCATCGGTGGCATAAAGGGTGAAGGTGGAGGTGGTGACGTCTGTAGGAAGAGTCACGAGGTCATCATCAATGGCTGTATAAACGGTGTTGAAATCGCCATAACCCGTCCACTGTCCATTGTCGGCATATACCACACCAAGAAGACGGTCCTGACTGCTGCCCAAGAGGTTTATGGTGTTTCCCAGCACAGAATATTCCACTGTGGTGGCGGAATCGTCACGCGAATATTCCAGATAAGTGTCGCCACCGCTCGTCACCTCTTTCGAGTTAAGAACAGCCAGCACCAGGTCGGTGTTGTGTTTGGCATCGTGACGGAGCACCTGGCCAAGCGCCACACTCACTGTCGACTTGTCATCGCTCAGCGTGCCCTTAACCCACACAGGATCGGGAAACATGCTAACAGGACAGGAGATATAAACCGTTGTGCCGTCGCTGTCATAGACCATGCGGGCAGCCTTTCCCGTCTGCGTATGTGTCTTTATGTCCGTGCTCCCCTCCTCTGGTGCAAAGGCAGAGCCTGTGCGCACATACAACTTCTCCTCACCAGCAGGTTTCTCCACGATTTGAGCCTTCGCCGTGAAAGACAGCAGAAGCAACATTGTAAGCAGTGTAAACATTTTTTTCATAAGCAATAAGTTTTTAATATGTTAACGGGTCGTTTCTTATTGCAAATTTACATATTTCCACGTCACGAACAAAACATTTGCTGCTTTTTCTTTGCTTTTACTTACGTTTTATTATTAAGAAACAAATGCAGGCAATCACGATAATATGTATTTGTAGCGTTTTTTTGGTACCGATATCATCCGACTGCAATAAGCGGTATCACGCATCCGCTCCGCGCGGTACCATCCGAACGCTACAACGGTATCATTGGGGCGATATTTCTGTTTTCATATTGGTGAATGGTTTGCAAACTCTACACTTGAAACAATCAGAAAGAATCTATGTACTACAACTGGTAGGCATAAGATTGAAATTAACGAGAAGATTGTTTCTGATAAGTGCGGTCTGTTATAATAATTTAAATATTTCACAAATCCGGCTATTTACCATGTAAAATCATTATCTTTGTATGGAGGTACATTCCCAAAAGAACGACATCAATGCAGGGCTATATATTCCAGATAACAAGAATATCTAAACCTCTCTACTAGATAACAAAAAAGAGATAGAAGATTTCTTGGGTGCAACCGTTGAGTGGCGTAATGCCAAAAAAGCAAGTCGTTTTCTTATAAGCAAGAGTCTTGATATTAACAATTCAGACAAATGGGATGAAGCGTGTGACTGGCTTATGGATATGTGCCTTAAAATTAAAATGATTGTCAATAAGTTTAGCAAGTAGGTATGAGTAAGTTCAACGAAGCGACAAGAGTTCAGATGCCAGCTATGGTGCATCTGACACGATTGGGGTATGGCTATATCGGGAAAATCAATGAAGATATGGCTGGCAGTGTTTACGACCCTGACACAAATATACTTATTGATGTTTTCAAACAACAGTTTGAACGATTGAATCCATCTGCACAAGGAGAGTTTGCACAAGTCTTGCGTAGCATAAGGCAAGAACTGACAAATGATGACCTTGGCAAATCCTTCTATAAGCGACTTACTACGGTTTCACCTGTACGGCTGATTGATTTTGATAATCCACAAAACAACTCGTTTCATTTCACGGCTGAGTTTACCTGCAAGAATGGTCAGGACGAATTCCGTCCCGATATTACTCTGTTTGTCAATGGCTTGCCGCTTTGCTTCGTTGAAGTGAAAAAACCCAACAACCATGGTGGCATGGTGGCTGAGAGTAAACGAATGAACCACGAACGCTTCCCGAACAGAAAGTTTCGTCGGTTCATTAACATTACTCAACTAATGATATTCTCCAACAACATGGAGTATGACACGATGGGAGGCATTGTACCTATACAGGGCGCTTTCTATTGTACGGCTGCAAGAGAAAGTGCTCCATTTAACTGTTTCCGTGAGGAAAATCCATCCAACCTCCCAGTAGCACCATATATAAAAGAATATCCATACGACAACATCAAGCAAGACGAGGAGAAGCGCATACTGTCTGATTTCAACTGTCAGGTAATTCACCACACGCCTGAATATCAGACCAACCTTGATGTGAATACACCCACAAACCGTATACTCACATCCATGTGTAGTCCAGAACGTATGCTATTCCTCATCAAGTATGGTATAGCCTATGTAAAAATGGAACAGGAAGTGGACGGCAAGATTGAGAGCACCGACCAAAAACATATCATGCGCTATCAACAGATGTTTGCGTCTTTGGCCATTCGTGAGCAGTTGAAAGAGGGTGCTACGTCTGGCGTGGTATGGCATACACAGGGAAGTGGAAAGACCGCGTTGTCCTATTACCTCACTTATGTCCTTTCTGACTATTATGCAAAGCTCAACATGGTGGCGAAGTTCTATTTCATTGTCGACAGAATAGACTTGCTGGAACAGGCCACGCAAGAGTTTGAGGCACGAGGCTTGGTTGTATCAACAGCCAACACACGTTGGATATTCACAACCGTAATCTCTGATGGCACAGTTCCGCAACAACCATGCGCAAGAGGGCGCAAGCGGTCAACCAGAGATTACGGTTGTGAATATCCAACGCTTTGCCGAAGACAAGGAAAAAGTCAGTCTTCCTGCATATGCCACCAACTTGCAGCGCATATTCATTATGGACGAAGCCCACAGAGGCTATAAGCCCGGTGGTTGCTTCTTGGCAAACCTTTTCGATGCCGACCCGAAATCCATCAAGATAGCATTGACTGGCACACCACTGTTGAAAAGCGACTGCGCTTCGAGTGTTGTGTTCCAACGCTATTTTCACACTTATTATTACGACCGCTCCATTGCCGATGGATACACGCTCAAAATCATTCGTGAGGACATCGAGACTTCATACAAGGAGCGTTTGTCGGAAGTATATGACAAACTCGAAACGCTTGTGCAAAAGAAAGACATCAAGCGCTCACAAATCATAGAGCATGAGAGCTATGTCAGCGAATTGGCGCACTATATAGCCGACGACCTTCGTCAGTTTCGCAAGATTCAGGGCGATGATACATTGGGCGGTATGGTCATCTGCGAAACGAGCGAACAGGCACGCAAACTTTACGAAGCCTTTCAACACATGCCAGATGGCGGACAGTCGCAACCCATACAAATAAAGATGGGCAACCAAGTATGGATGGCTGCTGAAGCAGTGCCTATGTATGGTACGAAAAAGGAGCCTTTGAAAGTGGGGCTGATACTTCACGACAGCGACGACAAGGAGACGCGCAAGCAAATCATCAAGGACTTCAAGAAAAGCATGACCATCGACTTGCTCATTGTCTTCAATATGCTCCTTACCGGATTTGACGCACCCAGACTGAAGCGCCTGTATTTCGGAAGAAAGCTGAAGGACCACAACCTGCTGCAAGCCCTCACCCGTGTTAACCGTCCATACAAGGACAACAGATATGGCTATGTCATCGACTTTGCCAACATAAAGCGCAACTTTGAGGAAACCAATGAGGCTTATCTTAAAGAATTGAGTCGATTCAACAATCCAGACGAAGTAGACGGTAACCACACAACCGACACCTTCTCGCAGGTGATTGAGGATCCAGACGAACTGATACGTCAAATGCGCGATGTCAGACAGACGCTGTTCGACTACACGACAAACAACGTGGAAGAATTCTCTTCTGAGATTTCGTCCATTGAGGACAAGCAGGTATTGCTCGACTTGAAGAAGACGCTTATATCAGCCAAAGACTGCGCCAACATTGTCCGAACATTTGGTGACGACAGCCTTAAAGAAGCTTTCAGCAAGTTGGAGATAACCAAACTTCCGGACATGCTCAAAGAGGTGCAACACCATATCGACATCATCAACCAGAAGGAAGCATTTGCCGTGTCCGACGAGACCAAGCAACTTGTCAATGAGGCTATGCAAGATATACGTTTCAACTTCTCGAAAATTGGTGAAGAAGAGATGAAGATGATAGCCGGTGGGCGTGAGTTGCAGGACAAGTGGTCGGTGGCAATCCGCAAGTTCACAGAAAACACCGACCCCGACGATCCTGAATACATCACCTTGCGCGATGCCTTCATGCAGCGGTTCAAGGAGCACGGCTTTGTGGTTGACAGCATTGCCAAGTTTAATCAGGAAAGTAAGGAACTTGATGAAATCATCGAACGGCTTGTCAAATTGCAGGAAAGCAACAACCGCCTCCTTAAAAAGTACAATGGCGACACCAAGTTTGCAAATGTGCACAAGCGCATACGCGAGGAAAACAAACGACGTTTTGCAGAACACAAGCCATTTATATTCAGTTATTACGACGACAACATTGTGGCTATACTCACCGACATAAAGTCGGAGATAGACCAAAAGGTGTACGACCGCAATGATATACTGAAGAAAGACGAGTATTTTGAAATGACGGTAATGACAGAGATTGCACAGGCTCTCTACAACTATCCAACCATTGAGCCGCAGATGGACGATTTCTCATTCATACAGACGCGCATAGCCCGTCAATACATCAACCAATACAACGCAACATATCCAAGAAATTAAATTAAAATATGACAATAAGAGAAAAGACTGTGGCTCTCATTGATGCCTTGAAAGCTACTTGCAAGACATACGGCATGGGCAACGATGGCAACGAGTACAAGATTATAACACAGGTGTTCTTGTACAAATTCCTTAATGATAAGTTTGGCTATGCCCTTAAGACATCCAAGAGTCCATACGCAGCAAAAATACGCACAGCAGATAAATGGGAAGTGGCTTACAGCCAGCTTACCGACATGGAGCGCATGATGCTTTGGGCTTCGCTATCGCCTGACCTGCCTCGCCTAAAGCCAGAACATCTAATTGCCAACCTATGGAATCAGCAGGCAAAAGGCGATTTCGACTTCATCTTCGACAATACGATGAGCGACATTGCCGAGCAAAACCTTGCCATATTCTCCACGCAGACCACACAGAACACCAAGATACCGCTCTTCGAGCCATTAACACAGTATGTTACGGACGTTGCACAGCGTGCGCCATTTGCCCGTGCCATGGTTGACAAGCTCGCCAACTTCTCTTTTGAGGAAGCGTTTGCCGAGCATTACGATTTCTTTGCCAACATCTTTGAGTATCTTATCAAAGACTACAACACGGCAGGTGGCGGTAAGTATGCCGAATATTACACACCACATGCTATAGCCACTATCATGGCGCGCCTCCTGATTGGCGACAATGCTGACCTTCACAACGTAGAGTGCTACGACCCATCAGCTGGTACTGGCACATTGCTCATGGCACTGTCTCATCAGATAGGCGAAGACCGTTGCACCATCTTCGCACAGGACATCTCCCAACGAAGCAACAAGATGCTAAAGCTCAACTTGCTGCTCAACGGACTGGTGTCGTCGCTCGACCATGCCATTCAGGGCGACACGCTTGTTTCGCCTTACCACAAGAGCGACGACGGACAGAGCCTACGTCAGTTCGACTTCGTTGTGAGCAACCCTCCATTCAAGATGGACTTCAGCGACACACGTGAGAAGATAGCGGCCTTCCCTGCACGCTTTTGGGCCGGTGTGCCAAAGGTCCCAGCCAAGAAGAAGGAAAGCATGGCCATATACACTTGCTTCATACAGCACGTCATCAACTCGTTGAAAAAGGATTCTGGTAAGGGGGCCATTGTTATCCCGACAGGTTTCATTACGGCAAAGAGTGGCATAGAGAACAAGATATTGAAGCAGATTGTTGACAACCGAATAGTGTATGGTTGCGTATCTATGCCAAGCAATGTGTTTGCCAATACGGGTACAAACGTGTCCGTGTTGTTCTTCGATGCATCCAAGAGCAACGACAAGGTTGTGCTCATTGATGCGAGCAAACTTGGTGAGGAGTACAAAGACAGCAACGGCTTGAAGAAGGTGCGTCTGCGTGACGAGGAGATAGAGAAGATTGTTACAACTTTCCAAAACAAGGAGGCTGTGGATGATTTCTCTGTTGCCGTCAGCTACAATGATATCAAGGAGAAGGGGTACAGCCTCTCTGCTGGTCAATACTTCGACATCAAGATTGACTATGTGGATATTACCGAAGAGGAGTTCAACCGTCGTATGGAAAACTTCCAACAGACGCTTACCGAACAGTTTGAAGAAAGTCATCGGTTGGAAAAGGAAATCTTGGCGCAACTGCAAAGCTTGAAGTTTAACGAAAACGTGGGGAAAGACAATGAGTAACGAAATTCAGTTTCTGTTATACAACATGCCCGATGCTGAGGGTAAGGTGCAAGTGGTCATCAAGGACGAAACGCTTTGGTGTACGCAAAAGGCTATGGCGCAACTCTTTGGAGTTGATAAATCTGGCATAAGCCGACATATATCAAACATTTTCAAGACAGGAGAACTCCAACAAAATACGACAGTTGCAAAAATTGCAACTGTCGTAAATAGAGGCATTCGTGGTGAAGTTGAAGAGTTGGTTGACTTCTTTCATCTTGACATGATTATTGCTGTTGGCTATCGCGTCAATTCTGCCAAAGCCACTAAATTTCGTCAATGGGCAACTAAAATCTTGAGTGAATACATCAAGAAGGGTTTTGCCATGGACGATGACCGTCTGAAGCAAGGCACTGCTGTATTTGGAAAGGATTACTTCCGTGAATTGCTCGAACGTGTTCGTTCTATTCGCACCAGCGAGCGTCGCATCTGGCAACAAATTACGGACATATACGCGGAGTGCAGTACGGACTACGACAAAAACTCTCCCATCACGCGCGACTTCTACGCTATGATTCAAAACCGCTTTCACTATGCTATCACAGGGCAAACAGCGGCAGAGATTATCTATACCAAGGCTGACCACACAAAGGATAACATGGGGTTGACCACATGGAAGTATGCACCTGACGGACGTATTCTGAAGTCTGACGTGAGCATTGCCAAGAACTATTTGCAAGAGAATGAGATTCGCCAACTCGAGCGTGCAGTATCTTCTTATTTCGACTACATCGAGAACCAGATAGAGCGACATAATGCCTTTACCATGGAGCAATTCGCTGCAAGTGTCGATAAGTTCCTCACGTTCAACGACTACAAGATTCTACCTGACAAAGGCAAAATATCGGCTGCACAAGCCAAGAAGAAAGCGGAAGAAGAATATGATATTTTTAATAAGACACAACGCATTGACTCAGACTTCGATAAGGAAGTGAGGGGACTTCTGGGTAATAATGAATAATTCTTAGTACGACCGTCCAATTTTGCAAGTGTGACTTGCAAAATTGGACGGAATATAAAATGAACGAAAATGAAACTGAAAGATATAGTAACTTTTGTATCGAAATCGGTTGTTCCACAACGTGGAGCAAAATACAATCTTTACAGTCTGCCTTCTTTTGATGAAAACAAGTCTGCAGAAGTATTGGATGGCGCAGAGATACAAAGCAATAAATATGACGTACCAAACAAGTGCATATTGTTTAATAAACTCAATGTGCGCTTTAAAAGGGTTTGGCGCATAAATAATAGCGATTCCAACAAAATTGCTTCTACAGAGTTTCTGCCTCTTGTTGTAAATGAAGATATTGTGGATTATCAATATTGCTATTATTTGTTGATTTCTGACGAAATCACAAATTATCTTTGTGGTCAGAATTCAAATACTTCGGGAAGCCACAAGAGAATAGATCCACAGAATTTCTTAAACATCGATATTCATTTGCCGAAAATGCCTATCCAAAAAGCTATAGGAAAGACACTTTCGAACATTGACCGCAAAATAGAACTCAACAAGCGGATAAATGATAATTTACCGATGCTTGGCCATTCATTAAGAGGGGCAAAAGTTCGTCGCGCTGCTTAGTTAAAGCCATAATCTCTTGGTTGTTTTTGACTATTGCGTCAAAAATCGGGCAGAGCTTTTCTTCTAATTTGTTAGCAACATCTATATTTGGTGGAAGAGCGATAGTGCTTTGCCTTAAATGGTCTTGCGTTATATGTCCCATTGTTGTCTTTCTTGCCTCTGCTATTTGCTTGAATACACCAACATAATGTATTAGTTGGTAGAAATAGAAAGAGCGTGGATAACCATTCTTTGATGTAACCTTGAATATATGTTGGTTCAATCCGCCATTGCCATAAGCCCACAGCATTATTTCTAAAGAAGCAGACCATGAGAATAAAACATCACCATCAAATACCTTTACATCATCGGGAATATCAGCCTTTACCCATTCCGTATCAGCAGATAAACCATCGTGCATTTCTTTAATCTTAATAACAGGCAATTTGTTATTATCTGTTGGGCGGTATTTCTGACATGCCAAGCCGTTTGTGTATTCTGCTATATCCAACAACGTGCCGCAATGCCACCCCTGCGGTATCTCACGCTTCAGTTTCTCATTCCACACCATAGCACCACCGCTCGATTTGTATGGTTTGCCCTCCTCATTCGGGAAGTCAAACTGCACGAACCAATAGTCGTAGAGTTGCTTTGCCATCGCCTCTAAATTATCATTTATCTGACGATTGATATTGATTTTTGACATAATATCAACCATCATATTGCCGATATTTTCTTCCTCCATAGGAGTTAATGTCGGCAATTCATATCGCATGATTTGGTCTTTGTCACCACGTGGCATTTTGCTTCCTTTTGCTCCAGACATTGCGTAATCAAAGAAAGCATCTTGCATTAGAACTGTATAAAGAAATGACGGACAATGCCCATTCTTAGCTCTGAATGCCAGGACATCCGAAGAACAACCACCTTCTGAATCAGCATACCAGATCTTTTTTAGATAAGGTCGAATGTTTGCTATCAAAACATCACCTTGCCTATAATGAGTAAGGGCACACGGCATTGGAGGTAGATTTTGTGCAGTTTCTCTACCTCTTCTGTTTTGTAATAAAGAATCCGTAGTGACATATCTGTCTAAAGAAATGCTACTACTGCTAATTTTGTCTGTGACAAATTCTGCTATATCATTTAGTTTCATGCTCTGCTTGCTTTCATTTTGTGATGCAAAGGTAATCAAAATCAAGCAGAATAACTAATTTGTAAACCTTAATTAAGGAATTTGCGGTGTGCCATCTTAACATTTGTCTGATTTACCATAGCATAATGCAGCGTGGTGTCAATCTTCACATGTCCCAACATTTTTTGCACTTGTTCTATTGGCATACCCTTGTCTATAGCCATTGTTGCCAAGGTCCGACGGAATTTGTGAGGGTGAACCTTGTTGAGGTTTACACGCTTTCCAAGCTGACGCAAACGAACTTCTACGCCACTAATGGTCAGCCGTGTATGAGGTTCAAGCAGACTTACAAACAATGCAGGGTTAGTGTCTGTGCGTTGCTCCAAATACTTTTTGAGGTGGATTTTAGTTCGTGCGTTGAAATACACCTCACGTTCTTTGTTGCCTTTGCCAAACACTACACACTGGCGTTCTTGGAAGTCAATGTCGTCACGATTGATTTTCACCAACTCCCCTACACGCATACCAGTACTAAGCAGCAAATCTATCATAGCAATGTCACGCAATTCTTGGCAACTGTCACGCAACACTTCTATATTCTCATCTGTCAGCACCTCTTTCACCAAAGCATCCGTGCGTACCTTGTGTATTCTGCGCACAG
>OJMJ01001292.1_pt1 | contig 10752 bp, 7 predicted proteins | sample 1597181 | NCBI WGS metagenome assembly OJMJ01 (sample SAMEA2452126, study PRJEB22498) | human gut metagenome | biome: human feces; feature: human gut; material: feces | place: Australia | collected 2012
AGTCTTCCAGGAAAGACAAAAATAAGAACAAAAGGCAAATCTGCGGTACAAAGCCAAGTACGGCGCCAACACCGCCAATGATTCCATCAAGTACGAGCCCTGACATAACTTCAGAAGCGCCAGCTGCTTCCAGCAAAGCACCTGCGTATTCACTGATGCCTTCAAATAATTCTTCCATCCAGCCGATAGTTTCATCGCCCAAGGTCTGGATACAAATATAATAAACAGCCCACATGATGCCTAAAAATATAGGTAATCCCAAAACACGGTTAGTTACAATACGATCTATTTTTTCTGAAACAGTATTTGCATAATCAACATTGGCACTTTTATAACAGCTGCGCAGCATTGAGTCTATTTTCTGATAACGTCCGGAAGCGATGATACTTGCCGCATCATCATCAGCCTGCTGTTCAAAACGGGTAATCAAGACCTCTAGTTTGTCAAACACACCTTGAGATAATTTCAGTTTTTCAAGCAGCTGCCCATCACGTTCCAATACCTTGACTAATTGCCAGCGGCGTTCTATATGCGGCATAGGCGCTACCATTTCGCCAATTTCCTGCAATACGCGTTCAACTTCTTCTGAAAAGCTGTTGGGGTCTTTTCTGTCACATTGTGTTTGAGCAATCTGCACCGCCCTTGCCACGAGCTGTTCCACACCTTCACCGCTGGTAGCTGTAATCGGCACAACCGGGCACCCTAACTCTTTAGAGAGCAGCTCCGTGTCCAGTACATCACCGTTAGCTCTGACAAGATCCATCATATTGAGCGCAACTACAACTTTACAGCCCATTTCCAAAAGCTGCATCGTTAAATACAGATTACGTTCCAGGTTCGATCCATCAACTATATTAACTATAACATCAGGATTTTCTTCCAAAAGATAATTACGGGTTATTACTTCCTCCGGAGAATACGGAGATAAAGAATAAATACCCGGCAGATCCATGACCTCAAAGCCATCATGTTTTTTAAGTTTGCCGCCCTTACGTTCAACGGTTACACCAGGCCAGTTTCCAACGTATTGTTTACTGCCTGTAAGATTATTAAATAGTGTGGTTTTACCGCTGTTTGGATTGCCCACTAGTGCTAATGTCTTACTCAAAATAGTCCCTCCTCGAATCAACTTTCACTAACTTTAAATCAAAATTTATTCCACCAGAATGTTCTGCGCATCTGCTTTGCGCAGCGAAAGCTCATAGCTGCGTACAGTTACTTCCAATGGATCTCCCAGTGGCGCGACTCTTCTGACGGTCACCGGTGTCCCCTTTGTCAAACCCATATCAACAATTCTGCGTTTCAAAGGTCCGGTGGCACAAACTTTTTTGATAGTTACGGTAGAACCGATAGGAACTTCTTTTAATGTCATCATACTTTTGCCCTCCTCACATTAGCTTACGCTAACTAGCCCACTTTTAAAAAGTTAGCTTTCGCTAACCTCTTAAAGTTTACTACTGCTAACTTATTTTGTCAACAACAATTTATTGCTTCTGATATTTTCACAATATTTCAACAAAATTATTTACCTGTACAATGATTTTATTATCCCTTTAAACTTTTAAATTTAAAGTTTTTTCAAAAAAACAGGACAGCATGTTTTAATCTGCTGTCCTTATAATGATTGAATAATAATATTTATATTTTTTTATACAAAATACGAATGGAATTCAAAACGCAGAGTATGGAAACACCAGTGTCGGCGAAGACAGCCGCCCACATAGACGCATAGCCTGCCAACCCAGCAGCCATGATAATAATCTTAATTGCCAAAGCAAAAAATACATTCTGCCAGGCAATTCTGGTTGTTTCCTTCGCTAGGGCAATTGCCTGAGGAATAGCCTGCATTTCCGAGTTCATAAATACAACATCTGCTGCCTCAATAGCAGCATCAGCACCACTGCCCATGGTAGCGCCAACATCGGCGCCTGCTAAAACGGGAGCGTCATTTATACCATCACCGACAAACATCACTCCACCATATTGTTTGCGTAAGCGGCCCAACTCATTGAGTTTATCCTGCGGCATAAGCTTAGCTCTTACTTCGTCAATTCCAGCAGCACGTGCCACTGCCTGTGCGCTTTCTGCCGCATCACCTGTAAGCATGGCTGTAGTTAAATTCATCTTTTTAAGGGAGGTAACAGCAGCTACCGCATCCTCTTTCAATGTATCATCAATAATTATTTGTCCTAAATACTTTCCGGCTCTGGCAACCAGCACTTCCGTACCATAATTATCTTCTTCCCTAACAGAAAAATCAATTTCAAACCGTTCTAACAATTTTTTATTGCCACACAAAATTTTTCCATCTGAAACCTCGACAACTAATCCTTCACCGGCAATTTCTTCAAATGTTTGCGGCCGTTCGAGTTTCAACTCACGTTCTTTGGCCGCATTTACTATACTTGTAGCAATCGGATGACTGGAAACAAGTTCTGCGGAGGCACAAAGCTGATCGAGCCTGTGGCAGTTCACAGCCAGAGGCATATGAAATATGTTGGAATAGCCACATTGTTTATAATCTTCACAGGAACGGCGGTCAAAGTGAAAAATATAGGTGGTCGGATAATAGAAAATGTCAGTTCTTGAGAACTCCCAGCAGGCATCATAACACCATGCAAGGTAAGGGATTCCCATATCTTGGCAGACATCTGCAATGACGGGGGCAACATTGACGCTTAAAACAGCATCGTAGGTATCTTCGGACAGAAAATGCCGCAGATGGGAGGCGTAAAAATCGTCGCGATTCGGATCATTGAATACATAGGAAACACAACGGAAATCAATACCCATATGCGTCAGAGCATCTTCGATATCTCTCTGCATAAAAAGGTTACGTTCACAAAAAAGTAATTTCATATAGGATACCTCATGTTTTATAAGAATGAAAATATTTGTTCAAGCTGATGTTCATATGAAAAATCACTGGCGACACGGGCATGGCCGTTTGCAGACTCCTTTATCATTTATAAACAGTAATAGTATTATATATCGGGTTTCAGAGGAAAGGAAGAGGAAAATCAAATGAATATCATGATCGTTACAAATTCGGCATATTTAAAATCAACCTATATTATGTTGTATTCTTTATTTTTGCAGCACCATCAGGAGAAAATGAATATTTATCTTCCGTATGAAGATATCAGCGAAAATGAACTTGCGGAACTGACAGCATTTGTAGAAAGTTATGCAGGGAAAAAAATATATCCACTGTACGTTGGAGAAGAGTTCAAAACGAAAGTACATTCGAGAAATGGAATCAATGTTGAAACTTATTATCGTATATTGGGGATTAATTTGTTACCGGAATCAGTGGAGAGAACTTTATATCTGGATGTGGATATGGTGATTCGTGGTTCTTTAAATGCATTATATGAAACAAAACTTGGCAATGCAGCGTTTGCGGTATGTGAAGATATTTACGGGATCATCAATGGATTTCATGCAGCAAATAAAAGACGGCTTCTGATTCCGGAAGAGTATTCTTATTTTAATGCAGGGGTAATGCTATACAATGTGAAATTTTTGAGAGATACAGGTGCAGTGGAGAAGATATTGGATAATATTTATCAGAATTATGAAAGATATGAGTACAATGACCAGGATGTCATGAACGAGATGTATTATGATAATCTCGTTTATGTGGGCTGGGATGAATATAATTGCCCACCGGTATGGTGCTACTTAAATAAAGAAAAAATAGAACAGGGAGTGCTGGAGTTTGCGGATTACAATGAAATGCGTGAACTGGCAAAGAATCCGGAACGGATGCTGCAAAAATATCAGAATGTGACAAGACAGATCTATGAGAATGCGAAAATTATCCATTATCTTGGCAATACGAAGCCATGGAGTACAACGAGAGAACAGAGCAGGCTGTATGAGATGTTTGATGAGGCATATGAAACAATGGTTTATGAAATGAGGGAAAAAGGTTATACATATTAGAAATATGCCGATATAATATTTAGGAGTATTATATGTGCATGGAGGCATCATAGTGGAAATAAAGGAAAACTGCTACGTTGTCATTGAGATTATGTGGCAGTTTTTTGTGTGGAAATTTTGAAAAAATAGGTTTATTTTGAGGAGATAATAAAAATATGGATAAACAGCCGTTAGTGAGCGTGATAATGCCATGTTATAATCATGAAAAATATGTTGCACAGACAATTGAGAGTGTATTAAACCAGACCTATAAGAATATTGAATTTATAGTTGTGGACAATGGATCAACAGATGGTTCCTTTCATGTGATTCAACAATATCGTGATAGAATAGATAAAATATATCAGCTGAAAGAAAATGATCTAGTACGCGCTGGAGAAATTTTGAATAATTCCTGTAGTGGAGATTATATTGCATTTATGACATCGGATGATTGGTGGGACGCGGAAAAACTGGAAAAACAGATGAATGTATTTCAATCTATGCCAACAGTAAAGTGTTGCTTTACATTGGCAAATGAAGCGGATGAGCATCTGGATAATATTAAGAGCAAATCTATATTTAATCAAGAAAACAGGAATCGTTTTAAATGGCTTCGAAAATTACTGGAAGAGGGGAATTATTTGGCTTATCCTTCGGCAGTAGTTGAAAGAAATGTTTATTTTGAAAGCCGCAGAGAATTGAAAGGCTTTTACCAGCTGTCGGATTGGTATTTGTGGCTGCTGATTTTACAAAAACATGATATATATATTGTGCAGGAGTCGCTGGTATGCTTTCGATGGCATCAGAGCGGGGCAAATCACAATATGAGTGCTACTGGCGCTGAAGCGTCAGTTCGCCTTTGCAATGAAAGTGCAGATGCTGTGGATAATATGATAGAAACGATGGATGCAGATACCTTTAAAAACACCTTTGAAGATTTGCTTATTCACAAAGACTGCAGTGATGAGGAAGAACTGCAATGTGAAAAACTATTTGTAATGATGAAGCTGGCAGAGTCTAATGTATGTGGTGAGTCGGGTATTATACATTATTTTTATGAACAGAGCAGAAATTTAAAATTTTTTTATACATTGAAAGAAAAATACGGATATTCCTATTTGGATTTTCAAAATTATAGTGGAGCACATGGCATCGGAAAGCTGATAACACAGGTAAGGGCGTTATGTGCATATGAGCAGAAACTAATAGCCCATATGAAAATTGCAGAAGAGGTATTATGCAGTAATGGCAATATAGATGAGAGAAAGAGACTATTAAGGAAAAGGAATTTTGAAACAGCTTCTCCCAATATTGAGATGATACAGCCGATGATAACAATGTTAGCTGATATAGAAAGAAAGTGTCAGGATCGGACAACAGCATTATATATGCTGCAGAAATTACATGAATGTTTATCCAGTGTCTGGGATAATGTTCTGATCTGGGATGTTGACTTTGAAAGTAATGAATGGAATGAGTACTGTGAAGCACTTTTTAATCCCAATATAGAAGATGACGTAAATTATAAAAAGATGATCGGATTTATAGAAAAGGTAAAACTGGCATTACAGGATTGTGTGGAGATTAATGGTGATTTGAAGTAAAAAGGTGTTTGCAGCTATACTGAAATTTAGGAGGTTCATGAAATATAATATGGCAGAATGGCACAGAAGTTTTTTTAGTGTTTGCAATCAGTGCAAAAAAAAGGGAGTAGTACTGTATGGAGCTGGTGTATGGGGGAATATTGCATATAATTTATTTAAAAAATATGATATTACGCCACTTTGTTACGCAGATGATGATGTGCGAAAGCAGGGAAATGTGAAAAATGATATTCCGGTATTGGCATTACGGGATGCCAAAAACAAATATCTGGAAGCAGTTTTTATAATCTGCACAGAGGATTATATGACTGCTGAAAGTGTGGAACAGAAAACCAGGGATGGAATGATTGACAATTTGAAAAAAGAAAATGCATATTCAGTCGAAAGCGAGATAAGATTAAAGCATTATGTTTTTTTGCTGGATATTAAGCGTTCGTGTAAAGATATTGTGCTGAATAAGGAAAATAAACAGGATTCGTTTCTTTGGCAGGATTTTAGAAAAATTATTTTGTTTAATAATATGTCGAATTCCGGCAGTTATTATATGGAACAGCTGTTAGATGGACATACAGATATTTTATTTCTGCCTTACAGTGGTTCTTTTAAAATGGTATATGATAAAAGGCTGGCTTCCCTGCAAAATGAGGAACTAATTGTCGAAATAATGGCGCAGATGCTGGGGTATTTCCATTCAAGATATGAATCATTTGATTGTGTAGGTCAGCATAGATATCAGAAATTTATATTAGATGAATATGGAAATTGCATGAATGATATTTTGATTGACCCGGAAGAATATATGGTGTGTTTATTACAACAATTTGGAGGAGAAATCAAATTAAAATCATATGGTCATCTTATAAAAATATTATTTGCTGCATATAATAATGCATTACATCGAAAAAAAGAAGAAAAGGATTATTGGATATTTTATCACATGCATATGCCGAATGCAGACGCGCAGAAGCTGATGGGTGACTTTGAAAAAGATGAGTTTGACCGTATGGAAAGTCTTATGATAATCAGGGAACCTGTGCAGCATTTATATTCGTGGATAAGAAGATTTGTAAAAATAGAAAAGAACGTTAGAGCAGTTCGTAAGCCAATGCTTGAGGCTATATTAAAAAGCGAACTAGGTGATATGTTGGAAATAAAAAATATAGAGAGTACATATGCAATTTGTTTTGAAGATCTGAAATATCGGACTGCTGATACTATGAAGAGCTTGTGTAAGTGGCTGGATATTCCGTATCAGGATCAGCTTTTGGAAACAACAATACAGGGAAAACAGGTATATTTTCCGGCAAATACTGCAGAGGGTATAAAATACATAACTGGAAATGACACATCTACAGTCAGACTGACATGCTTTAGAGAAGTTTTATCGTTATGGGATGAAACAAGATTAAATATTATATATGGAGAATTTAAAAAAGCGTATGGTTATGTCACAAGCTGTCCATCTTATAACGAGTTTGAAGAAGTGGACAGGATTATTTTTAAGGAAAGATTTTCATTTTGTGACTGCATTGAGGAATTAATTAAGAAGCAGAGTCCGGAAGAACTTTATGATGTAGATATGTTTGTAAAAACTATTTATAAAGAATATTTGAAACTGCATCAGGGCAGGAATACATGTTATTGTAAAGCAATAAAGCCGATATGACAATTAGATAATGATTAGAAGATCAAAATCTAAGGCAGGTAAGGGAAGATAGATGTTACAATTAGGAACAAAAGCAGAAACTTTAAAAAAATTGTATAACAAGTTAGGTAAAGCGAAGGTACTCGAATCTTATTCGTTTACGGTTGCCGAGTGGGAGAAAGAGCCATCTGACATCTGGGACAAAGTGAGGGAAGCTATACAGGATGACCGATTGATCGTACGAAGCAGTGCGTTAAACGAAGATACGAATGAAAGCTCACAGGCGGGAAAGTTTGAGTCAGTTGGAGATGTATGTGGAGAAAAAGCTTTTTTTGAAGCAGTACATACGGTAGTTTCATCTTTTGATGATACGAATCCGGATAATCAGATATTAGTTCAACCAATGTTACAGAGCGTTAAAATATGTGGTGTTGCATTTACGATGGATCCGAGTACAATGGGAAATTATTATGTGATTAATTATGATACCACTGGCTCCACATCAGCAATTACATCAGGAACAGGAACGGAAAATAAATTATTATATGTTTTTAAAGGAACAAATCGCAGCAAGAGAAAATTACCGGAATATATAGAAAATCTGGTATTTACGCTTGGGGAACTGGAAAAATTATTTGAGAGAAAGAATCTGGATGTTGAATTTGCAGTCACAGAGAAAGAAGAATTATATATCTTTCAGGTAAGACCGCTTTGTTTGAAGGGTACTTTTATTGATGAAAAAGTACAGGAAAAAGCATTATGCCGGGTTGAAGAAAAAATCATAGAAGAACAGGGGAAAAAACCGTTTTTATGTGGGGAAAATGTTGTGTACAGTGTCATGACAGACTGGAATCCGGCAGAAATGATTGGAGTGAGACCGAAACAGCTGGCTATGTCGTTATATCGGGAAATAATAACAGATTGTATCTGGGCATATCAGAGAGATAATTATGGGTATCGCAATCTGCGAAGCTTTCCGTTAATGGTAGATTTTGGCGGATTGCCATACATTGATGTCCGGGTAAGTTTTAATTCATTTGTACCTGCAGAACTCGATGAAAAAATAAGTGATAAGCTTGTAAATTATTACATTAAACGATTGGCAGAAGATCCGTCAAAGCATGACAAGGTTGAGTTTGATATTGTTTTTTCCTGTTATACGTTAGATTTACCAGAGCGGATTTTGGTATTAAAGAAGTATGGATTTACAGAGGATGAAATCTGTGCAATAACAGAATCACTCCGGAATCTTACGAATCGGATCATTGATCATGAAACGGGACTCTGGCGTAAAGACTATCAGAAAATTGAAATTTTGGAAAATCGATATGAAGAGATTATTAACAGCAGTATGGGTATACTTGAAAAGATATACTGGCTGTTAGAAGATTGTAAAAGGTATGGAACACTGCCTTTTGCAGGTTTGGCAAGGGCAGCTTTTATTGCGGTGCAGATGTTAAAATCTATGGTAAAATGCGAAATTTTATCAGAACAGGATTATCAGTTGTTTATGAACGGTGTAAGTACAGTCAGTTCTAATTTGAATGAAGATTTTAGAGAATTATCAAAACAGGGATTTTTGAAAAAGTACGGACATTTAAGACCGGGTACCTATGATATTACATCCATGAGATATGATGAAGCACCGGAACTGTATTTTGATTGGGATCAAAACCAGAATAATGATAAATGTGATAATGAAGGAGAATTCCGTTTATCCCTTCATCAGATGCATAAGTTAGAAGAAATGTTAACGGAAAATAAACTCAATAATAATATACTGGGTCTGATGGACTTTATAAAAAAAGTAATCGAGGGCAGGGAGTATGGAAAGTTTATTTTCACTAGAAATCTGAGTAAAGTGCTGCAGTTAATTGGAGAGTTGGGAAATACATATCATTTTTCGAGAGAGGATTGTGCTTATATCAATATTCAGACAATTAGAGAATTATATATGTCTGCAAAAGATATTGAAAGAAGTATCAGGCATTCGATTGAACGCGGAAAAGAAGAGTACGCAGTGACTAAGACACTTACGTTACCGCCGGTTATTTTACAGTCAGATGATGTATGGAAATTCTATTATCCAGATACAGAGGCAAATTTCATTACACTTGGCTGTGTTAGAGGCGACAGTGTTGTTTTGGAAAATGGAGTCACGAATGTAGAAATTGCAGATAAAATACTGTTGATTCCGAGTGCGGATCCGGGATATGACTGGATTTTCTCTCATGGAATACGCGGACTCGTTACAAAATATGGAGGTGCGAATTCACATATGGCAATTCGTGCGGGCGAGTTGGGAATTCCGGCAGTGATCGGTGTTGGAGAACAGAAATTTGATGAATTAAAGAATGCGTTGAAACTTGAAATAGATGCAGGAAGTAAAAAAATTAATATATTGAGAAAGAAGAGGTAAAAAAATGAAATTTGGAGATTTTTCAGATTTGGCAAAATTTTATGTGGATCGGCCTGGATATTCATTAGATGTTCTGAATTGCATACAGGCGCATATTATGCAACAAAATGGAGTTAAAGAATTAACAATTGCTGATGTGGGGGCAGGAACAGGAAAACTTACAGAAAATTTAGTTAGCCTTAAATGCCCGGTTCATGGATATGCTGTGGAGCCTAATGATGCAATGCGTGAAGAAGGAATCAAACTGTTCGAAAATTCTAAGTTAATAACGTGGAGAGCTGGAAGTGCAGAAGATACAGGATTAGAAGATTCATCAGTAGATTGGGTGTTAATGGGGTCGTCATTTCATTGGACTGATGCACCTAAAGCAATGAAGGAATTTTATAGAATATTAAAACCAGGCGGATTTTTCACTGCAATTTGGAATCCTAGAAATATTGAAAGTAGTCCACTTCATATGGAGATAGAGCAAATTATATATGATGAGATAAAAACAAAAAAAAGAGTCTCATCTGGAAATAAATTAACATCGGAAGAAATGGCTGAGAAGATGATGGGAACAGGATTATTTGACCATATGCTTTTCATTGAGGGAAATCATAATGAGACAATGACGATAGAACGGTATATGAATATCTGGAAATCGGTAAATGATATTCAAGTTCAGGCAGGTGAAGAAGGATTTAAGAGAATTTTGGATAAGATTGCAGAGAGATTAAAGGAATATAAAGAAATTCAAGTACCATATCGTTCAAGATCATGGACAGTACGTTCTAACAAGGAGTGAAAAAGGAGCGTTTTATGAAAACTGTTTTGTATACACAAAGAGTCGAAGTGGTTAAAAGCTATGGTGAGCGAAGGGATTGTGCGGATCAGAATATAGCAAGATTTCTTAGCACATGTGGTTTTTTGCCACTTCCGGTTCCAAATATAAAGGAACTGGCAGAAAAAATGATGATGGAATTAAAACCGGCGGGAATTGTGTTTACCGGTGGAAACAGTCTTGTCAAATATGGCGGGGATGCACCAGAGAGAGATGAGACAGAATATGCCATGCTAAAACTTGCATTAGAATATGACATTCCGGTATATGGGTTTTGCCGGGGGATGCAGACGATTCTTGATTTTTATGGTTGTGAGCTGAGCACTGTTAC
>OJMJ01001295.1_pt1 | contig 10709 bp, 10 predicted proteins | sample 1597181 | NCBI WGS metagenome assembly OJMJ01 (sample SAMEA2452126, study PRJEB22498) | human gut metagenome | biome: human feces; feature: human gut; material: feces | place: Australia | collected 2012
GCAAGGTATGTTTTGAGTTACTCAAAACCTTTGGAGTTACTCTCCAAAGACCTTGTCCTGCCGGGTTGGTAGCCTCTCCGAAGTCGGGCTCCCCATGTTCCAATCTGACGATATGTTACATAAACTTATAATTTTTGGGAATTACGGTAGCAAAGACAGAACAAAACTCGACATCGAAGTTTGCTCCTACAGAAAAAGGATGGCAAGAAATACGATCCCACCATCCTTTACATGAAATTTTTATGAATTTGAACCTTATTACGCTTGTTACACTTGGATTTTTTTACACATTGTGAAAACGCTTTTCCAATTCATGCATTCGTTCCAAGAGTTCCTTGAATGTTGGCTTACCGCCAAATATCATGGACGAGCACATGCTCTTGTAGTCTTGTTCCCATGCTGCCTGTATCTCTGAGGGAGGAACAAGTACTATTCGTTTTCTTACATCGGGAGTATAGTCCATGCCTCTGACGCTTGTGAATACCTCTCGATGATGGCGAATGGATTCCCAAAGATCATCATCACCGATAGCTTTTAGCGCAAAGTCTTCATCCATCATTTTTGACAAATCATATAGGTGTCTTGACTTGCGTTCCGCTATATCACCCCACCCTTCCACAGAAAACAGTTCATGCAAGAGGAACGCCTTTTCAAGGAAAGTCTTGCTTGCCAATGCCGTTGTCACTTGGCTGTCAACAAGTGTAGTTTGAATGGAAGGGAACAATTCTTCCACCATGCTTCGGATATAAGTTTGTTCGTTTGGTTCAAGCAAAGACCTTGCACCTCTATTGAGGTTTCTATTTTCTGAGCTGTACTATTCATATACTTACCAATTTTGTCACAAAAAACACATTTTTATGTGACAAGATAGTATTGTCATAAGTTGTACATTTATGCAAAAAGGATGGCAAGAAATATTTATCCTACCATCCTTTATATTATTTATAGAGAATTTCTATGGCAAACTGGCTATTCTCTCTATGAGTCCATGAAAATGTTCATTTGTCTTTTCCATTATATTAGCATTTTTTCTAGTATTCAGAACTTGTGGGTTAAAACTTGTTGTAGCGCTCACCAAACCTTTCTAAAAGGTTATTTAAGAAATAAGCCCACCCTGCAGGATATTTTCTCCAAGTCTCCTTATTTTCAGATATGTAACGACAAATATAAAGTTTAAATTCGTCTACAGAAGAAAAACACACCTCATCTTCATGCCTTACAAGCCTCAATCTATTTTCCAATGCACTAACATTGTTATAAGACTCATTTTGTACTTCAATAGCAGCCAAAGGATAGAATGATTTTAAGACATTTTGCAATAACTTTTCCGATTCATCAACATACCATACAAGTACATCATTTAAGCCGCGTTTTTGAAGATTTTTAAATACTTGCTTCCAAAAGCCAACTTTGCGTAATGTAGCAGCTGACGGATAAAGCCCCATCAAGGACTTACTTCCTGAACGCTCCATACCCATCACACATACCATAGCATGTTGACAGACTCTTCCTTTCCTATCCTTAATTTTAAACGGGACTATATCTACCCAACAAACCATTATTTTATAGAAATGACAGATATCATTTTGTATTTTCTTCAAATTATTATGAGAACGAGACTTTACCAAATGGTTCATGTCGCAAACTGATAGTGATTTAAAATAAAGGCTTAGCTCCCTATCTATGTAAAAACGTACCTTCCTTCTCAATGAACTTTCAAATCCTCCACAAATGATTACTTTAAGTTTTTGCATACCTAGCAAAGCTTCGCTAGAATTATACTTAAACTTATTTAAAGAACAAACACTAGAAGATTTATCAACCAAGGACATATCAAACTCGCCTCGCCTTACAATAGCAAACACTCCTGCTCTTTCTCCATATTTCCAATTTCCTATTAATTGCGCTCCATCATTATCAGCATCATTCAACAAGCATCCCGCACCATGCGGTTTCCCCCTCAGGAAATACCCTTCAAAGGAAAATCCCGAATATTTATAAAGACCGTATCTGTCAAACAGACCATTTTCAACATGTCCTTGATACGAAGTGCCATCAGCAAAAACAAATTTGCCTTCACCACATGTTTTGCTCAGATGGTCATTAAATTCACCAATATAGGCATCTCCTAACTGCATATTCAAACTTCTTGTTGGCGTATCAGAAAGGCATAGATAAAATCCTTCTTCATCTTCACACTTTCCTTCCTTCCATTCCCCTTCATAAATATCCCCATTGGGATACTCCATGATGCCATGTCCTTCCATAGCACCATACAACCATTGTCCATTATAGACAGAGCCATCATTAAACCATGCCTGTCCAAAACCATCTGGCTTATCCTCTATACCTGTTTCACCCTCATACCATTTAATTCTATCAGCAACATCAATGTCATAATCCCAATAATCAGGCATATGATTTCCCAAACATGAGTTATAATAGCGATAGAAACGACTACGAGAGTCCATTAGATTTAGCCATTCCTCATGTGTCAACAAACCTTGTATTTTTTCATCATCTAATAGAGAGCTAAAAATATCAAGTTGATTGGCAGCACCTATAGGATTAAAGCAACACCAAATTTCCATTTTAGCTCGCAGAGTAGCAAAAATATCATAAAGGTAAGCCAACTCTTTTTGATGAGACCATGATAGGGTCTGCATTCGCAATCCTCTTTTCACTTTTTCCAAGATTTCATCCTCATCAATATTTGGTTTGCCTTCCGACAAGAGTATATCTTCCCATTGAGCTTCCTTTCCCCAACCTTCTTCTCTATAATCGTCCATTGTTCAATTCATTTATTACCAAAAGCTCATTATTAATCATTTTGAAATATTCAGAGAGTCATATCTTTGTTTGGTATAATCTTAGCTAATAGCTCAGGATGAACAACTGCATTTTTTTAATTAGATATATTCTAACTGATTCACCAATCTCTCACAACGATTTCTAACATAACGTCCTGGAGCTTTATAAGATATGACTCTTGCAGGGACACCAGCGGCAGTTGCTTTTGGAGGAATGTCCTTTACAACGACTGCTCCCGCACCAATTATAGCCTCGTCACCAATAATAACATCTTCCACAATGCAAACGGATGGTCCTATATAAACATTATTGCCGATATGAGCAGCTTTACCATCATTAGACCCTATTGTTGTAAAATGACTCAGATTACAATTGCGTCCTATTACTGCATTGGGATTAACTACAATGTTTATACCATGCCCTAGACAGAGTCCTGGACCGATTTTCGTACTAGGATATATTTGAACCCCATAAATTCGAGACATTCGTTTGTGCATGTAAGCAGCAAATAAATAAAACACTGTGGGTTTTGATGCCAACCGCAGCCAAAAGCAATAGGTAAAACTATGATTCCATCGACTAATAATTGCCCATAGAATTCTCCACAATGTCGGGCGTTTCCCATATCGAGCATAATCGCACTTTATATAAGTGTAAATCTGTTTTAAGTTATTATTTTTCATTTTTATTTAAGAGGAAAACACATAAAACGAATAGGGTGGTATAAACAATTGACCAATACTAAAGGATGAGCATTCTTTACCAGAGATCAGATCTGTATACTTAGATTTGTTCAAATGTCCTCCTAGTTGAACAGCCATCTGTAGAGAAGTTGGATTTAATACAATTATTGCCTCCTCCGCATTTATATCGCCTTCACTTAGCGTTCTGCAACTCAATCTTTTATATACAAGCAATTGATTGCTGTCACCATAAATTGTATGCCAAGCACCATCTGCCAACCACCTTTTTTCTCTTCGGAAATGAATTAGTCGGCTATATACTTTTCGTAACCATCTTCTATCTCCTGCTTGCGAATGCTCCCATAGCGTCTCATCCCATTCCATACATTTTCGGCAATCAGGGTCAGAACCACCCTCCATTCCTATTTCATCACCATAATACACCATAGGTGTACCTGGAAATGTAAACAACAAAACAGCTGCAATAGCGCTTTTTTTTATTTTTACAGAATAATCATCGCCCATACCTATTGCAGTCATTATACGTTCCGTATCATGATTGCTCAAATAATTGACAACTCCTATTTGAAAGGTTGAAGGATACTGCAACCATAAATTGTGCATATACCCATCAAAAAAGGCTGAGCTGATGTTTCCTTTTAGATAGTCTATGACTAATTCCCGCCAATGATGATTCGTAATACCTTGTAACATCTCAGAGTTAACCCAATGATTGCCATCATGCAAGATTTCCCCTAAGAGCCATTTGGAAGAAGGCATAGCATTCAATTTCTCTTTTATTGACTTTACAAAATCGTCACCGAGTTCATTAGCAACATCCAATCGCCACCCATCAATATTTGCAAGCTTTGTCCAATACTCAACAACACCAGTTAGATAATTTGCACATTTTATATCCATTGTATTCAATATAGGAATATGCGACAAATTAGCAAAACCTCTTATTGACCCATCAGAATTTCTCTCAGCCCAATTATAAAAAAATGATTTTTCACCTTTTGTTTCTATATCCTTAAATACAGAAACATTTTGACCATTATGTTCTACCCTTAAATTCTCACTACAATGATTAAACACACCATCAAGAATTACGCGGATATTGTTATCATGAGCGACATTTACCAAATTCACAAGATCTTTTTTGTCGCCAAAACTCCCATCTATGTTATAATAATCTTCTGTGTCATATTTGTGATTGGATGGAGACTGAAATATTGGAGTCATATAGATACATCCTATCCCCAAAGTTTGCAAATACTTACCATCAAACGCCAAGGAATGCAGAATACCCTGTAAAGACCCTCCAAAAGTTGCCTTATGGTAAAAGTCATTGCCAGGGGGACGAATTTGCCAAGATAAGTTTCCTGGTTTATCCTTATGTTTTCGATAACGATCAACAAAAACCTCATACAAAGTACAGCCTCTTAGCCAAGAGGGCAAATTAGGAAGATAATGACATAAATCTTTTTTCCGTATCATTGGTATGATAAAAGAGAAAGGTAACGCTTCTGCTATATGCTTGTTTTTTCCTACTTCGGAATACCAATAAAGATCTGTTCCATAAACACCAATAATAAAATTTATATCACACTTCCAGACTTTCACAACTCCTTCCCAAATAGAATCATCGTTATCATAATAAATTTGCCTGGCTAAGCATTCACAATATTCATTAGTATTTATGTACCTATACCTCCATCGAATAACGACAGACTTACAGTAGCCACTTACACGGCATACAATTTTGATATTCTGTCCATCCAACAGATAAGCAGAAATCAGTAAGTTTGCACTTTTAGCATTATGGATTATAAAGAATGACATCCTATCTCGACTTTAGAACCAAGTCATCCAATAAATCGCCTGCATTATCACATTTACACATCATGTCTTTTAAAATTCCATGTCCAAAAACACAGCCTTGGCAAGGTTTATCTAAATAACCCCCATTTTTTACTATTCCTCTCATTTTCTTAGCTTTTGGTGAGTTCCAGATCTCATCAAAATTAGCTTCCATAAGATTACCCATTTTCGGCTTATAGGTAAAACAACAAACAGAAACATCTCCATTGGGTCTAATCGTTGCCATAGACCATAAGCCAAAACAACTCGTCGGCTGTTCAACCTTATCTGCTAAATCATAAATCTCTTGGTACTCTTTCAAGCCTTTGTCAAAGATTGCACAATAGGCACCAGCCAATGCTATACCTTTCTCTTTTGCAAGTAACCTCAAAGAGGTAAGAGTTCTATTGACCAATAACATATCATCTTCAGAGAACAACATATCTTTAGGAGCGAATTCCCAAGGGTTTACCAAGGCACCACCAAGTTCTCCCGCTCCTTTATCCAATGCAAAATCAACAAACTTTTCCAAACTGCTGATATTGATTTTAGAAATAACACTATGAAAGCGAAGCAACAGACCTGGCAAACGATACTTGTTTATTAACTCAATTGTGTTCATTATATGTGCATAAGAACCTTTCACCCCTCGTGACTTATCATGTTCTGCCTCAATAGTGCTGTCCAACGATATAGTTATAATGTCTGCATTTTGAACTATATCTTTTGCATTGTCTTCTGTAAAAAGCGTTCCATTAGTCCATAAGTGACATCTCATTCCACATTGTTTAATACAAGTCATTACCTCTTGTAAATCCTTACGGCAAAGAGGTTCACCTCCCCCTATCAAAAGGATTTGTTTCACCCCCATACGACCTAATATCTTGACATTTTTCAACAACACCTCTACCGGTATTTCTCCTTTTAAATGTTTCTGATAATCTTCCTTATGGGTTCTATCACACATCGGACAACGCATATTGCATCTTATAGTTGATTCTATAGACACAGAAGCAGGAACCTTCATTCCTGATTCTTTTTTCCAAGATTCATACAAAATATTCATGAAATATAATTTTCTTTGTTTTTAAATTTACATCCAGTCTATGGTCTCGATTTCTCTTTGTAATTTTACAAAATCATTATTCCCAATACGATAAGGGTTGCTAATAATGTGTAAATATTCCAAACTATCCAACGGAACAGCCAAAAAACGAATCCTATCAACAATATTATTACAGCTATCACATAAAAGCCTATATAGCCAATTATGCAACTAAAAATTAAACTTAGGATTCCCATTAAGATTCCCTCTTTGGCAAATGTTCCAACAACAAGAATCACTAAATATAGAAGTCCTAGACCCAAAGCACCCGCAGCAAAAAAACTAGTTATTTTCGGATAAAATCCATCATACCAATTTCCAAAACGCCTAACGGCATTATCTAAACGAGTCCACCAATTATCATTCGAAGATGATGATTCAAGTATATCCCAATCTGTATACGCTTGATAATGAGGTAGGGCGTTACTCGCTTTTCTTACCAAACGTCCATATTGATCAAATTGCGCCATTATTAATGTGTTACTTTGAAATATAAATACTTGTTGTTACTTGAAGCGGATATTTGAATATCTCAGCTTGTTCGCCACCAATTTGGGGATTATTTGTATTACACACCAAGGTGTACTGTGTTAAATAAGGAACCAATCTTTGTATAAAGCCTGGTGTACTACGATTCAACAAATCCAATATTATCTTAACTCCAATGATTGTGATAAAGTTAACATCTGCAGAAATTCCAGGCTCAAAACTAACTTTCTCCAAATCTTCTTCTGTCGTATAAAATCTCCTATTTTGCGTCACGCGCCCAGAGATATATCCCATAGCTTTCAAAAAATCACGATAAGTAGGCATCCCATTTGGTAAGCAATAAAAAATTTCACCAGCAAAAGCACGTTCCCAACAACCAATAGAAATAAAGGGCATTTTATTTTCCAAAGCGAAATCACTAGCATATAAGTCTCCTTCGCGATTATCTGCTCCTCCTATAATGATAGTATCTTCATTACAAAAATCTTCCATTTCCCCACGATCTATCTCTTGAATCATACAGTTCTTCTTCATGACTGTAGCATACGGATTGATTTGAAAGATGCGGTCTGCAAGTGCATCCGTTTTAAAATGACCTACATCATATATTCCGCATTGATGGCGACAAATGTTATGGTATCCAAACACATCATTGTCTATAAGCATAAAATTTCCAACACCCGCTTTCGCCAATTCTACAGCCACCAAACTGCCTACAGAACCACATCCTACAAACACTGCTTTTTTCTGCAACATTACAGTAGATTCCAATATTCCAACATTGCGTGAAAAGATATCCATTTGCAGCGCATAAGACTCGATTTTCACCTCGCGAAGAGTGTCTATTTGCAAAAGATGTAACGTTTGGTTCTCCCACCATCCAATAAGACCAGGAAGCGATGGTTCTACACGTAAGGATATATTCTCCTGCAAAATGTTTTTCACCTTCTTAACTAATTCATCAGAGGTAGCTTGTGAACGAACTGTCCTAAAACGTTCTAGTTTTGTCTTCGTATAATCCACTTCCAAGTCTAGCAATCTAATACAGTTTAATTCTTCCTTAGTCAACTTTTCTAAAGGATTATATCCCAGGACCTCACCTATAACCAAACTTTTCTCTCTCTCAATTTTAACATCTTGAGGTAATATATTATAATAATTTGTATTGGGAACATAATACCCCTTGAGAACTCCTACATATTGAACACCTTCTGTTACATAACTCATAGAAGAGGGTAAGGCAATTCGAGGCTCTCTTTTCGTTTCTAATCTAAAACTTTTCATCTAGTTAGTTTATTTAAAATTTCCTTAATATCCGAAAGAGCTTGCTTCATCGTGTATTTTTCACCACATTCTGACTTGGCGATTTTTTCCTTACAATTTTCTGTAGTTTGTTCTGAATTTTTATACTCTTTTTCGTTAGAAGTAATTTGTTCATTTGAAATTTTGTTCAAATCAGGCAAACTATCCTCGGATGTATACCATAATTGCAAGTACTCCTTTGGTATTAAATCACCATCATCTACAAACCAGTCTATATGTGTATATTTTCCTTGCTGACTAACATGATACATTGTGATTCGCATTTTTGAGTCGCAATTTACCAATGCAGAGATTGACCCATAAGTTTGTCCTTGCGCAAACAAGAGATTGGTTCCATCATCTGTAGAGGAAAATGTATCTAAGCTACCTGGGTGTCTATGCCATAATCCTAAGACTTGCAAATTCCCAACATATTGTCGCGCCACTACATTAGAAAGATAGTTAACAAAGACCTCATCATACTCAAAATACCCCCATTTGTGCTGAGAATTTTGACCTGGAGGGATGTTCTCTACTACAATACGGACACCATTGTCCAATACATATCCTATAAGGATACCGCCTGTTTCAACTGGATTCTTATGAATCGTTTCTGTAACAATCGAATTGAATGCGCGTTGACTAAATACTACATAAGGTTCATTTGCCATAATTTAAATTCCATCTGGTTTTTGAAATAGATTCGGATCCAAATCCCCCGTCATAACGAGCTCTAATGCCGTTAACCATTTTACAGCCCATGTTAAGGTTTGTACAGCAGTTGTTGTATAGGCATTGTCACCAATTATTCTATTATTAGACATATCTTCCGCACGTGTTGTACATAAATATCTTCCACCCTCTCCATCATTTATAGCATGATGTGGGCGAAATCCTAAGGCAGCATCAACTTGTTCCATCGTTGGATCTAACAAATACACACAGACAGAGCCCCCCATACAAGGTGTTGGATGATTAGGTTGATACACAGCCATTACTTCCCAAGATTGACCTTGCAATATGCCTGGTGCAAGTTCACCTACCCAACACAAGCAATTATACCATCTAGAAGAGCTGTCATCAATTCGTTGCAACTCAAATTGAGGAAAAAAATGCTTCATTGCTTGGCATTCTGCCTCATAGAGTTCTGGATCCAAGACATACCATTGAGCAGCCAACTTGCCTTTTTGCGTCATCAATTCGGTTTGTTCCTTACCAGTAACATCACCAGAGGCACCTATATGCAAAGGCTTGCCACTAGCCAAGTCGTCCGCAATTTTCTTACGTTTCAATTTACTCACATCAATTGCCAGTTTTCCCTTTTGAGTCATAAGCTCAGTTTGTTCTTTCCCAGTAACATCACCAGAGGCACCTATATGCAAAGGCTTACCACTAGCCAAGTCATCTGCAATTTTTTTACGCTTTAGTTTACTTACGTCAACCGCCAATTGTCCTTTTTGTATAAACAAAAAATGCTTCATACAATAAAAAATTAAGTTATATACTACGTTATAAAATATCTTTATTTCCTCTATTAATTTCTCTCGTGTCAACTTATGATTGTCTATATTCACGAGTTGTTAACTGCCTATTTTTTCACAATAAGCGCTCGGTACGTATGCCGTCAAGACAGTCAGCAAGTTGTCCACAACAATGCCCACTCGCTGTTGTCCTTTGTGACGTGCCACTATTCCCATAAAACCTTCAAACTCACCTTTTACCACACGTACCAACTGACCTTTCTCGAACTTTTGGATTTCTCCAGAGACAATGATAACATCATCTTCCTTTGAAGCGCACGCAATTTTGAGACTTTCCATCTGATAGTCAGGAACTATCAATGGAGTTTTCTCTATTCTTCTGCCAATATGTATATGGTGATAATAAAAACGAAGGAAAGGGAGATTTTTGTTGTCGTAAACAAAAAGTTTGAGTTGTTCTTCTGTTCCGTGAGCGAAGAAGATATTAGGTAAACGTGACTCAGTAACAACTTTGCGCTTACCATTTATAAGTTTAACCGTATCGATGGTAGGATAGAAAGCCGTAATGCCTTTGGCTGTCATATAATCATATGCCTTTTTCTCTCTGCCATAAGTGGCACGTAAGGCATACCAATGAGGAACATCTTCCTCTTTTTGCGCTTTAGGTTTTACTGCTATATGTGCATTTCTGGTGGACACCCCTGTTTGTGAACTCTCCGCAGATACAGTGCTTTGAGCTTTGGGGAGGGTGTTGGAGGTAAGTCCAACACAGGGAGGAGTTTCACCACCTCCTACGGTGTGTACATTTTTTAATGCACGTTCATCGACTTTCATATCGGTGTTAACTTATTCTAAGCAGAACCCAGTTAATAAATTGACACAAAAAAAGCGTGGAATCGTCCTGTTGTCCATTCCACAGTCTGAGGCTCTTGCATTGCCTATCTAAGTCGAACAGACAACGTCAGAGCCCACGCC
>OJMJ01001297.1_pt1 | contig 10693 bp, 10 predicted proteins | sample 1597181 | NCBI WGS metagenome assembly OJMJ01 (sample SAMEA2452126, study PRJEB22498) | human gut metagenome | biome: human feces; feature: human gut; material: feces | place: Australia | collected 2012
TACCACCTCAAGCAGTTAGGAGCAAAACTTGGCATCCGTGACAAGCTCACCCTTTATGTCGCCCGCCATTCTTGGGCAACGGCAGCAAGAGACAACAACGTCTCCATCTCCGTCATCAGCGAAGCCTTGGGACACCATTCAGAAGCCACCACCCAAATCTACCTCCGCACCATACAAACCTCCGAAGTGGACGATGCCAACGCCAAAATTCTTGCGGCGATATAACAGCAGAACAATAGAACAGCAGAACAGCAGAACAGTAGAACAGCAGAAAAGCAGCAGAAAAACAATGGGCGTCAACAAGTGGACCAAAATGAACCGTTTTTCCGCATCTCTTTGTAAGAGATACAGAAAAGTTTGTAACTGTTTGATAATCCAATAACTACTAAAACAAAGCCTCAGAATCTTTTCGGATTATTGTTAAAAATGTTGATTGCATATTAATATTTTATCGTACACAATTCGTTCATTTACAATATTTTTCTTATTTTTGCACTTGGTTTCTGTATCTCTTACAAAGAGACACCGAAGAAGGAACGATTTTGCGAGAGGTTTTATGAAGAAAAATAGGATCGTACGGCTAATCATTCCGAGGGTTGCAGACTATCACGCTCTTGGGTCAGGAGCACGTTTGTGATTAGAGGTTTACCTTCGTGGAAATAGACTAACCAACCCTTTCTTGCCAAGTGTTTTGAATCTCAAATTCACGACACGGGGGAATGAGAGGTACACCCTGACCGTAACATCAAAAACAGACAATGACGCCATCATACACCGAAAAAAGTTGGTTCGCTTTAAAGATATTTTTTGGCAAAGGCAAGCCGATAAAAGACTATTTCGTCACCAACAACATAGAGCACGTCTATGATGTGAAGAAAGAGTTTTGGGACAAGACCAAGAAAAAGTGTTTTGTCAAGGACGTGCCTGTCATGCCCAGCCTGATCCTTTTTCGCACCACAAGAGTAGAAGCCGAGCATATAGAGCGTCTGTTTCTCAACAAGGTCATGCTCTACCGAGGCAAAAACTCAGAAGACAGGAGGGAACCATCCAAAATTCCAGAGCGCGAAGTACAGATTTTCAAGATCGTTGTAACCTCAGGCGTTGAAGGCCTCGACTTTTACGACGATTACAATCCCAAGTTTGTCCAGGGCGACAAGTTCCGTGTCATCGACGGTCCCTTGAAAGGCGCCGAAGGCTATGTCGTTCGCATCAAGAAAGACCACCGTCTCTACGTCAGCATCCAAGGCCTATGTGCCGTCACCACCGGCTACATCCCCAAGGCTTTCTTGCAGAAGATTGAATGAAAGCAGAAGAGTGAGTGAGTTCCGTGTGCAAAAAATATTCGTGTCATCCGCGTTATTCGTGTTCAAAAAAATACAGAGTGATATCCGTGTTCAAAAATCTCGTGTTCCCCATGTGAGCGCACCGCCGCGAACAAAGATCCGTATGATCGTAAGCTGTCATTTTAGGCCGTCATGTGTACCTTAATATAAATATATATTTTTGCCCCGATTTTTTAATTTTGGGCCAAATGAATATAAATGAAGAAGGCAAGTACTATGCCTCAATGGTTCGTAAGTTTCGAATCGAGTACAATAGCAAGAACCTTCATGGGTTCTGTAAAGAACAAAAAGTAAGCTATACCAAGATGCTCCATTGTTTACTTCTGATATTCGTAAGCACAATTTGGGTCCAGTGGAGTATCTTTGCGATGTGTTCCGCAGAATCAAGAAAACTGCAAAGGACAAATTGGTAGACTTGCTCGCTCATAGATGGCAGCTGGCAACAGTTGCTTCTTGGGCATAAATTTAAATGACTTTTTCTTAAAAGATAATAAATAGCATTCATTTTAGGGCTTAACGTGCCTAACGTGACCGCTTACACCGCTTACAAATAATTGATAATATGATGTTACAAATTATCTTCATTTCCGTATTCTTGTTTGGAGCAGTAATCGGATGGCTTGTGGTTTACTTTGTGCGCAAGTATAAAGATTATAATTCTAAAGTGTTAAGAGATACCATTATGTTGTTTCTGGGTGGAGGATGTATGGAAATACTCTTGTACCTGATAGATAAGCAAACAGCTCTATGTGCTTTTGCTGCATACTTAATTGGTATTACTACAGCCTTTTTCCTCCATTGGATTTATCAATTTATAGTAGCAAAGATTTCAGCTCCAAAATTTATGGATCCTCGTAGCAAATATGATTTGTTCTCTGGTTGTAATCTTTCTGATAAAGAAAAGGGTGAAAGGTCAATGGCAGGTTATCAGTTAGAGATAGTAAATCAAGGATTTCTGCAACTTAGTAAAAAACTTATAACTGAGGATGAATTCATTGATCTGGTAAAAAAAACAGGCTTAACACGTCAGGTGTTTGAAGAGTTGACAAGTCATCCAATGGGTGATATGTTTTTGTCTCCAGCTCTTACTGCATATTTGAGAGCAAAGAATATATTTGACGTAATAGAGGGTGATGAACGAACCGACAAATAACAGGCGATTAGACGTTTTAATTGTTTGTATAGCTTAATTAGTGGTATACATGAACCACTTACAATTCATTCGTCTTAATGTAAAGACGAATTAGCAAAAGGTTAAAAAAATAAAAATATTTGGAAGTTAGCTAGAAAATAATTACTTTTATCATTTCAATGAACTTAAAGTATATTAAATATGACATATAATTCCAGCGAAATCATAAATGCAAATATTGGGACAGCTCGTGATAATATGAGTTGCCCTATACATAATTGGTATAGGTTTACTGCTGGTTTTTCTTATAAATTTGTTGATGAAATTATAGATGAATCTCATGGCTTAATAAACTCTGTTTATGAACCATTTGCTGGTTGCGGAACGACTTTGGTTGCTGCACAAAAGAAGGGAATCCATGCAGTTGGTAACGAAAGTCAGCAATTAATGTGTGATGTTATAAATGCAAAATTAAATTGGGATATTGATACTGATATATGTTTGATGTATGTTAAGCAAATAGAAGCTTATATAAAGGAGCATATTGGTCTAGGTGAGGGAATAGCCGAAAGTCATCCATTATTGGTCTCTTTATATGATGCAAAAACCTTGGATGTTTTGTATTTAATTAGGGATTCTATTCGTATGATAAATGATGAAAAGTATAGATTATTCCTTGAGTTAGCATTAAGCCAAACTCTCCACAAAGTAGCATTGCATCCTATAGCTGTACCTTATATTGTTCGTTCTAAAAAATTGACACATTCTGGTCATTGTTGGGAGCGATTTATTGCGATTGTTATGCAAATGTTGAAAGATTTGGATAGTTTGCCGTCTCGTATTAGAACTTCTGTTGTAAATCATGCGGATTCAAGGCTGTATAATGAAAGTATTGAAACAGACTCCTGTGATTTGTGTATTACATCTCCTCCATATTTAAATAATTTGGATTATGGTGAAGTTTCAAAGGTGCATACGCATTTTTTCGAGATTACAAAGGATTGGCATGATATAACAGATAAGGTTCGTAAACATTTGGTTACAGGGTCCACTACTCATTATCGAGATTGTGATTTTGACATAAATAAATTCCATAAAACAGAGTTTGCTGAAGCAAATGTTCGTTTGATGGATCAATTAGATACACGTTATGAAGTCTTGGCTAATATCTGTAAAGAGCGTAAGGGTAAAAAAAGTTTCCATATATTGATGATGCATTATTTTGAAGATATGTATTATGTCTTAAAAGAAATGCGTCGCATTTTGCGTTCAGGAAGTGAAGCTTATCTGATATTGGGAGACTCAGCACCGTATGGAGTTTATACGCCTACAACTCAGTTTTTAGGTGAGGTGGCTCTATCTGTTGGTTTTAATGAATACCAAATTTATAAGATTCGAACACGTGGACATAAGTGGAATATTAAAACTCGGCATAATGTAGAGTTGTCTGAAAATATATTGTTATTGGCATGATGTTGGATATAGATTTAAGGCTGTTTGCAAAAGATGTTCTATATGTATCTCCAGAGTCTAGAGATTCTGGATGGTCGTATTTTAATGTTTATTCATTGCTCGACTTTAAAAACATATACAATGTCTATTATGAAAATGAAAATGTAAGGAGTATCCCTGCATTATTAGATTATTGCAGAGAAACAAATGTGTTTTCAGAATCTGGTAAGTCATGGACTCATAGGAATCTGTTGGAGATAGTAAATGCATTAAAAAAAACGGGTCTATTAGATATAAAGACTTCAGCACCTTTGGCTGGAATGGCATTTGATTGCAAAAGTAGTCAAATGCTTACTAAGAATGATATTATTTCATTGAGAAAAGTCTTTTATTCATATTTTAGATTCAAAGATTTTTTGCAAATGTTTCAAAAGGCTCCTAATGAGTATATATTAGCGTACATGTATGAGAGTCGTTTTTTTAATAGATTCATTTCTATAGCAGAGAAAAAAGAATACTATTTAGAGGACTCAAAACAAGTGACAATGCGTTTTTGGGATGTGTTTACAAAATGGGGTATGACATTAAAAATCTTAAATAAATGTTCCTTAACTGCATTAAATATAGAAACAAATTGTTATGAATTGCAAAATGGTTATTTGGTAAAGGAGTCGACAGACATTCCTCAAAAATTTAGAGTACTCAAGTTCATGCAAGATAATTTTACCTCTGAGTGTGTATATATACCTGATTTAGAAAGAGAGATAATCTTTCATTTAGGTTATCATCTGGAGGATATAAAGGATGCTATTATTTCTGAATGTACTGAATACTCAAACACATTTAGGCTACAGAGAATAACTGAAATTTTTATTGAGCAAGGGGAGAGAATATTATTTCCTTTTGTTGACGGTTCATATATGTCTCATATTTTAAAAATTTGAATTATGGGTATAGATATTTTAAATCAAATAAAAGCAGCGGAGAATTTACAGTCCAATTTAGCAGAAAAATTTGGATTGAAGTATAATCCATTTCCTCGTTCAGGTATTGCAAATTTGGCAGATTCAGATGAGGTTACTTTAGCGTTACAGCCAGCTTTAAGTAGTACAGCTACAGAGATTGTCGATTATATGAAAGATGCTTTGTCTTTTGCAGGAACAAACGATGAAGACAAGTATCTTAGTTTGGTTATTTTGGGAGAGTACGGCTCTGGAAAAACTCAAACTCTGATGTTTATAAAAGCATTATTTGGTTCTTTAAAGACTACTACTTTTAAACCATATGTTGTATATATAGATAATCCGGGTTCGAAATTGTCAGAATTAATAGGCGAAGTTATTTCCCAAATAGGAATAGAAAATTTTCGCCGCTATCTTTGGTCTATTTTTCTTGATTATATGGATAGGGAAGATATAGAGGATCCTGATAAGCGCATAAGAAAAAATGTTTTAGTTGCAGAATTAAATGCGCTAAATGGAAGAGAGTTGAGCTTGTTCTTACAAAGCATAAATGATAATGAAGCAGAGTTTTCATGGCAAAAGCTGTCAATATCATATAAGTACTTGATAGATAGAATAACTTTCTCCATTAAATCTTCTGGTAGAAAGCAAGTCGAGGTGTTGTTTAAAAAGTATCTAACAGACTGTTTCTTGTCTATTTTCAAAATTTCTTCAGTTGCAGAATATTTCTACGATATTGTTACTGATAATATGAATGTGACTAAATCTTGGGATAATATAGTAACAGGAAATGTTAAAAACATAGATAAGAGAGAGGTCTATTTGTTGAAGGCTATAGTAGCAATTGTGAAGAAATATTTGGATGCAACAGACTTTATTATTCTTGTAGATGAATTTGAAGATTTGGCTGGTGGTAGAATAAAAGATTCTGACGTTGATAGCTATTTGAGAAACTTACGCACTCTGATAGATCGTGAAAAGAACTGGTGTTCTGTTTTTGCAATGAATACTGCTGCCTATGGTCGAATTCAAAAGATAGCAGCTCCATTGGTAAGCAGAATCGGAGACAGAATAATCATTCTTAAACCTCTTACCACGCTTGCTATGGTGAAAACCATGATTGCCAATTATTTGGATTTAGCTAGACTTGATGAAGAAAACAAACATTCAATAAAACCATTTACAGATGAAGTTATAGATTTGTTACTTTCTGTAAAGGAAACAACAATGCAGGGGTCTCCACGTTTTATCGTTCAGTCTTGTTATACGCTCTTACAGAGAGCTTCAGAACAATTACCTAAGAATGGTCTTATTACAAGAGAATTTGCACAAGATATCTTTAAGGATAAAATTCTATTTTGATGATGATAGTTGATGAAAAATTTAAAGTTGATTTTTTCCTTGATACAAATATTTTAGTTGATTACGTTCAAGGAGAGAATCAACTTTTAGTTCAAAGTTTGGATTATTTAGCTAAATGTCCATTTGTAACATTACGTTCTTCCCATTATGTCGAGTTTGAATTTACCGAGGTTAGAAAGAAGAATGAATTCTTTAAGATAGTTCATGGTGAATATCCTAGTAAGAAACCTGAAGATCGAAAGTGTGTTAAAAACTATGGCAGTAATGATTGGAAAGATGGTGATTTCGATTATTTGAGTTATAAGGATACTATACAATCATGTATAGAACAGAATTTAAACCTTTTAAAGAATAATCTTAAGGTTGATTTTGATGACCATGTACTTCATGAAAAGTTGGTTAAAACTACATGTAAAATAGTTCTTCAAACAAAAATATCTCGTGAAGATAGTATGGTTTTGGTATCGTGTATGTATCCAAAACCTGTTGAGAAATTATTATATTGTGTCATTTTGACAAATGATAAACAATATAATGATGCATATAAAAATTCTGAAGAATGTGTAGATGAAATCTTAGGACATGACGATGTATACTTACCACAGTTCTTTTGTCTTAAGGATATGCCAGTTCATCAATTGAAAAATGAATCTGATATAATAGAGTTTTGGAACAAGGCCATAGCTTCTTTTATTAAAGATAAAAATGCAAGTGATTACGTTGGACATACTATCAAGCCAAATGCTAAGTCCATTACTAATGGACATATTTGGTTTGATATGGAAGAAAAGCATAAAAAACTTTATGGCTCTGATGGATTAGTATTTATTTCCCAAGATTTATCTGATTATCAGAACTTAGTAAATTGTAATAAATACTATTGTAATGATGGCTTTTGTTCAGAACTTCCTTTTACTGTGCCTGATGATACAAAATTTAGTATAAAATTAGAATTTGAAGATATAGAGATTTTAAGTATAATACAAAAAAACAGGTATTATGTTTTCTATGATGGTAAACATGAAAATACTCCGTCGCTTAATTTTGATTTATAAACTTTAGCCTCCCGCAAAGAGGAATAAGGGTAAGCACTCAAATTAGGGCTTAAGTTAGAAAGAAGTTTCTTTGCTGCTGAATTTAAAACATTTGATTTATGTACAGCAGTGAAGATTTGGAACTTTTTCGATAAGTGAGAACAATGAAAGCTCGCTTTCGGATTGTCAGTGATGAAGGGGCAGAGATGGTTGCTACTTATCATAGCATTATTAGCACAGTGAAGATGCAAGGACGCTCCACTTGGGAATATCTTGGTAAGTTTTTTACTAAAAGTCTGATTAAGCGAATAGAATCAAGCTCGCTTGAATTCTTGAGCGTGAAGACTTTATCCAATGTATTTAACGGTTGCAGGGATTTTTTCAGTATGCGACCTGACAAAATCGGATTGGCAATATGCCAATAGTTAATAAACAAGTGAAATTTTTAACATCTCAATATATAGGCACTTGCAAAAGTGCCTATACAAAGGGCTATGCCCTAAATTGAGTACTAACTATACATATACATTTAGATATATATGTTAACTTATGACCCAATAAAACATATTATCTCGTTTGAGGAAGAACCAAAAAGAACAAAGTTTAGACTGGATAAAATCGAACTCTTGGTTTGTGATAGCCAGATGATTGATATAGACTTGTCTTGCCAAAATGATTTTTGTGACGGCGACACCCTGTGTCAGTTCTCCCTTCTCATAGGAGTCAATGGCGTCGGTAAGACAACGATATTACGGAGCATAGTTGATTTCTTTATCGACTTTCATGAATATTACAACCATGATGGTTATAGAATAACGACTCGTAAAAACATTCAGGTAGTTGGTGTAAAATATCAGGCAAACGGAAATACCTACTATGTTTGTAAGAATGAAAATGAGAAGAAATTCTATGTAAATGATTCTGATATACTAAATCAGAAGATACCAATACCCAATATTGTTGCTTCGTGTTTTAGTGTATTTGATACGTTTCCGATAAAAAATACAATGTCTTATCTATTAACAAGTCGGTACGATGTTCCTTTTTATACTTATGTGGGAGCAAGGGCGGCAAATAATACTTTTTCTGCTACTTCTTCTCTTTTCCACATGTTGTATAATTTGTTGAGCTTGGAAAAAGTAGAAACGATTCTTAAAGTTCGTGATATCCTTAAGTATATGGGATATGATGATCGTATGAGATTGACATGTAAATTCATACAATTATCAAATGTACAAAGTTTTGATGAATTCGTTCAGGTCTTAAAAGATGCAAGAGATATTGGAACTCCTGTTAGGCGTAGAACGTGGTATATTGAAAACTTCTTGTTTAATGATAAAATTGACAAGCAAAAAGTCTTTTCGACATATCTGAATCTCTGTAAACAATCCAGTAAAGGCTCAAGTATATGTCACTATGATTTTCAGTTCAATCAATCTCATGTTCAATCTCATAAAGACGATCTTAGAAATTTATATTTGTTGAAGCAGTTGAGGCTGATAACACACACAAGTTTATCTCTATATAAAAAAGGTGAGAAAATCAATTGCCTTGATATTAGCTCTGGTGAACTCAATATGTTCTGTACAGTGGTTGGAGCTTTATCTGCATCGGAAATGGAGAATGCTTTGATTCTCTTAGATGAACCTGAGATAAGCCAGCATCCTAATTGGCAGATGTCAATTATTGATTTTCTAAATAATGGATTGAAGGAAAGCCCTTGTCATCTGTTGATTGCTACGCATTCTCATTTTTTAGTATCAGATTTGCCAAGAAAGCATTCCACAGTTACTTATCTGAATAAGACTCATGAAGGATTAGTTTCAGAGCGGATAAAAGAAGATACTTATGGGTGGTCTGCTGAGGAGGTATTATTGAAAGTCTTCAAAGTACCTACTACTCGCAATATCTATTTAGCTAAAATAGTAGGTGACATGCTTGACAAGATAGCAAAGGGTGAAATCGAATATCAAGAAGTTGCGGATAAGGTAGAATTTCTAGCGGAAGTATTGCCAAATATGAGTGATGTAGATCCAATGAAAAAGATAATCTCGACAATCATAAATACCTTTATTCATGAAAAGTGATTTAGAATTATCAGATTTTGTTATTACATCGCCCTATACTATGACTTCTGCTGACATAAAAGCGGTATCTAAAGCTAGTAATGGCAATCCGCAAAAAGAAGATTGGGAAAAGTCTTCCCTCAAAGCATATAAAGACCGGGTTAGACGGTATTATCGTCAGCAGCAAAATGAAAAATGCGTATATTGCCGTATGGATGTCAGTACAGCAACAAGTTATTTTCATATTGAACATATTGTACCGAAGTCTGTGCATCCGGAATGGATGTATGAGCCTTTTAATCTATGTGTGGCATGTCCCAACTGCAACTCAGCAAAGAAAAATCAGGAGGTATTAGAGAATAAAGATATAGCAGACCTCCCTACAGAATCATCAGATTATCTGATAATACATCCACATATAGATCGGTATTTTGATAATATAGAAATAGTTGATGGCTTGTTGTATAAAGGGCTGACGCAAAAAGGTGAATATACGATAAAATTATGTAATCTAACCCGCCCAGAATTGCTTTCGGAACGTGCTAGAGTATTTATACAGCAAGAGCAAGAACCTGACTCTTATTCCAAGTTATTGATAACATATATTAATAACTCTAGGTGGATAGGTAATATGAATAATTTGCTGGACGAGATCAAAAAACTGATGAATATGTTAGAGGGTAAAGCTGAATGAGAGTAGAGATTAGCAGATAAGGAGGAGTAATGTATGTTGACTCAGCTGAAGGGGCATTTGATAGAGTTCTTTCATTTACCAGAGGTTGAGGACGATACCATTTGGGAGTATGATAGAAACGAGTTTTTAAAATCTATAGAAAAGAAAAAGTAAATGTCAAATCAAACATCGGATAATAAAGTGAATAGTACATTACTTCAATAGTTCGTTAAAATTTGAGATAACGGCTAAGCGGCTTTACGCTGCCAGCCAAAGAGTTCTTTGACAGTATGACTAATTAACTTTCGGTTCGGTATTCTCCGACACTTGTCGAAAATTAATTTAGCGATGTATGTGCTTGCCATAATTTCCTTGAAAGAAGCCATGGAATACTGCATCCCATTTTCCTTCATCATCACCTTTGCCACATTCTGTGATGCGAATGATGCATTGTAGGAAAAGTCCAACTGGTTCTTGTGTCTTGCCTGGCAATGCGTAAGGCCGGTATACTGCTTTGCATCGCGAAAACAAAACTCTATTTGGAATCTTGAGCGATATGTGCGCAACACATCCTCACCCGACATGGATGTCTTTGTTGAGAAGAAAAGCTTGTGCTTTCCGTTCGGCATAATCCAAATGACAAGACGCACTTTCTGCTTCAATGCCTTT
>OJMJ01001300.1_pt1 | contig 10674 bp, 8 predicted proteins | sample 1597181 | NCBI WGS metagenome assembly OJMJ01 (sample SAMEA2452126, study PRJEB22498) | human gut metagenome | biome: human feces; feature: human gut; material: feces | place: Australia | collected 2012
TGAAGTCTGATTAAGTTGCTTATATTCATATCTTGAACCAACACTCAATGAGCCACCCCAAAGCGGAGAGGCATAGACAGCGTTTGTAATAAATGAATACGAATCATTATCCACTCTTGAGTGTAAATTGTAGTCATAGTCATTGTTTCCTGTATTCTCCGAGAGCATAGATTGCTTCGAATCCGAATAACTATTTCCAAATGTATTGACCACATTTATGGCAAACAGACGGCCTTTCTTTAATAAATAGCGATAGTATAAATCTACAGCCACCGTATTGGAACGACTCTTCAAAAGGCTTGTACCTTCACCATTATATTGGGTGTCATCTGTCGAAATAAGGCCCGCCCTTTTTTCTTCATCTTGTAAGGGTTCAATGATAGTATATACCTTAGCATTAAACAGATGATTACCCTGATATCTTTGGTACGATGCACTGATGTTATGATATTGACCTTTATAGCGACTTGTACCCCTATATTGAGAATGTAGTTGCGGACTATAAGTGTATTCAGCAAGATTATCAATATTGCCTATGTTTCTGTAATCAATCAGATAATCCAGTTTTACTTGGTTCAGAGAATCCGCATATGTCAAGTCAATCTGGTTTGTTCCAAATCCTGTGTTTACAGCATTAGAAGAGTTGAAATAACCGGTATAAGATCTATCGTGCCTCTTCTTCACAACAATGTTGACTACAGGCCCTGCAGTCAGACTCATGTATTGAGGAGGAGCAATAGAATAAAACTCTACGTTCTTTATGTCCTCACCCTTATATCCACGTAAGTCATATGCCGTTGATGGAACGCCATTTATAAGGATAAATACATTTTGTCTGTCCCAAGAAACCAATTTTGTTTCATTTATTGCTGTTTGGAACAATTCTAAGGAAGAAACTGCATCTAAAGCATTTGTACCAAACTTTTTATTGTCGTTTGATAAATATAGTACATCGTGATCACCCTTATGAATAATCCTTTCTGCTTTAACCACAACTTCACTTAGTATAAAAGATTTGATAGTATCTAATGATTCTTGAGCATCACCATTCAAAACAAGAAACAAGAGACTAATTATTGCTAGAACCTTTTTCATAATTTTTTTATCCGAGTTGATGTTGCAAATAGTCTAATAAACTAACCTCAAAATTTTCGTCCATAACTTCATATTTGCAATGACTGAAACCTGACATGTAATCACGAGGACATAACCCCATACATACTGGAAGTCTATTACATCTAAGACATTTTTCGTTTTCGAATGTTGGGGATTGACATTTCGTGTCATAACTATTTTCCCACCCATAGCCCGCTGCATGTTACTTACATTCAGCTCGGCGTAGGCGTTTCTCTTGTGGTCTTAGAAGAGCACGTCTCCTATAACGACAGTCAGAGTGCTTATAATCCGACAACAAATGTAATAAGAAAAATCCAAAATAAAGAAAGAATCGGCAAGAAAATTGCCATAAGGGTAGGGTGCCACGCTACAACAACAATGTTGCCACGCTACAACAACAATATTGCCACGCTACGCAAACAACGTTGCCACGCTACGACAACAATGTTGCCACGCTACAACAACATTGCTACGCTACAACAATGTCGAGAAACGGACAGAAGATGAGTTAGAAGACAAACTGGAAGATAGACTGGAAGATAGGATGGAAGATAACCCCTATTGTTCAGATATCTCCCAGCCATTACTTCGCTGATACACAGCACATTATACTCCAAAATGGAGGATATGGTAGATTTTTTCGCAAAACACTTTTTCTTAACCATATCTTTAAACAATGTAATTTTCACAAGACTACGGCAGGAATGGAACACCTTCCTTTACTCATAATGTGATGGTGATATGGGGATGATTTCAACTAATCTTCTTTAAATGCCAGCTTGTCAAACTTGGCTTTAAGCATTGGAGCCTCCGACTTACGAATGGAGAGTTTCATCTCGCAGGTGTTGTCGTAGGTCTGGCTGATGATGCGTGGCGACATGTCCTTGATGATTTTCATTACGTCGTTCATCATAATGTAAGGAAAATCGAAAACAACCTCCTCCTCTACGAACTGACTTACAATCTCTGCGTTGGCTATTGCCTCTGCCGCTGCAGTGCGATAGGCAACAATAAGTCCGCTTGTGCCAAGATTGACACCTCCGTAATAGCGCACAACAATGATAAGAATGTCTGTCAACTCGTTCTTGTTGATCTGACCGAGAATGGGCTTGCCAGCTGTGCTGCTCGGCTCGCCGTCGTCGTTGGCACGGAAATCGGTGCGGTCAGCACCGAGCATGTATGCCCAGCACACATGACGCGCGTCATAATACTTCTTGCGAAACTCTGCTACGTATTGCTTCACTTCCTCCTCGGAAGTGACATGAAAGGCAAAAGCGAGAAACTTACTGCGTTTCTCGCTGTAAAAGCCTTCTGCGGGTGTGTCTGTGATTGTAAGAAATTCGTCTTTTTGCTCCATTGATATTAAATTGACAAGTAGACAAGGCGAGATGCATAACAAACAGTTATGCAAACCACCTTGTCTACTCGTTGCTTATTCACTTATCTACTACTATGTTACGACAGCTTGTGGATGATGAGTCCTGAGCGGAGCTTAGGCTCAAACCATGTTGCCTTCGGCGGCATGATCTTTCCGCTATCGGCGATGTCGATAATCTGCTTCATTGAAACCGGATAGAGGGCGAGTGCCATACGCATCTCGCCGCTGTCTACGCGACGCTTCAGCTCTTCGAGACCGCGAAGACCTCCTACGAAGTCGATGCGCTTGTCTGAACGTAAATCGGTGATGCCGAGCACCTTGTCGAGGATAAGACGGCTCGAGATGTCTACATCAAGAACACCGATAGGGTCGTGGTCGTCGTATGTGCCCTGCTTGGCTGTGAGCGAATACCAATGTCCGTCGAGATAGAGTGAGAACTCGTGCAGACGCTGCGGCTTGTAGATGGCCTCGCCCTTGTCCTCAACCTCGAAGTTCTCGCGCAATGCGTCAAGGAACTGCTCTGATGTAAGTCCGTTGAGGTCCTTTACAACACGGTTATAGTCGAGCACGGTGAGCTGCGATGCCTGGAAGCAAACAGCCATAAAGTAGTTGTACTCCTCGTCGCCCTTATGGTTCGGATTGTTCTTAGCCTTCTCTGCGCCAACGAGAGCAGCGGCAGCGCTACGGTGGTGGCCGTCGGCGATGTAGAGAGCCGGTATCTTGGCAAACTCCTTAGTGATTACGTCGATGTCTGCCTTGTCACTAATAACCCAGAACTGATGACCGAAGCCGTCGTCGGGAGCAACGAAGTCGTACTCGGGCTTTGTTGCTGCGTAGCGCTTGATGAGCGCGTCGAGCACCTCGTTGTCAGGATAAGCGAAGAACACCGGCTCGATGTTGGCGTCGTTTACGCGAACATGCTTCATGCGGTCTTCCTCCTTGTCGCGGCGTGTCAGCTCGTGCTTCTTGATGGTGCCATTGAGATAATCGTTGACGAAAGCACCCACAACAAGTCCGTACTGAGTCTTGCCGTTCATGGTCTGAGCGTAGATATAATAGTTCTCGTCTGCGTCCTGACGAAGCCAACCCTTCTCCTGGAACATCTTGAAGTTAGCGGCTGCCTTCTCGTAAACGCGCGGATCATACTCGCTTGTGCCAGGCTCGAAGTCAATCTCCGGCTTGATGATATGATAAAGACTCTTCTCGTTATCGCCAGCCTCAGCTCTTGCCTCTTCACTATCGAGCACGTCGTAAGGACGTGATGCTATTTCTTCAACAAGGTCTTGCGGTGGACGTACGCCACGGAATGGTTTTACTGTTGCCATAGTATGATTATTTTAAAACCCCACCACTATGTCCTCCCTATGGGGCAAAGGGGTGGGGTTATCGGGGATTTTTACTTAATTACTTGTTAACTTGGAACTTAGTGCAGCCGTCAGCGAAGAAAGCATTGATCTGCTTAGCAGCTGCGATACCAGCGTTGGTGTTAGCCTCTGCTGTCTGAGCACCCATCTTCTTAGGTGTAGAGAAGTATCTGCCTTCGAACTTCTGGAATTCTTCGTTAGCGTCCGGCATGATGTCTGTGATGAACTTCAGGTCGGTGCGTTCTGCCATGAGGGCAAGGAGTTCAGGCTCGTTGATAACTTCCTTACGAGCTGTGTTGATGAGGATGCCGTTCTTGTGGAGTTTGCCAACAAGAGCAGCATTGATGCTCTGCTTTGTTTCGGGAGTAGCAGGGATGTGCAGCGAAACGATGTCGCAGTTCTCGAAGAGAGCGTCCTGAGAGTCAACTGCCTTAACGCCAGCAGCCTCAATAGCCTCCTTCGGGCAGAAAGCGTCGTATGCATAAACTTCCATCTCGAAGCCCTTAGCGATGCGAGCCACGTTTCTACCAACGTTGCCGAAAGCGAGGATGCCGAGTTTCTTGCCCTTCAACTCGCTGCCCGACTTGCCGTTGTAGAAGTTGCGAACGCCGTAAACGAGCAAACCAAATACGAGTTCAGCCACAGCATTAGAGTTCTGACCAGGTGTGTTCTCAACAACAACGTTCTTCTCTTTAGCGTAAGCACAGTCGACATTGTCGTAACCGGCACCGGCACGTACAACTATCTTAAGCTGCTTTGCAGCGTCGAGCACCTCTGGTGTAACCTTGTCTGAGCGCACGATCATTGCGTCAGCACCAGCCACAGCGTCAAGGAGCTGCTGCTTTTCTGTATATTTCTCAAGCAGAACGAGTTCGTTGCCTGCACCTTCTATCTCAGCCTTAATGCCGTCAACCGCTGCCTTTGCAAACGGTTTCTCTGTTGCCACTAATACTTTCATAGCTATACTATTTATTAATGTTCCTTTTCAAAATCCTGCATGCACTTAACGAGAGCCTCAACGCCTTCCATCGGCATAGCGTTGTAGCAGCTTGCGCGGAAGCCACCTACTGAGCGGTGACCCTTGATGCCGACCATGCCACGCTGTGTAGCATACTCGAAGAACGGCTTCTCAAGATCCTTGTACTCGTCGTTCATAACGAAGCAGATGTTCATCAGAGAACGAGAGTCCTTCTCTACTGTACCACGGAACAACTTGTTGCGGTCGATTTCGTCGTAGAGCACCTTAGCGCGAGCCTCAGCACGGCGAGCCATCTCTTCTACTCCACCCTGAGCCTTAATCCAACGCAGTGTTTCGAGAGCGCAGTAGATAGGTACTACTGGAGGCGTGTTGAACATAGAACCTTTCTCTACGTGTGTACGGTAGTCGAGCATTGTCGGAATCTGACGCGGAGCCTTACCCAAACATTCATCCTTTACGATGATGAGGGTAACACCAGCCATAGCGAGGTTCTTCTGAGCACCTGCATAGATACAGTCGTACTTAGCAACGTCGATAGGACGGCTGAAGATATCAGAAGACATATCGCCGATAAGTCTTACAGGCACTTCCGGTTCCTTGCGGATTTCGGTACCATAAATAGTATTATTAGTTGTAATATGTAAATAGTCGAGATCTGTCGGACATTCGTAATCCTTTGGATAGAATGTATAGCCTGCGTCTGCAGAAGAAGCCACCTCAACAGCTTCGCCAAAGAGCTTAGCTTCCTTCAACGCCTTCTTTGCCCATGTACCCGTATTGAGATAACCTGCCTTCTTAATCAAGAAGTTGTAAGGAATCATACAGAATTCCAATGAAGCGCCACCACCGAGGAACAATACCGAATAGCCTTCTGGCACCTTCAAGAGTTCCTTGATAAGGGCTACAGCCTCATCAACAACGGGTTGGAAATCCTTTGCACGATGGCTAATCTCTGCCAAAGAAAGTCCTGAACCATTAAAATCCAAAATCTGTTTTGCTGTGTTTTCGATCACTTCGCGAGGAAGAATAGAAGGTCCTGCATTAAAGTTGTATTTCTTCATCTGCCTGTTTGTTATTAAGTTAATATAAGTTTGATTACTATCGCAGGCGAAGTTACAATTAATTTTTGAAAGTAACAAGTAAATGTTTACAAAATGTTACTCTTATTTTATCTTTTACGCGGTTTCAACTTTACTTCTGGTATTTTCAACTTGTCACCAGCCTTCACTGTATGGCAGTTATTCAGCACCTCAACGTAACATTCCATACCTTCTCCAAGATAGGCTTTACTAATTGAGGCGAGCGACTGCCCTGGTTGTACGGTAACCACTTTGGCAACACCAACAATAATATAAGCACCCGTACGTACACGAACATCATAGTTGTAGTCGGACGGTGTGGTGGCTGTTGGTGCTGCAGACATTACTGCTGTAGAGCCAGTCGCAGCCTTAGAGTTAGACGCACGAACAGAGTCTTTCTTCTCTTTCTTTATGTTTTCTGCGGTGTGTGCATCTGCTGCTTTCAAAGCATCATTAGACGCTATTGTATCACTAACAACACACTGCGGTTCAACTGCTACCACCGTATCTTGTTGAGCATACAATCGTGTCTCAAGTCTATCTATGACATGGTTCTTCTCTTCTATTCGCTGATAAAGGAAATACATACCTATGCCAATACTCACGAGTATAACAAACGACGCAATAGTGAGAACATACATCATACGCGGACTGCGTTGCTTGCATCCACCAATAACAAAGCCTTCATCGTCTGACTCATCTATGTCGTTAGCCGACTTTTCTTCGTCTGCCTTATTGTTATCACCATCTATTGGTTCGCTCTTTGGAGCCATCAAACGACGAGCCATGTCACGGTGTTCCTCTGTGTTTACCACTTTTGATGCAGGTTCTGAGGGGGAAGGCTGGTCGGTTGGCTGATCGGTTGGCTGATCGGTTGGTGCAGTTGGGGACAACTGCACCCCCTGAGGTTGCTCAGTTGGTGTGGGTTGATTGGCGGATTGGTCAGTCAACTGATTGGTTGGTGCAGTTGGGGACAACTGCACCCCCTGAGATTCCGTTTCAATTACAGAATCGGAGAGCTCATCCATTTCATCATCTATTTCAGAAAAATCGACTCCATCGTTAAGCACTACAGTCTCAAACTGTACAAACGGACGATTGACACGGTCGCGCAGCAAGACCTCGGGAGTGAACGAGATTTTGTTGCGTCTATCGATGATAATACGTTCGCCAGTATTCACATCTACACTGGCGCGTGCGCTCACCGCCGACACCTTGAAAGTGCCGAAGCCTTTTATCTTCACCGAGCTATCAGTGTCGTCAAGTTCCTCATTTACTACATCGAACATTGCACCGATAAAGTCGGAAGCGTCACTAAGCGATAAGCCGTACTTATCACTCAGCTCACGAGCGAAATCATTCACCTTAGCCATTCGCGTCGTCTCCTTTCTTCATCTTGTTCTTCACCGATGTTGCAGGCTTGAAGTTAAGCACAATCTTCGGTGGAACGAGCATACGCTGCCCCGTTGACGGATTGACAACGATGCGCTCCATACGTTTCTTCAGTTCAAAGGTACCGAAATCTGGTACTGACACATTCTCACCTTCATCGAACGTAGAGGCAATAGACTCTAACACGCAACGCACCATGCGCTGAGTGTTTTCCTGCGAATATCCCGTGCGTCGAGATAGTTCTGTGATGTATTCCTTGTTGTTCATATATAATATAAGGTGAGAATGTGTAATGATTATATTATTCTACTTCGCCGTAGAGGTCGAAGTCGTCGCTATCGGTGATACGTACGTCGTAGAACGCACCGACACGCAGACGGCGCGTAGCCTTGATTAGCACCTCGGGGTCGACCTCTGGTGAGCAGAACTCCGTGCGACCGATGTAGTAGTCGCCCTCTTTGCGATCGATGATGGTCTTCAGAACGCTGCCAACCTTAGCAGCTTCAATCTCTGCACTGATACGCTGCTGCACAGCCATTATCTTGTCGAGACGACGCTGCTTCACTTCTGCTGGCACATCATCCTTGTAATGTTCTGCGCTGTATGTGCCTTCCTCCTCAGAGTAGGCGAAAGCCCCCATACGCTCGAAGCGTGCCCATTTCACAAACTCTACGAGTTCCTTGAAGTCTTCCTCTGTCTCGCCAGGGAAACCAACGAGCAGTGTTGTGCGCAGATGCAGACCCGGCACCTCCTTGCGGATGCGCTCTATGAACTCCATTGTCTCCGCCTTAGTAACATGGCGATGCATACGTGTGAGCATATTGTCGGAGATATGCTGCAGAGCGATGTCTAGATACTTGCAAACGTTCGGCTTCTCACGAATAACGTCAAGCAGTTCAAACGGGAACTGGTTAGGATAAGCGTAGTGCAGACGAATCCACTTCACGCCCTTTATATCTGCGATGTCCGAGATAAGGTCAGCGATATGACGTTTGCCGTCGATGTCCACTCCGTAGTATGTCAATTCTTGAGCGATAATCTGGAACTCCTTCACGCCACTTGCCACCAGTTCGCGTATTTCCTCAAGTATCTCCTCCTTCGGACGGCTTACGTGCTTGCCGGTGATAATTGGTATGGCACAATAGGCACAACGGCGGTCGCAACCCTCGCTAATTTTTATATAGGCGTAGTGGTGCGGCGTAGTGATGTGGCGCACGCCAGAGCATGTAGGCTCTTCGGGCTTGCCGAGGTCGGTAAGCAACTGCTTGAAGTTGAACTTACCATAGTACTTATCCACCTGCGGAATTTCCTCTTCGAGCTCCTTCTGATAGCGTTGTGAGAGACAACCCATCACGAAGAGTTTGCTTATCTTGCCCTCCTCCTTTGCCTGAACGAGTTCGAGGATGGTGTCTATGCTCTCCTGCTTTGCGTCCTCAATGAAGCCGCAAGTGTTGATAACAACAATTTCGCCCTCGATGCGCTTTGCATCGTGGGTGCAATGATATCCAGCCTGCTCGAAAAGTGTCATCAGCTTCTCGCTGTCGACAAGGTTCTTTGAGCAGCCCATGGTTATAATGTCTACCTGTCCTTTCTTCATAATTATTTCTTGAACAACGAATCGACGAACTGGCGCTTGTTGAAGAGCTGCAATGCTTCCATCGATTCGCCCAGTCCGATATACTTCACCGGCACCTTAAGTTGGTCGCTGATGCCGATAACCACTCCACCCTTCGCTGTTCCGTCGAGCTTTGTGATAGCAAGCGATGTGATTTGTGTGACCTGCGAGAACTGCTTTGCTTGCTCAAAAGCGTTCTGACCGGTACTGCCATCAAGCACGAGCAGCACCTCGTCGGGTGCTTCGGGCAGCACCTTCTTCATAACATCCTTTATCTTCTTCAGCTCGTTCATCAAGCCCACCTTGTTATGCAGACGTCCTGCGGTATCGATGATTACGACATCTGCTCCGTTTGCCTTAGCCGAAGAGAGCGTATCGAAAGCTACGGATGCAGGGTCGGCACCCATCTGCTGCTTTACTACGGGCACACCTACGCGCTCGCCCCAGATGCAAATCTGCTCAACGGCAGCGGCACGGAATGTGTCGGCAGCACCGAGATACACTTTCTTGCCCGACTTCTTGAACTGATAAGCGAGCTTGCCAATGGTGGTTGTCTTGCCGACACCGTTCACACCAACAACAAGAATCACGTAAGGACGATGGTCGGTTGGCAATTTCCAATCGTCATTATCCGCAGTATTATTCTCTGTAAGCAGCGATGCAATTTCATCGCGCATGATATTGTTAAGTTCTGACGTAGACACATACTTGTCGCGTGCCACACGTTCTTCAATGCGCTGGATAATCTTCAAAGTTGTTTCTACACCTATGTCAGATGTAATCAGAGCCTCTTCAAGATTATCGAGCACTTCGTCGTCGACGGTAGATTTACCCATGACAGCACGAGAAATCTTGTCGAAGACACTGTGTTTTGTCTTCTCCAGACCATTGTCAAGAACTTCTTTCTTGTTCTTATTAAAAAATCCAAAAATTCCCATATAACGTTATTTAAGTGCAAAGATAGTGCAAATTAGGCGCAATTCAAAACGAAAAGTAAAAAGACTTGTGTTTTAGTGCCAAAATGCAACCTATATTTATATTATTTCAGCTCCACTACCATGCCCTCTCGCGTCAGTTCTGACGCTGGAAACACGGCGCGAGCCTCTTCGAGTAGCACCTGTTCGTTGTCGTATTTCGAGCTATAGTGACCTAACAGTAGACGACCTGCATGTGCATCGCGAGCCACTTGTGCAGCTTGCGCTGCCGTACTGTGACAATACTTAGTCGCCTTCTCTGCGTCTTCCGTAGCATACGTCGTTTCGTGATAGATGCACGTTGTGCCTTCGAGCTGCTTATGCAGTTCGGGCAGATAGCACGTATCGCTGCAATAAGCGTAGCTGCGCGGTGGGTCAGCAGGGCGTGTCAACCTGCTACTTGGTATCACGTTGCCATCTTCGTCGGTCCACGATGCACCGTTCTTTATGTTGTTTATCTGTGACACGGGGATATGATAAAAATCTATCATGTCGCGACGGATATGCGGCAATGTCGGCTTCTCGCGGAAGAGGAAGCCTGCGCACGGCTCGCGATGCTTCAGCGGTATCGACTCAACAGTCAAACTGCGGTCTTCGTAGATGACTGCACGCTTCTTCGTGTTGACAGCATGAAACTGTATCTCGTAGTCAAAGTCGTTGCAGAATGTCTCCAGCAGCATATCGAGCACGGGTTTCAGTTCTTTCGGAGCGTAGATTGCGAGTGCCATGGTGCGACTCGTAATGAAAGACAAAACACCTGCTAACATACACAATATT
>OJMJ01001305.1_pt1 | contig 10648 bp, 9 predicted proteins | sample 1597181 | NCBI WGS metagenome assembly OJMJ01 (sample SAMEA2452126, study PRJEB22498) | human gut metagenome | biome: human feces; feature: human gut; material: feces | place: Australia | collected 2012
GTATGCTTCAAACGGCGTTCCTTTAAGCTGTTCAACCGTCATGTTGCGTGTGAGCTGATGCACCATTGTGCTAATCATCTCAAAGTGAGCGAGTTCATATGCCCACTCATGATGTATATATTTTATTAACAAGCCATAAAATCAAGCTCTCTATACTACTTTTGAATTAACAAAGCTCTCAAACCATTCGGTAGACCTTTCTTTTTTCTCTGATGTTTGATACTCTTCTGAATTAACAAAGTTCTCAAACACTTAAACGGCATTGTTCAGGACTATAATCGTTTGATACTCTTCTGAATTAACAAAGCTCTCAAACTTTGGGTTGGTATTGACGGTGGGGTTGAAAGGTTTGATACTCTTCTGAATTAACAAAGCTCTCAAACCCAGAATTCATTCCACCATGTTGCAATATTGTTTGATACTCTTCTGAATTAACAAAGCTCTCAAACTATATATGTGTTATAAATATAATAAAATATGTTTGATACTCTTCTGAATTAACAAAGCTCTCAAACAAACTTATAAAGTGTATAAAGAACAGGGAAGTTTGATACTCTTCTGAATTAACAAAGCTCTCAAACATATAGCTGAGAAATTACAGAAGCTTTGCAGTTTGATACTCTTCTGAATTAACAAAGCTCTCAAACATATGTATGACTATGATAAAGTAGAGTATAGTTTGATACTCTTCTGAATTAACAAAGCTCTCAAACCTCACTCTTAATTATTCCTCGCTTTCTGCTGTTTGATACTCTTCTGAATTAACAAAGCTCTCAAACATCTATCTCCTGCTCATAAAAAGCCTGTAAGTTTGATACTCTTCTGAATTAACAAAGCTCTCAAACAAAAGGGGATGTAATAGCAGGAGATCTCTGTTTGATACTCTTCTGAATTAACAAAGCTCTCAAACAATAGAATAAAAAGCTGGACCTATACAGTTGTTTGATACTCTTCTGAATTAACAAAGCTCTCAAACCCTATCTGGGCTAAGGTAGGATTATCTTTAGTTTGATACTCTTCTGAATTAACAAAGCTCTCAAACCTCACCACTATTATTATTAATGTATTGTATGTTTGATACTCTTCTGAATTAACAAAGCTCTCAAACCAGTTCCAAAGGGCATGAAGGACATCATCAGTTTGATACTCTTCTGAATTAACAAAGCTCTCAAACATTTGAATCCTAATGACTACACAAAGAAGGGGTTTGATACTCTTCTGAATTAACAAAGCTCTCAAACCACAGATGAAAACATTGAAGATATGGCAGCGTTTGATACTCTTCTGAATTAACAAAGCTCTCAAACTATATTACTATGTTGATTATTATAATTATTGTTTGATACTCTTCTGAATTAACAAAGCTCTCAAACAATATCTTAACTATATAGCAGATTATTATAGTTTGATACTCTTCTGAATTAACAAAGCTCTCAAACCAGATCGCGGCGCTATTCGGTATAAAAATGGTTTGATACTCTTCTGAATTAACAAAGCTCTCAAACTAACTTTAATATACTTTTATCACTGAAAACGTTTGATACTCTTCTGAATTAACAAAGCTCTCAAACAAATGACATAGAACTTTATTTATCGCAGTTGTTTGATACTCTTCTGAATTAACAAAGCTCTCAAACAAATAAGTTTGCAATCAGTTACATTGACTGGTTTGATACTCTTCTGAATTAACAAAGCTCTCAAACCTCAAATTCAAAATTTGAGGTTCTCACCGAGCTGTATGTGCAATGCGATTACACTGTTAATTCATCTGGTTCTATTATGCACCTATCCATGTCTAAAATCCAGCGTTTTTCCTGTAAATTCATATGAGATTGGTGTGATTCTGTTAAAATAAGATTAACCTTCTCATATCTGACAAATTCATAAAGCATGTCAATATCTTTTTCATTCAAATAATCTTTCAAATTTATAAAAAAGAAATTTTTTATATTACATATTCTACTTTGTGCCTTTATATATTCAATAATATTTTCAAGCAATCCCTGAGCATTATTTAAAAGATGCATATTAAATATTTTTAACAACGACGATATTTCGAATTCCAAATCAAATTCAAGAGCATATGAACTATTATCTGCAAGTTCATCCATAAACGCAATCAAATCAGATTTTACCTGTATGTATTTTTCCTGACAGACTGTATCAGCAATTTCCTGCAATTCTTGATACAGTTTTGTCAAAACCTTTTTACTATTAAGCTCTAATGCAAACGGATTAAATATAACATCACATGATTTTACAAAGTTCTGCTCCTTTACTCCATCTGATACTATTATTGTCCCTGCCTGTCCTTCTGCCTGCAGATTCAAATTCATTAAAAAATCAACATATGCTTCTGTATTTTCAATAGTTATAACCGTAATTTTATTTTCCTGAAGTTCTATATCCAGATTTCCAACACTCCAGACAACCCTCATACTCATATAATCACCAGTCTTTCATCTGTATCCAGAATATTACTTTTCCCACGTCCTACTATATATTCCATTTTTGCATATTGTTTTTCTGTAACTTTGAGTAACTGTACTAATCCTGCCGGTGGCCTGTTTTGCTTAATGTTGTTGATATACGCATCAGCCATTGTTGAATTCTGTACAAGTTTACAATATACAGACTCCTGCATCATAACAAAGCCGGATTTTATAAGATATTTTCTAAAATTATAATAATCACGTCTGCTCTTTGCTGTTATTACAGGCAAATCAAAAAATACAATTATTCTCATATATCTATAACTCATCCTTATAAAATTTTATCAATGATGTATCATTTTCATTTAAAGCATCAAAAACACTCTTGCAATAAATTTTAATGGCATTATTGACTACTTCCCTTCTTCCAGCAATTGTAACTTCCTGTTGTAATATTCTTAAAATTTCAAGTTTTTCTTCTCGTTCAAACTTCTGTGGCATTAATGACCTTACAATATAATCAACTAACGGACGGAATGGTTCCATTAAATCAGAACCAAGATTAAACTGATTAAACATATTATCATGAAAAAGTCCTATCTGTGTTATATAGCCATTAGAAACTATTTCTCTGTTAAATGTAGACAATATAATTCCGTATCCATAATTTAAAGCTGCATTTATACTGTTTTCTTCTGTTCTTGTAAAATCTTTGCCAAACAAAGCATTAAAATATACTTTTGCTGCATGACCTTCCCTGTTACTTGCATCGCCAATTTCTATTTCATTAATATAATTATATAGCATTTCTGCTTCTGCAAGATTCCATTCATCAAGATGTTTTGCCTGCTTTAATATTTTTTCACGTACAATCTCAGTCCATATAATTGATTTAACGTCATTTGTCCATGCCATCTGCCGCCTTATTTTTTCACTTGTATCATGTGCCCCATAATACGATACAAGTTCAGATGACGGATTTCTCTTCTCATCACAAAAAATAACTTTAATCTTTTTCTTGGTAAGCTCACTAAGCAATGCTGCTGTAAGGGATACGGCTGTACTCTCTATAATAAGAATTGATATTTCGCTTATATGTATCTTTATCTCTTCATCTTTACGCACAACCATATATCCCATATGATAATCAAGCTTTGCACTGCTTGAGATTACCACTGTACGCCAACTCATACTCTTAATAAATCAATTCTGTTCTCATATAATCCCGTGACAGATTGATTTATTAAAAGGCATTCTTTAGCATCAGTTATATTTTTGCTTATAAGCATTTTTCCACTTATAGATGCACCGCCTATTAAAGTCAAATTAGCACTAACTATTCCAACACACGTCAGTTTTATAATCTCAATAAGCAATTTTATTTGCTCTTCTGTAGTAAGATTTACAAACTTATCATAACCTTTTTTTATTTTATCGCCTACCGGATTCGGACGTAGTGTAAATATGCCCACACTATGTTTTTCGCATAAAACATTATACAATTCCACATTTTTTTCATCAGTTATAGCATCATCTATAACACCTTTATCCTGATATTTTTCAAGTTTATGAATATAATCAACCCATTTACTGTTAAGGCAAAACTGGACATAATTTCTTACAGTAAACTGTTTATTTGTTTTTCCCGAAATCTGCATATAATAACCATTAAGTTTTATTAATGACTGCAATTTAATTTTCTTCATTCTTACAGATGGATTAGTATAACCTAAAGTTTCTCTGCAATATTCTTCAAGTTTCTCTTTACTGTTTTCTAATCTATCTTTCAGATATAACGGCACCGTCTCAAGTGTTCTTATCTTTTTACCCTTTATTTCATGTTCTACAAGAAAAAGATATGCTGTTGTAACACTTGAATATCCGCCGTATTTTGTCACATCTGCCATTCTGGCATCAGATGATTTTAACGGAATATACGTATCCTGCTTAGCCTTTTTGTGACTGTAAAGTGTTGCATCGGCAATTCCACCATGTCCCTCTATCGTAAGTCTTGTAAGTATAGGTGTATTTCTTGAAAGCATCTTCTTGACCGTTGCAAGCGTTCCTGTTTCCCCTTCTTCTGGTGCTACCCATGCAGTCTTTCCATCTCTTTTCACATCCCATTTATACATATTTCCGAGATTATATTGATACTTATTATCTTTCGATGAACACTCTTTTCTAATATAATTTAACGGATTTGATGTAAATTTTGTAAAATATATATTTCCGACAACTATATTAAGATAAGCATCATGTGCATGATGAAAATCATTAATAAGCCTGCTCTTAGGAATATCATACCTTTTTCTGAAGTCCGAAACATTACCAGCCTTAGAATATACAAGCTTTGTATCGGGAAGCAATGCCGTAAGTAAATCTGCTACACCCTTTGTTCCCTGTCCAGTCTCAACTAACTGCCTTGCAATAAACCCGGCTTTTTGTTCATCTGTAAACGGATTTCTTCCGGTAAGTCTCTTGTACTTTTCTTCTGTTATAAGCCCCTCATCCCTAAGAACTTTCCATGTATATTTCATCTTTTGGTATATGGAATCCTTTATCGGATATATATCGCTCTTTTCCGCATTTGCAGGCTTACTTGCCAACACAAGATTATTATTAATATTATCATCTTTAACAAAATGTCTGGGATATATATGGTCTATATCATAGTTTGAATTGGCACTCATAAGATTATCCAAATCTATAGGTTTGCCTGTATACATATCAAGCCCCTTTTGAATAAAATATAAATAAAGTTTCTTACTTCTTAATGCACCGTTTTTATCGTAATCCTCAATTCGAGAAGACATCTCTTTCTTCCACTCTTTATCTTCACTCTGAATCTTTTTATAAAGTGCAAGCAGCTGGTCTTTTCTTGATGATTTACGTCCGTTATCACCTTTTTCATCATCTTTTCTTGTCATCTCAACAAATATTCTTGTTGGAGGACATTTCATTATCTTCTCAATTTCTTTAATAATAAGTAATGTCTGCCATATCATTCGTTTTACAGGTGCAGAAAAATATTCTTCGTTCAAATCATCTATAGTATATTCTGAAAGGACTTTTTCAATTTTCCCCTGCTTTTCCTCTAACTCTTCACTATATGTAAATTCTTCACTGTGAAGCAATTCCATAAGATTATAATTAGTTTCCCACATTGCTCTTATAAGAGGCATCACTTCACCTGTTGATTTACAACATCCTGATAACTCAAGAAATTCTTTTGACAGGTTGCCCCAGTCTTTAAATTTCATTCCTGTTATTCGTTTTATCTGGTTTTCATCAAGCACATCTGAATATTTCTCTTCAAGCTGTTCCCTTAAGAATTTCCTTGAATCACCATATACAGTACACCAGAATACAATATCATCAACCATCTTTTTATATTTATCTTCTTTTAAATGCTCTCCAAATAAAGGCAAGAACTTTCCATAGGTAGAAAGACTGTTATTAACAGCAATATCAATTCCGCTTATCTGTGAATCTTCCTCAACAAGACCTCTGCTATGAAAATAATTAAATATCTGTTTTCGTGTAACTCTTTTTCCCTTTAAAAATAATGTGTTATATAAATCCTGTTTTAAATTAACCGTTATACGCTCACCGTTAATTGACAAATTATTAATTTCATTTAAAACTTTAAAATTTTCGTACAAAAGAGAAGCTTTAGGTAATACTTTTTCCCCAGCAATATATGTGCAATTTCTGACCATTCTTTGTATAAACTGTTCAGATGTTTCCTTTAAATCTATCTTTTTATCAATATTCCACGGAAGTACCTGCCCCGGCTCAAGTCTCTTTACCCAGCCGTTACTGTTTGATGATACAGGTCCAACATAATATGGAATCTGAAAAGAAAAAAGCATTAATATTCTTTCTGATACTGTATATCCCGACTCATCTTTTTCATTCAAAAACGGAAGGTATTTTTCAGCATTTTTCAATATTGCTTTTAATTCAGAAGCATGAATCTGATTCGGAATAACCCCATTTTTAAATGTAAGCTGTTTTGGCAGAAAATTTTCCTTATCCATCTCATTTTTTATATATTCTATATCTGTATCACATACATTATCAATAGATTTTAGCAGTTTTTTTATGCTGTTGTACAAATCTTCCTGCTTTCGCTCTTTATAATTTCTTCGTGACTTTTCTCCTGAGTTAAACGAATTGACATATGCACTATATGTACCGTTTTCTTCACTTCTGAACAATTTATCATATACGGTAGGTTCAAAATACTTTTTTACAACTCGTTTTAAAATTTTTAAATCTTTTTTGTGTTTTTCATAATCAGCAACTCTTGCAAATGACAAATATTGATAATTTTTCATTATCTCTGCCACCTGTGCCTTATCATGTATTTCTTTTAATTTTGAAATAATATCATATACATCTGTTCCCAGCTTTTCTTCAAGCACTCCTGCCTTTTCATCATAATCACTATCAACAAAACTAAATGTGATTTTCTTATCTTCATCTGATATTTCAGTAAATGTATCATCTATAATATCTGTAATTTTGACACTGAGTCCGCACATGCTCTTAACAAATGCTTTTTTTAACTTATCACTGTTTTTTATCTCAAGTATTTCACAAACTTTTTCTGATTTTCTTGTTCTTGAATATTCTCTGCTGCAAAGTACCTGCTCAAAATCTGTTCCAGCAATGTCCGTCTTTAATGATATTCCATACTCTTCTGTAATAAGACCAGTCACCTGATTATACAAATCTGTTATCGTCTGTTTACTGCTTTCACTTCCTATTCCGGATAACAAAAAATGCCCTCTGTGCTTAAACATATTTGCAACCGCAAGATATACCAATCTCACATCTTTTTGAGAAGCATCTTCAATTAATTCTTTTCTCAAGTGAAATATCGTCGGATATTGTTTATAATAATCGGCATCTTTATAATTTTTATCATTAAATATACCATTCTTATCTTTTACATTATCCTGCTTGTCCTCAACGTGAAAAAAACTGTTATCAAGTCGTTGATAAAAATTACTGTCAACTTTCTGAATCTCATCTGCAAAATAACTTCTGATTAATCCCATTCTGACTGCATTTCTTTGTTCCCTTCTCCTTGATGTCCTGTGAGTTCTCCTCTCCACTGCCGGATTAGCTTCATCAAACTCACGGATTCCCCACATATCCTTTCCTTTAAACCTAATCAGATTATAGGCGTCATCTGTCACTGCCCATCCTACAGAATTAGTACCCATATCAAGTCCAAGATAATATTCTTTCTCCATACGTAAAACCCCCTTGACTTAAATCTTTTCTAGTGTTATTTTAATATTGAATTAACAAAGCGAGTGCAAATAAGGTTAATCCGAAATCGCCACTTTGTGGCTCTGCATGGTGCAGATTTTATTGGTCTCATATGAGACCTTTTTTTATACCCCCTCCATGACATCACGCTCTTTTATTCCAACTGTTTTAATAATATCATATCGCATAATGCTTTTCAATTACTATAATTTATTTTCACATTTACTTTCCATGTACAAATCCACTGCTGTATTATTTATTTTTTCTATAATATTCTTTTTTGCATTTTCGGGTGTATATATCTTTATAACCCATTCATCCATATCATCTATCTCTTTCATTTTCAGATATTTTTCTTCCATTATCGCCACTTCATATATATACATCATTTGCACAAAATTATATTCAAAGCATAGACTAAATAGAACATTAACTGTTACGAGGTTTTTATGAACTGTCCAAATTCTGTACAGCTTCAGGTTGTTGGAATGGCTTATGTTCCATGGCAGCGTTGGGGCGACATATATGAACCATGTAAGGCATTGGCAAGAGGAACTCTTTTTGCAGCCTTGGATAAACCTTTTAAAGGAGGCTGTCGATGAATAACAATTATATGAGAAATGCAAATATGCGAAACTGTGGATGCAGCCAGCAAAACAGAAATATACAGCAGCGAAATGCCATGCCGGCAGTTGAGACGTATAATAAAAATAAAGGACTTATGAGTATATACGAACTTGGGTTTGCCATGACAGAAGCTCTATTATACCTTGATACGCACCCCGATGATGCCGAAGCTATTGAATATTATAATTCAATAAAACCACAATATTCCGAAGCTGTTGCTGATTATGAGGAGTGTTTTGGTGCAATCATTGCAACCGGCACTAACGGATGTGGTTACTGGAACTGGCAGGCGACACCACTTCCATGGGAAAAGGAGGGCTGTTAATATGTGGAATTATGAAAAAAGGCTTGAGTATCCTATAAATATTAAACAGACAAATCCGGCACTTGCGGCTATGATTATCAGTCAGTATGGTGGACCTGACGGCGAGCTTGGTGCTTCAATGCGCTATATTTCGCAACGTTACACCATGCCCGACCGTGCTGTGGCGGGACTTCTTACAGATATTGGAACAGAAGAATCTGCACACTTATGTTGCATATTATATTTTCAAATAAATTTTCAAATTATACTTATTCATGTCGTTGAAGGAATTATCATAATACTCTATTTTACTTATAAAACTTTTTAAAAAATGATTCATTTTAGCTGCATCTATATTCTGATTATCTATAAGTTTAATACAATCATTAAAATATAATTTTTTCTCTTTATATAATAAAAGCTCTTTTTGTCTTTCACGTTCATTTTCAACCATTTCTTCTGCTTTTTTTATCTGACTTTGCAACTCTTCATTCCTCAACTTGTATTCCTCTTTGGAATATATCCCATTTTCATATGCATCTTTCTGCCGTTCATCTTTTTTCTTCATTAAATGAATATTATTTAAAATACTATCTATAGCCACATCAATACAGTTCTCTTTTTGTCTACATACACTCATATCAATTTCAAATTCCGGCAATATGCACAATAACGAATCTTTTATTATTTCTGAAATTTTTGAATACTTAACTGATTTTGTATGACATACCGATTGCCTGCTGCAAAGAATGTATGTTGCATCTTTATTATTCTTATTTCTTTTATCAGTATACTTTTTCATAATCATTGCAGCACCACACCTGCCACAAACCATAATTCCAGCAAAAGGATTTTTTAATGTCACATCTTTTTTCTCTCTTGAAATACTTCCCCTTTTTTTCTGAGCCTCATAAAATATTTTTTCATCAATTATAGCCTCATGCTTACCATCTGCCATTATTATTTCATCATTATTATGATTAAATGGTCTTGTTTTCAATATTTTTTCATCTTTCCAGATTTTAACCGTTTTTCTTATATTCCACCTTATTTTCCCTATATATACTGGATTAGATAATATTGAATTTATTGAATACGGCGACCAGTTATCTGATTTTAATGGCTTTACACTGCCGCTATCGAGAATTTTTGCTATTTTGGCAAATCCATATCCTTTATTTACATACAAATCAAAAATCATTTTTACAACATCTGCTTCTTCTTGTTTTATTTCAAGCGTATGAAATTTATCTTTTCCACTTCCTGCAATTATTTTGTTATAACCAAACGGTCGTACTGACGCTATATAATTTCCCTGCTTTACTGATGCCATCCGGCCACGATTCATAATTCTTTTTGAATATTCAAGATAATCATTTCCTCTCATCAATTCCATTTCAAAAAAACGTCTGTCATATTCATCACATAAATTATATATTTTTGTTGGTGTTATAACAGCTGTATTAGTATATCTAAATGTGTTTATAACTCTCCCGCAATCAAGCAAATCACCTCTTGACAATCTTTGCGGTTCTATAACAAGAACACCAGCATATATCTGTGACTCCAGCATATGAAGTACCTTTTTCATTACCGGTCTGTCATCAATAGTTTCACCCGAAACAACTTCACGGCATATGTGTTCTTCCGATATTTTTTTACCAAATTCTCTTACAGCATAATCCTGAAGCTGTAACTCATGTTTTGCAAGCACTTCACATACTTGTTGTGCAGAATCATCGGCACGCGATTTTCTAAGATACATAATTACATTTTTTTCATTTATTTCCATAATTTATTTTCCTAAATAACTTCTAAATCATTATATGTATTAAATTTACAAAAAAATATATTTTTTCAAATTTACCCCTTGACAATTTATAGAATTTTATGTAGAATAACACTTGCGTTCGGCATTGTAGATAAATGCTGGCATAGTTAAATAGTTTATGCGCGAGTGGCTCAGTGGTGGAGCACCTCCTTGCCAAGGAGGGGGTCGCGG
>OJMJ01001309.1_pt1 | contig 10643 bp, 9 predicted proteins | sample 1597181 | NCBI WGS metagenome assembly OJMJ01 (sample SAMEA2452126, study PRJEB22498) | human gut metagenome | biome: human feces; feature: human gut; material: feces | place: Australia | collected 2012
TATGCCTTCACATTTATCTTTTTCGCCTTTGTATCAAAAAAGATTCTGAAAGAGGTGTTACATTTAAAATATTTTATTTACCTTCGCATACAGATATCCATTCTGCTCACGCCGAGTTGAAGCATCCTCTCTTTGTTGCTTATAAATCAATTGTTTCATATTTAAAAGTACCATTATGGTACGCCTCTTTGATGTAGAATAGGACAAAGTGATAAACAATAGTAGACGATGTCTGTACACATGTTTCAAAAAAATATACACAAAAAAATAGAAATATGAGAACATTTACATTTAAAGGACTGCTTTTAACTGCGGTATTTATGTTGCTTGGCTGTTTATCAATTCAAGCAGCTAATGACGACTTGATTACCAAGCAGATTACGATCAAGTTGGACAAGGCTGGTACTTTACCTAACAAGATTGCAAGTAGTGAGATGTATAAAATTACGAATCTGAAGATTATTGGTGAGATAAATGGCACGGATTGGAACATGATTCGTGAGATGGCAGGAAGAAATTATCAGGAAAGTAGTACAGAAGGAAATCTCTCTGTGTTAGATTTGTCTGAGGCGAAGATTGTAGCAGGTGGTGATTATTATTATTATGATAATCTTTTTAATAATAAAGTGTATACTTCTAATGATGAAATAGGCGAGTACGCATTCGCATACTGTAGCGGATTAACGAGTTTAACCCTTCCTGTTGGTATTACCTCAATAGGCGAATTCGCATTCTCTGGCTGTAGCGGATTAACGAGTTTAACCCTTCCTGCTGGTATTACTTCAATAGGCGAGTACGCATTCTATGGCTGTAGCGGATTAACGAGTTTAAACCTTCCTGCTGGTATTACCGAGATAGGCGAGAGCACATTCTCTGACTGTAGCGGATTAACGAGTTTAACCCTTCCTGATGGTATTACCTCAATAGGCATTAGCGCATTCGCATACTGTAGCGGATTAACGAGTTTAACCCTTCCTGCTGGTATTACCTCAATAAACTATGGCGCATTCCTGGACTGTAGCGGATTAACGAGTTTAACCCTTCCTGATGGTATTACCTCAATAGGCATTAGCGCATTCGCATACTGTAGCGGATTAACGAGTTTAACCCTTCCTGCTGGTATTACCTCAATAAACTATGGCGCATTCCTGGACTGTAGCGGATTAACGAGTTTAACCCTTCCTGATGGTATTACCTCAATAGGCAGTCGCGCATTCTATGGCTGTAGCGGATTAACGAGTTTAACCCTTCCTGCTGGTATTACCTCAATAGGCGATGACACATTCTATGGCTGTAGCGGATTAACGAGTTTAACCCTTCCTGCTGGTATTACTTCAATAGGCGAGTACGCATTCTCTGGCTGTAGCGGATTAACGAGTTTAACCCTTCCTGCTGGTATTACCTCAATAGACAAGTACGCATTCTCTGGCTGTAGCAGATTAACGAGTTTAACCCTTCCTGCTGGTATTACTTCAATAGGCGAGTTCGCATTCTCTTACTGTAGCGGATTAACGAGTATATATGAATATGCAGAGAAAGTACCAAGAATAGGTCGTTATGCATTTGAAGGTTGTGCTTCCAGGAAATGTACACTTTATGTACCTAAGGGAACTTATGATAATTACAGGCTCTCTGAATTTGGCTACTTTGAGAATATAGTAGAATTCGATGCAACAGGTATCGACAAGACTACGACCTCTACTGATGTTGAGGAGGTATCTCGCTATTCTTTAAATGGTCAGCGATTGGCTGTTCCTGTTAAGGGCTTGAACATCGTGAAGTATAGCGACGGAAGTGCGAGGAAGGTTGTTGTGAAGTAAAAAATCTTAATTGATAAATCGATATGAAAAGAGTGAGGGTGCGTCATCAGTCAATGACGCACCCTCGTTTCTTTTATGCAAAAATATTACTTGTTCAGGTGTGGATAGGAAATCCTGGTGTGGTAGATGGATTTCAGTCGTTCAATGAGTATAGACTTGGCCAAGGCTATGTCGCGGAAGGTGATAGGACACTCCCTGAAGAAACCGCCTGCTACCTGACTGTCAATGAGCTTATTGGTCAGTGCGCTGATACTCTCTTCGGTATATTCTTTGAGCGAACGTGATGCCGCCTCCACAGTATCAGCCATCATCAGAATAGCTTGTTCGCGCGTGAAAGGGTTAGGACCCGGATACTGGAATTGCTCTTTGTCTACCTTTTCGTCGGGATGCTCATTACAATAATTAATATAGAAGAATTTGGTAAGTCCATTGCCATGGTGTGTGGAAATGAAGTCCTTGATGATGCCTGGCAGATTGAATTTCTCGGCAAGCTTTAGTCCTTCCGTAACGTGGCTGATGATGATTTGTGCGCTCTCCAGGTCGGAGAGTTGGTCGTGAGGATTGACACCAGCTTGGTTTTCGGTAAAGAATACAGGATTGGTCATCTTGCCGATGTCATGATAGAGCGCACCGGTACGTACCAGCAGACTGTTGGCATGAATACGGTTGGCAATTTCGGCAGCCAGGTTTCCCACGGTGATGGAATGCTGGAAGGTGCCAGGAGCTATCTCGCTCAGGTTTCGGAGCAGTCCCTTGTTGGTGTTGGAAAGCTCGAAGAGTGTCACGTTGGAGATGAATCCAAACATCTTCTCGATGAGGTACATCATCGGGTAGGAGAGCAGCAGGAAGATGCCGTTGATGATAAAATAGGTGTACATGCTCGGGTCGATGTTGAACACCTGGTTGTCCTGCATGAGCTGAAGTGCTAAGTAGACGATGCAACTCGATATGGTGACGAGTATGGCTGTGATGAATATCTGCGACCGCTTGGACAGTTCGCGGAGCGAGTAGATGGCCACCAGTCCCGATGCTAACTGCACGATGATGAACTCGTACTGATACTTTACTGCTGCGGCACAGATAAGAATCATCGTGACATGGGTGATGAATGCCGTTCGGGAATCCATAAACACCCTGACGAAGATAGCAGCCATGGCAAAGGGGATGATATAGACCGAGAAGAAGTTGTGCTTCATCATCATCGACACGAGGATAGGGAAGAGGGTGATCATCGTGTAGAGCATGGTGATGCTTCGTGGCTTCTCGAAGTAGTCTTTGCGGAAGAGCGTGAGGTAGGAGGTGAACATCATGACGAGTATCAGCACGAAGAGAATCTGGCCGATGAAGGTGGTCATGATTTCGTCTTGAGTGGAGCTTCTGCGCTTCATCTCCTTATCGAAAGAGTTGAGCACACGGCAAGTGTAGTCGTTGACGATTTCTCCACGGTCGATGATTTTCTGTCCGCTCATCACCATGCCACTTGCCAAAGGAATGCTGCTCAGCAGATCGTTTTTCTCGGCATCGCTCTTCTCTTTATCGTACACGATATTGGCCTCTATATAGTTGTTGAGGTTGCACCGTGAGAGGATGGCTCGCTGGGCTGCGAGTTTCTCGTTGGCAAAGATGTGCTCGTAGGCAGCTATGGTGGAGTAGAAACTGCTCACCTTGAGACTCTTGGCATTTTTACCACTCACGAATCGTATCATGCTGGTGGAGTCCTTGAAGATGTTGTTGTATTCGTTGGTGTTGATGATGCCCATCTGGTATATTTCCTGCATCTGTCTTGCCACGATGCCCACATATTCTTTGGGCAGACCGTTGATGCCCTGCTCGTAGTCGTGCAGGAATCGCTCCACCTGCTTTTTCTCGATAAGCGGGTTGAGACTGTAGTAAGGCTGGAAGTGCTTGAGCAGGGAATCCTGTTCGTGCTTGATGGCCTCGTCTGTTTTGTAGATAGGGAAGTCGAACTTGGCAATGACCGATCCATACATCCATGGCTTTCCTACATCGTAGCGATACATTCTGCCCTCGTTGCGTGGCAGGAACCACACGATGATGGCTATGGTGATACATACGAGTACGGTCTTGGTGGCGAGATTTCGCCAGTAATTCTCTTCTGTGTTGTTGAATATGCTCATTTTATACCACTATTTTTAGATTACTCTGCGAAAATACGAAAAAAAACTGCTAAAATCGCAAAAAAAAGTGTAATTTTGCAGAAAATTTAAAAAATAGCTATTTTCAGACATGACTGATAGAAAAGTAAGAGTGCGTTTTGCCCCCAGTCCTACGGGTGCATTGCACATTGGCGGTGTTCGTACTGCCTTATATAATTATTTGTTTGCTCGCCAGCATGGTGGTGAGCTTGTGTTCCGTATTGAGGATACTGACTCACATCGTTTTGTGCCAGGAGCTGAGGAGTATATCCTGGAGTCATTCAAATGGCTCGGTATCAAGTTTGACGAGGGTGTAAGCTTTGGTGGAGAGCATGGTCCTTACCGCCAGAGTGAGCGTCGCGACATCTATAAGAAATATGTGCAGCAGTTGCTCGATGCTGGTAAGGCTTATATCGCTTTCGATACTCCCGAGGAGCTTGAGGCAAAGCGTGCCGAGATACAGAACTTCCAGTATGATGCCCATACCCGTATGCAGATGCGCAACTCGCTCACTCTTTCCAAGGAGGAGGTTGACCAGCTCATTGCAGACGGCAAGCAGTATACAGTGCGCTTCAAGATTGAGCCCGGCGAGGAGATTCATGTCAACGATATGATACGAGGAGACGTGAAGGTGATGAGTGATATCTTGGACGACAAGGTGCTCTATAAGAGCGCAGACGAGTTGCCAACATATCATCTTGCCAACATCGTGGACGACCATCTGATGGAGATTTCCCACGTGATTCGTGGTGAGGAGTGGCTGCCAAGTGCTCCCCTGCATGTGTTGCTCTATAAGGCTTTTGGCTGGGAAGACACTATGCCACGTTTTGCCCATCTTCCTTTGTTGCTCAAGCCAGAGGGTAAGGGTAAACTGAGCAAGCGTGATGGCGACCGTCTGGGTTTCCCTGTGTTCCCATTGGAGTGGCACGATCCCAAGACCGGCGAGGTGTCATCAGGCTATCGCGAGAGTGGTTACTTCCCCGAGGCAGTGGTCAACTTCCTGGCTCTGTTGGGATGGAATCCTGGTACAGAACAGGAAATCTTCTCGCTCGATGAGTTGGTGAAGGCTTTCGATATCTCACGTTGCTCGAAAGCTGGCGCCAAGTTTGACTTCAAGAAGGGTATTTGGTTCAACCATGAGTATATACTGATGAAGAGCGATGACGAAATAGCCAATCTCTTTGCCCCTATCGTTGCCAACAATGGTGTGGAGGAAACGATGGATCGTGTGAAGCAGGTTGTGCACATGATGAAGGACCGTGTGAACTTCGTCTATGAGTTGTGGCCTCTTTGCTCTTTCTTCTTTATTCCACCAACCGAGTACGATGCCAAGACAGCCAAGAAGCGCTGGAAGGAGTATTCGGCTCAGCAGATGACCGAGCTTGCAGAGGTGCTTGAAGGTATCGAAGATTTCTCTATCGAGGGACAGGAGCCTGTCGTGATGAAATGGGTAGAGGACAAGGGCTATAAGCTTGGCGACGTGATGAACGCATTCCGTCTCACACTCGTTGGCGAGGGCAAGGGCCCAGGCATGTTCGACATCTCAGCCTTCCTTGGCAAGGAGGAAACCCTGAAGCGCTTGCGCAAGGCCATCGAAGTGTTAGGATAAAGTGTCAATCAAACTTCCGGTATCATGATTTACAACGTAGTCATTTATTTGGTCCTCTGGGGCATAGCCATTGCGAGCCTTTTCGACCATAAGGTGCGCAAGATGTGGCGTGGCGAGCGTGAAGCATTCAGACTGCTCAAGCAGAAGGTAGACCCTACTGCTCAGTATGTGTGGTTTCATGCAGCCTCGCTCGGCGAGTTCGAGCAGGGGCGTCCCCTCATGGAACGTATTCGCAGGGATTTCCCTCAGTACAAGATATTGCTTACCTTCTATTCGCCATCGGGCTATGAGGTGCGCAAGAACTACGAGGGAGCCGACATTATCTGTTATATGCCGGTGGATACTCGATTGAATGCCATCCGTTTCCTGCGTCTGGTGCGCCCGGTGATGGCTTTCTTCATCAAGTATGAATTCTGGTCAAACTTCCTTCACATTCTGAAGCATCGCAATATTCCTACCTACAGTGTGAGCAGCATCTTCCGCGAGGACCAGGTGTTCTTCAAGTGGTATGGCAGGAGCTATGCCGGAGTACTGAAGTGCTTCACCCGTTTCTTCGTGCAGAACGAGGAAAGCAAGCGCCTGCTCGAAAGTATTGGCATAACTGCTGTCGACGTGGTGGGAGATACCCGTTTTGACCGTGTGCTCCAGATCAAGGAGGCTGCCAAGCAGTTGCCTATATGTGATGCTTTCCGCAAGGGTCACGTTGCTGAGGCTTCGGCTACTGGAGAAATCCCTGCTAAAGAGGACTATAAGGTTTTTGTGGCAGGCAGTTCCTGGCCACCTGATGAGGAGATATTCATTCCGTTCTTCAATGAGCATAAGGACTGGCGTCTGCTGATAGCTCCTCATGTCATAGGCGAGGATCATCTGCGCCAGATTCTTTCTCTGATAAAGGACAAAAAGGTGGTGCGCTACACACAGACCACTCCCGAGGAGGCAGCTCAGGCTGACGTGCTGATCATCGACTGTTTCGGATTGCTGAGCAGCATGTACCATTATGGTGATGTGGCTTATGTAGGTGGAGGCTTCGGTGTTGGTATTCACAACACTTTGGAGGCTGCAGTATGGAATATGCCGGTCATCTTTGGCCCTAACAACAAGAAGTTCCAGGAAGCCCAGGGCTTGCTCAAGTCGGGTGGTGGTTTTGAGATTCAGAACTATGAGAGTTTTGAGGGCTTGATGAATTCTATGATGAATGATGAGGCTTTCCTGAAGCAGGCCGGTGACAAGGCTGGTGCTTTCGTAGCGAGTCTTTCGGGTGCTACCGATAAGGTTCTGTCTAAAGTGGAGCTTTAAACTCTTTCACAAGAGCGGTGCTTTTCACAAAGCGGGATGGTTCTTTTTCGCAAAGAATCGAGGTGCTTTTCACAAAGCAGTATTTTTGTAATTACAGTTGCAAAAGTACTGCTTTTTTCTGTAACCACCAAATTTCAGTGTGCGTGAAGGGGCTGTTTTCTGCAACTCATAGTTTTGTGATGAAGAAAACTAAATTTTACGCCTCGTTATCTTATGAGTTGATACCGTACGTTTCATACGGTATCATCTCCTAAGACATGAGGCAGCCGTGCGTTTCATATGGTAGCCTTTCTGTAAGAAAAAAGATTGTACTCGCTGACGCTGACGCTGACAGTCCAATTTTCCGCAGGGTAAAAAGGGTAAGGGTAGAAGTTTATATTTATGTATATAATATTATATATATAAATATAAAAAATAATTAACACTCTTTCACTCTCTTAGATAAGGCTCGGAAAATTGGACTGTCAGCGTCAGCGGTTTGTCTTTTGTTTGTATGATGGAAAGTGCTTGAAGTATGGCGGTAAGTCGTAAAAAATAAATACTTACCACCATATTTTCTTGTTTTATTCAAATAAAAGTCTTATCTTTGTGTCGTCAAAAAGTGGTGTCATACCACGCAAAAGTCATAGTTGATTATAGGAGAAAAAACGTATGAAACAGTTATTAAAATTATCAATCTTACTCTGCTTGTCGCCCCTTGCGTTCTGTGCGTGCGACAAGAATGATGGTGATGATGACAGGGGATGTGTTTACCCAAATCCATCTCAGCCATCGGAGTCTATTTACAATTATACAGGGGAAGTGGAATTTGTAGTGGATGCACCACAAATTAAAGAGAAAATAGAGCAAGACTTGACGGAAAATCCTCCTTTCGGTGGGGCTAAAAAGTATCAAATTCTTGTGAGAAAAGTTTCTTCAGCTCTTGCTGCAACGTATACATTAAATGTGGAGGACACCAAGGATGAGACTTCTTTTTACAGCTATCGTATGAGTTTGGTGGATCGTGCTGAATGGAAAGAAAATTATAAGTTGTTTCCTGTGGGCTCTGGAATTTCTGGTAGTTGGTATAAGTGGGATATAGTGCCTATTGCCACTGGGGATGGCAAGGCAATCGCAACATACGATGTGTTTATAAAGCAAAATATTCCTGCTTCCTTGGTTGGCAGTAAAATGTATTTTTGTGAGGACCTCACGGAGAAATGTCGCCAGAAGTTCCCTCAAGACGACATCCATGCCGTGGTTCGCCGTTTGGTTCTTTCGTATGTCAAGGGAGGAGATGTTGTCAAGGATTAGTGCTTGTATAACCTCTTTTTATATTATGGCAGGGATGCTTTTTACAGCATCCCTGTCATATACAGCGGCAAATAGGTGATTCCATCTTCAATTTTTAAGTCAGCCGTATGGATGACGTAAGGGGTGGATAGATAATTTCCGTATTTGGCGATACACTTCTTGAGAGAGGTCAACGTGTATCTGTTGGTTGATTTCACTTCGATAGGTGAAATGTTGTGCTTCGTGGTGATAGTGTCCTTGGCTATGAGGAAATCAATCTCCATTCTGTCCTCTGCCTCCTTGCTGTATTTGGAGAAGAAGAATAGGTTATGCCCAGCCGAACGCAACATTTGGGCGACGATATTCTCTATAACCATGCCACTATTGAACTCCAACTTGTCAGTGAGAAGTTTGTTGTAAAGGCTTTCTGATACGATGGCTTTCTCGTTGAAAGCATGGCTAATGAGCAGCCCTGTGTCAGACATATAACATTTGAGAGTTGTGTCGTCGGTGTTCATGCCCAAACCTATGTTTGGCTCGGTCGTATTGTAAGCCATGTTTACAATCATGGCGTCACTTAACCAAAAGAAAGCGGTTTCATAATCCCTCATTCTTGCCCCTTCGGTCAGTGCCTTCAACATAAATTTCTTCTCATGCTTTTGGAGTTGAGAAGGGATGGTATCGAAAATCTTGGTTACTTTCGATACATGGGTAGATGCATATTTCTGTATGTCATTGCGGTAGAGGGTCAGTATCTGTCGCTTCACATGGTCAACTTTGTTGAAATCTCGTGTTTCCACGAATTTTGCCACGGCTTGTGGCATACCACCGACGATAAGATATTGCCTGAAATAGTTCATTGCCTTGCGGTGCATCATTTGCCCCATCTCGTGCTTTTTCTCAAAGTTCATGCAGATAAGAGGCATGAGTGTTTCATTGCCAAGAGCCCAAAGAAATTCTTCGAAGTCCATAGGATACATGAGAATTTCATCTTCTTCGGATGGAATCATGATGTTTTCCACATTCTTCTTGATAGAGACGAGCGAACCTGTTTCGATGTAATCATACCTTCCGTCTTCTACCAAATATTTGATGGCTGTGCGTGCACGAGGGAAAAGTTGAACCTCATCAAAGATGATGATAGACTCTCGTGGATAAAGTGGGGTGTTGGTATAACTGCTTAGATACATGAAGAATGTATCCAAGTCGTCCAAATAATCTTCGAATAATGCTTTGATGTTGGAACTTACTTTGTTGAAATCCAAAAGAATGTAGCTTTTGTATTCTTTCTGGGCAAATTCTTTCACTATATAGCTCTTGCCGACACGTCGAACACCGTTGATAAGAACTGCACTTTCTCCATGCTGTTCTTCTTTCCATTTTAAGAGTTGTTCATATACTTTTCGTCTCATAATTTCACCTAACTTAGATTATTGTTCGCTCAAAAAATACACCTAACTTAGATTATTATTTGTGAAAATATACACCTAACTTAGATTAATTTTGCTGCAAATATACACCTAACTTAGATTATTACCAAATATTTCGGTGATTTTTAGGCAGAATTAACATCCACAAGGGTCTGTTATCGTACTTTTCAAATAACCAAAAAGGATAGCTTCTGTGCTGAGGCTATCCTTCTATATGTTTTTTGTGATTGTCGCTTTACTTGATGATGCGATAATAATCTTCCTTGCGAGGCTTTACGGTGTGAGGGTGAGCGGAAGCATAGCCCAGAGCCAAGGCACCGATACCTATCAGGCCTTCGGGCAGGTTCCATTCCTTCATGAGTTTCTTGCCTTCCTCGCTGGCAAACATCGCGTCCTCACGGTTTATCCAGCAAGAAGCAAGTCCGATGGAGTGGGCGGCAAGCATCATGTTGCCAAGGATGAGGCTTCCGTCTTTCACGCTGTTCACCTCGTCGCAGGGTGCCAGAACGATGACGATGGTTGGCGCGCCATAGTAGGGATCGCTCTCCACTCCCATCACCTCAGCGTTCATCCTGCGCAGTTGGGCGCATGTTTCCGTGTTCTGTACGGCAACGATAAATGGCTTCTGGGTGCCATGTCCTGTTGCGGCCCAAGTGCCAGCCTCCAATACAGTCTTCAATTCCTCGTCGGTAATTTGGTCTGTCTTGAAGCGGCGAATACTTCTTCTCTCTTTTATAGCTTTTAAAACATCATTTTCCATATTGATTTGATTTTGAAAGAACTTTCTGTTTATATATGTTTCTGTTTCTAACATTATGCAGGGCAACCGCTCAAGTCTTCTTCGTCCATATACTGACTCAGAACACGTGCGATGCGAATCAGTCCCTGCATTAAGGTCTTGCGAGGACACGCGATATTGAGGCGCAAGTAACCTTGTCCTGCTTTTCTGCCATACATCGTGCCGCTGTTGACGAATACTTTACCATCGTTCATTAGTTTCTCGTAAGCTTCGTCGCTTGACAGCTCGAATGGCAGTATGTCGAGCCATACAAGGTAGGTT
>OJMJ01001310.1_pt1 | contig 10634 bp, 11 predicted proteins | sample 1597181 | NCBI WGS metagenome assembly OJMJ01 (sample SAMEA2452126, study PRJEB22498) | human gut metagenome | biome: human feces; feature: human gut; material: feces | place: Australia | collected 2012
ATTCATTTTTTTACCGTAAAAATAAAGATCTATCTCCAATTACAGGACAAGTATCTATGAGTACAAACACCCCGATGATGATTAAGGTTAATTCTATCCTTGGCATAGTTTCTATTATGTCTTTCATGTCGCATAGATAGTGAATTTTCCCGAAAGAAGGTGCAGTTTTTACCTGTTCATGTGTCTCATTCCTACCAAAAAGGTGTCTCATTCCTACGAATGCGACACTTTTTTGGCTGTTTTTCGATAAAATTTTTGCTTTTTCTTTGATGTTTTTACAAAGAATGGATCCGCTCAATTAGAATCATTTTGTGCTACATCTGTAGATTGGAAGTCTCTCCATTCTGTAGGATAACAGCCTTTAATGAATAGATTAATGACTCAAGTTTCGGATTTAACAAGGACGGGCTGAATCATCGTGCAAGGCGAATGCAATCAAGCTTGCTTGAATTGCTGAGCCGCAGCCGATGATGTTAATAAAAGCCCAATGGAGCACATAGTGCCCAGTGGTTCTTTTGGTTCTTCTTCACGATTGGCATTTTTGTGGTTGCAGGAGGTGTAGGAGTGATGATTGTACAGAGTTGTGGAAAATAACAAGCCGACTGACCTTAGGCTTTCGCTTAAAATCAGTCGGATGTTCTAGAATAGTTCTATTTGTCTATATGTAGTAATTTATCGTACTATATTCTATTCCCATAAATAAGGGTATACCATTATCTTCTGCTATAGTTTCTAATTGATACTTGTTAATTTCTGCATTTTTCATGTTTGGACCAAGTATAATTCCTTGAAGATCGGCAGGGAATCGGTCGTTGTCTGAAAATAAAGCAAGGTCTTTATATCCACTCAGCACACCATTAGATGCAATTGTGTATCCATCGGGCTTGGTTTTATCTATTCGTAAATATCTAAGTTCTTGTTCTGTAATAAATCCCTCTGGTTTTATAAAATATTGCCATACTGTTTTCAGAGATTTGAAAGTGAATTTATAGCCATGTTTTAACAAACCTTCGTAAATAGCATTTACTTTTGTCAACAATCCATATTTCAAGTTGGAGTATTCAACTGGTAGATAGAATTGACATTCATATGGTTCTGAAAAGATAAGACAAACTCCATTTCCGTTATCTCCATATAATCTCCACATCGTTAAATCATCTATTTTGTTTGTAAAACTCGTAATATATCTATGTTGTGCATATTGGATTTTTGTTTTATTTTCTAAATATTCGTTTTCTTCTTTGTTAATTTCGCAAAACAAATGACCAATTTCCTTTTTATCGTTCATAGCGGTAACAGACATCATACGTATCTTTCCACTTTGAAGTATCATTGCCGCTGTTTCAAGTGAAGTATATTTTGCAATATGCCCCATCATATATGGTTTGGAGGCAATTGCATGATTTCGTATGTCTTGAAATTTTTCCCGAAAATAATTCAAAAAGAATAATGATTCAATTCCACCTTTTTCTTCCCAATCAACTATAAAATATGTTTGTTCATTAATATCATACCCCAAGTTTTTAGAAAGGCACTCTACGGGCATATATTTGCTTAGTAGTTCTGAAACTTTAGTGATGTTAGAAAGTTTTGTTTTTATATCACCAAAAACAATTCTGATAATTTCATCACATGTAAGTTCATTATGATTGAGAACCACTTCTTTGTTTTTCATAAGGCAATATACCCCTTTTGTATTTGGACAACAATGATATACTGCTCTCTGAAATTTTGTTTTAGGAAACCACATAAATGGTGCAATTATATTATCAGAATCTATTTGTAGAAAGTTTTGTCCGTTAACTTCAACAATCAAGATTTTGACAATACTACCATCATTCTTTTTACCTTCTAATGGAACTAATTTGAAATTAGTCCCCAATTCCGCAACAAAGCTTGTTACAGAATTGGTTATTTCAGTATACAATACATTTTCCATACTATCTTAATGAGCAATATTATAATTAAATGTCAAACCAATTATTTACACTTCTTATTTGAGCGTTTACATTTTGGACATCCGCAATGACCTTTATTTCTTTCTGCTACAACCGCTTGCCATTCAGTACCACAAGTAGAACAAGTCCACCATACTTTTTTATTACTTCCATCTGTTATTGAATTTGGAGTTATATTAATATTTCTTTCATAATTCCATTCGGACGCTAATGAAGGATTTGTTGTAGCTAAATCATTATGTCCTTCCCATATGATTTTTCTAAGACATGCAGGACATCCCTTCTCAAAAGAAGTTCTTCGATTTGAAGAATTAGGTGGAGCCTCCCATTCATAGCCACAGAAACGGCATTTCCACTATATCTTTTTGCTGCTACCACAACCTATAGAGTATGGTGAAATTCCTTTATTCTTATTCCAATTCCATTCCTTTAGCAAAGAGGGTATTTCTGAAATATAATGTTTGGGAATCTTCATAATAAGATAATTAATAGAATGAAACTATAAAACGATGAATTAAATTTTATACACTATAGATTCAGGAAACAGCAAAGGCATACCTTTCTTCTTGATTTTAAAAGAGTATGTATCGCCATGTCCACTTGGACGGCAAAGCAACAAATCAACAGTTATAATGTTCTGTTCAAGAAGCACATCAAATTGACCAACATTAGGATTCTTTGTATGTTCTATCTGCTTGTAGCGAAAGTATTCTTTGCCATCGTTTAACTCATTTTCTACTTCAATCCAGAAAGTTTCACGATGCTTTATTTGCAAACGTTGGTGTAACTTTACCAACCTCCAAGCTGCAACATCTTCGACTTTTCTTCTCTCCGCTTGTAGTTCAAGGAGTTCGTTTGTATGGTTGACATTCAAGAACAACATTTGACTGTTTGGTGGCGTACATTGAACGGTGTTTTGGTAAGTCTTGAAACCATCTTCATTGATATAGCCGTACTTATCGACTATTTCTCGTCCAGACTTCAATTTACTAATTCCCCAATCTGGCGTTTGAGTAAATAGTACATTCTTCTTGCTGCTTCGTTTATCCCGATGACTTTTCAATTCTATTCCTTTGTAATCAGGAGTTTTGTCACTATTCATACTGATTCCAAGGAAAGACTCTATAGTTCTGCCGATTCCTGTATCAGCTGTTACTTCTGACTCAAACCACTGGTCTTTAACAGCACGGAAACGTCCAAGAAGTTCCTCTGAAACAGAGTTTCCTTCTTTGTTAATAGCTTTCAAAACTTCCTGCATAGGCGTAATGATAGCAGAATTGTAGCATTTTTCAATGTCTATATGAGTTATATTGATACTGTACAATGTTTGTTCATGCCAAAACAGAACATGAATATCGTTACCTTCTGTATATGAACCAAATCCATAAATCCACATTCGAGGGTCGCCTTTCTTTGTGTTTGGACGATAAAAGGATACTTTTGTGAAAAATTGTGTTGCATCTGTAAGAATGCAAGCTTGTTTTATCTGCTTATGTTCCTGACTTTGAAGTTGTTCCTCATAGTTATGAATACCATTTTCAAGAAAATAGGCTCGCATAGGAGCTGTTGAGTCAAGAATACCCTTACCTAAACCAGTAGGGGTAATCTCAACTTGTGTAAACTTTACATTGTGGTTTACAAGAAATTTCAAATTTTTCTGTTCAAAAGCAGTAAATGGACGCATATTAACCATGTGATTTCTACTTTATATGTTTCAACAATGTATTGGCAATTGCCCTTGCCATTAGTGGTGGAACAGCATTACCTACAAGTGTATATTGAGGTATCTCTTTTTGGCGATTGTTACCACCTGTCTGACGTTTCCCCTGAAACACAAATGAATCGTCAAAACTCTGGAGACGAGCCATTTCACGAACTGTCATTGGACGATACGCAGAATAATGAATAAAGTCATCTGGCATTGTACAAACAGTAGGACTTTGCCCGAGAGGATTCAAAACTACATAGTTTCGTTTCTGAGACTCCAGTCCTTTCTTTTTTAGTTCAGTCTTTGCGTCATCATAATCCCCATGTGCGGCAATAATTCGCAGTCGCTCACGAACTTTTTCGTTCTGCTGACTTGTTTGGTGATTGAATAAATCCATGTGCTGATATTTCTGAGGTCTATCCAACTCGTTCATATTCAATACATAGAACGGCTCATTGTCAAATGTAAATCGATGCCCCAAGCGACCTATTCTTGACCATTCAGAAAACAAAAGTCCACGTTCATCTGGCTCACCTTGAATAGCTCTTCGAATTTTTGTTTCTTCAAATTTCAGGTTCAACTTTGGCTTCTTATACGAAGTTACTGTTTCACCATTTCCAATCATATCCAAATCCCAAAGTGCTTCATAAACTTTCACTTTCTCGCTATCACTGATGGTGGCAGGAATCTCTTTAATAACCTCTTGGTCATTTCTGCAACCAATAAAAACTACTCGCTCACGATTTTGAGGAACACCATAGTTTGAAGACAAAAGTATAAATGGCTCTTCGATATTGTAAAGCCGAATTTCCTTCATCATTTCATTTAGATGATTGAGAAGGGCTGTTTTTCCTTTAAGTTGCTCTTGAATATATTCTATACACTCATCAAAAGTAGATGTTAGTATTTCCAAAGACTTCTTTAAAGACTGCGCATCATCTGCACAATCTCCCATTTTTGCCACTTTGTCAACAGCATCTAAAGTCTTTTCAAGGATTTGCTCATCAGCTATTGTCTCAATTATAGCATTGTAGCCATCCACAAAAGTGTCATTATCAATATGGGCACTGGTTTTCAATTGAATGACCTGTTTGCGGATAGAATCTCTTTGCTGTTTCATTTTTAACAACAAAAGTCCATGACGAATAGTATTTACACTTTCGTTACTCTTGCTTATACTATACGGCAAATGTTTAGTTACATCCTTTAATTGTTGCTCAAGATTCTCAAAGAAAATCTCATTCTGCTTGTCCCAATTGTCAGTGGACGTTTCCATACAAAGCCTAATATATAAGGCATAGTATAAGGAGGTTGGCATCTGTGGTTTCAACACATCGTCCAAGAATGCATAGAGTTGATTCATTTTCGCATCATCAACGATAGATCTGATTTCACGAAGAATTCTCTCTTTTATTCGCCCTTCATCCTTTGTTAGAATTCCCTTTACATTCTCCATTACAAAGTATTTTGGACGTAAAGCCTTGATTACCTTTAGGTAATGAAAGAACAAGTCATCACGTTTGTCCAGCTTTTTTCTACGTCCAGCAAGACTAAACGACTGGCAACTTGGACCGCCTGTTACAACATCGATTTCTTGATTACCTATTTCTTTGAGAAGATTAGGTAAAAAAGAATCTTCCATAATATCTTGACACATGAATTTAGTATCAAGACCAAGCATCTTATTATAACGAACACGATGTGTAAGCTCACAATTCTCGTTAATATCGCTTGCTAAACGAAAATCGTAATACTTGTCATCCGTATAGGCTTGCATGAAACCCTCACTGAAGCCACCAGCCCCAGCAAACAAATCAAGATATGTAATACCCTTTCGGGTTGAAATAAACTCTTTCTTTTCAGACATAATTACATTTTGCCATTTGTTCAATTCTGTTATCTAACTCTTACCAACTCAGTATAATTCACTTCAAGAAGTTCTGCTATACGAAGCAAAATTTCTAATGTTGGTTGAGATTGATTTGTACACCACTTTGAAACAGTTGTGGGGTCTTTCCCTAACTGTTCAGATAACCATTTACTGGTACGATGCTTTTCTACCAGAACCATTTTTATTCTATTTAAATCTTTTCTTTCCATAATTCAACCATTGTTTGTGGACAAAGATACAAATTATCGTATCTATAAAACGATACTTTGTTCATTATATTGTATGTTATAAAACAAATTTATTTGATTTTTTTCATATTCACCAGGGAAAATTCTATTTTCTCTGTCTAATATCATATCTATTAGAATACGTTTATTTTTTTATTTTGAGTTTCTTCAAATGCCAAAATCGGGAATTTATCGTTGTTTTCAGTGTTAATTTATGTTTCCTCATGCTTTCATTTTGGGGTTTCTTGTTTTTGTTGTTCCTAATCTAATCATTAATCTTTCCATTAAAGACATAAGAAGATAAATTGTTCAATGGTAGACTATAGAACAAGATTAATGATAGATTAATGAATAGATTAATGAACAAGATTAATGGTCGATTAATGAAACATTAATGTTCAAAATCTAAAGCGCGAAGCGCGCCTTAATGTTCATTTCTGTCTCTATAAGTAGATGTTCAATGCATGCTGCTGCCGCGGGTTGAAAACCCGCCCCCCAATTAGGCAGGACCCCCAATCTCCTTCTTCAGTTCTTCCATGCCCTTCGATGCCACGTTCTTAATCACGTGGATTTCGCGCGTAGAAGGCACGCGGACGGGATTCGGGTCGATTAAGTAAATCTTAGCATCGCGTCGCACATACCGTACGAGCGAGGCAGCTGGATAAACGTTCAAGGAAGTGCCGATGATGACAAACACGTCTGCCCGCATCACCTCCTCTGCTGCAGGTTCCAAGTTGGGCACCGCCTCGCCAAACCATACGATCCAAGGGCGGAGCAAAGAACCATCGCCTGCTAACGTGCCTGGCTCAACGTTAGGACGGTCAGAGGGAAGCGTCTGAATGTAGCGCGTATCGTTCGGGTTGCGTGACGAACACACCTTGCGCAAGTCGCCATGTAGGTGAATGACATGGCTCGAACCAGCCCGTTCGTGTAAGTCGTCCACGTTCTGCGTCACCACCGTCACGTCCCAATCCTGCTCCAACTCCGCCAAGATGCGATGTCCCGCGTTCGGCTTCGCATCAGCCAACTGGCGGCGCAGCTTATTATAAAACTCCGTTACCAACGTTGGGTCCTTCTCCCAACCCTCAGGTGTAGCCACTTGCTCTACGGGATATTGGTTCCACAATCCACCTGCATCGCGAAAAGTCGCAAAACCACTCTCTGCACTAATACCTGCGCCCGTAAGCGCTACTAACTTCTTCATTTGCTTCCTCCTTAGTTTTTTGGTTAACGAGTTAACAAGTAGACAAGTTAACGGGCAAGTTTGTTAGAAGGAAACTTCCTCGTCAACTCGTTAACTCGCCAACCAAAAGTACAAAAAATAAACCCACTACGCACATTCCTTACAAATAAATTGTACTTTTGCAGTTCAATCAAGTGACAATCAACACAAACAAACATATATTATATCACTTTTTTATGGAAAACTTAAGTTATGCCCTCGGCATGGTCATTGGTCACAACCTTAAAGGCATGGGTGTGAAGGACCTCAACGTAAGCGACTTCTCACAAGCCCTCAACGATGTGGTAACGGGCCAGACCTGCAAACTCACCGACCAAGAGGCACAACAATTAGTTAACAACTTCATTCAGAAGCAACAAGAAGAGGCCACTCGCGCCATTCGCGAAGAAGGCGAACGCTTCTTAGCTGAGAATGCCAAGAAGGAAGGCGTAACGGTACTCCCAAGCGGTTTGCAGTACACCGTTATCACAGAAGGTACAGGCGCACAACCCCTCGCTACCGACCGCGTAAAGTGTCACTACGAAGGTACACTCACCAATGGTCAAGTGTTCGACTCTTCTTACCGTCGTGGCGAACCCGCTGTGTTCCCCCTCAACGGCGTTATCCCTGGCTGGACCGAAGGCGTACAACTCATGAAGGAAGGTGCTAAGTACCGCTTCTTCATTCCTTACAACCTCGCTTACGGCGAACAAGGCGCAGGTCAGGCTATTCCTCCCTACGCAGCACTCATCTTCGACGTAGAACTCATCTCAATTGAAAAATAAGAGAAAAGTGCTTAGGCACTTTTCTAATGTGCAAATGTGAGAATGTGCAAATGTGCAAATTGTCGCCTTTGTATATTAAAAAATATTCGCAATGAAAAAGATATTCTTCGCAGCAGCAGTGGCTATGACAGCCCTCTTCACAAGCTGCAACAACGGTTCTCCCCGTGCCAATCTCAAGACCGACATCGATACCCTCAGCTACGAAATGGGTATGGCCATGTCACAATCAAAGACCGATTTCGAAAACTACCTCGCACAGTCAGGTAGCGACTCTGCTTACGTCGACGAACTCCTCAAAGGTTACCTCGAGGGTATGAACGCTGCCGATGATAAGAAGAAGATGGCTTACTACATGGGCGTAATGCAAGGCCTCCAGACCAAGATGCAGATGCCTATGATCGAACAACAAGTATTCCAAGGCGACTCTACCAAGAAGGTGAGCGTTAAGAACTTCGTAGCTGGCTTCATGGCTTCTGCCAAGGGCAAGAGCGCACTCAAGATCGACGGTAAAGTACTCGACAAGGAAGGCGCACAAAAGGCTATCATGGACTACATGTTCGGCAGCAAGAAGCAAGAGAGCGAAGCCTACATGCAGAAGATGGCTAAGCAGCCCGGCGTAGTAGCCCTCGGCAGCGGTATCTATGGTAAGCAACTCGCTGCAGGTACTAACGAACACTGCACGGCTACTGACTCTGTAACGGTTAAGTACGAAGGTAAATTGACCAACGGCACCGTGTTCGATACTTCTGACAAGCAACCTGGTGGCGTCGCTACCTTTAGCCTTCGCAACGTTATCAAGGGCTGGAGCATCGCCATTCCTAAAATGGGCGTAGGTTCTACTTGGGAAGTTTACATTCCTTACGACCTCGCTTACGGTGAACAAGGTACAGGCCCCATCCCTCCCTTCGCAGCCCTTACCTTCAAGGTTACACTCGTTAAGGTCAATAAGTAATCTTTGTTAGTTGACAAGTTGAGAAAGTAACTTACCCAAGTTTAGAATTTAGCAAGGGCGGGCTGAAAGCCCAATGGAGCACATAGCCCAGGGCAAGCGAAGCGACACCCTGGGTATCGCGTGTTGGAGCAGTCGCGCCCTGAAAGGGCAAAAGCTTTAATACAAGGCGCAAGTATTGAACAAAATATACATACTTACCCGTTAATTCGTCAACTTGTCAACTTGTCAACCCCCAAAAAATCTCCAAAAGAAAAAAATGAAAAAGCTCTATATCCTTCTCCTTGCAGCCCTTTGCTGCACAGGTGCTATGGCACAAAAGGGAGGCAAAAAGGGTGGTAAGAAGGGCGGAAAGAAAGCCATTCCCGCAGCCACACTCACTCCCGCACTCAAAAGCGTAGACGGCAAGACCTTTAGCTATGCGCTCGGTGTAGCACAAGGCGAAAGCCTCAAACAATACATGGTTAGCCAGCTCGGCGTTGACACTGCTTACGTAAGCGTAGCTATTGAAGCAATGAACTCTCACATGAGCGAAGCTGAACAGAAGAAGGCGGCTGCCGTAGCTGCTGGACTCCAGATCGCTAAGATCAATCAACGCAACCTCCCCATGATTAGTAAGCAGGCGGGTGGCGACTCAACCTTCGTAAGCGAAGCTGAGTTCGAACGCGGTCTCTCTGCTGCTGCTCTCGGCCACGGTGCTACCATGACACGCGAGAGTGCCATGAAAATCGTTGAAGGACAGTTCCGCTATCAAAGTGAAACGTATAAGGCCAAAAACCTCGTTTGGCTTGCCAATAATAAGAAGCAGAAGGGCGTTGTAACTCTCCCCAGCGGCCTTCAGTACAAGATCGTCACCAAGGGCACAGGTGCTATCGCCACTGACTCTACCGAAGTAGAAGTTAACTACGAAGGCAAGCTCATCGACGGCACCGTATTCGACTCTTCTTACAAGCGTGGCAAGGCTGCCACTTTCCGTCCTGACCAAGTAATCAAGGGTTGGAAGGAAGCACTCACCCTCATGCCTGAAGGTTCTATCTGGGAACTCTATATCCCATCTGAACTCGGCTATGGCGAACGTGGCCAAGGCGCTACGATCCCTGGCAACTCTACTCTCATCTTCACCGTTGAAGTGATGAAGGTGAAATCGAGCAAGAAGTAATCTTTCTTAGCGTTAACAAGTTGACGAGTTGACAAGTTAACGAGTAAGTTTCCCTTTCAAACAAACTTACCCGTCAACTCGTTAACTCGTCAACTCGTTAACTCGTCAACTCATTTAACTATAAATGAAAAACCTTTTATCTCTATTCTTCGTTTTTTCACTCTTTGCCCTGACCGCCACGGCACAGAGTAGTGTGCGTTTTGGTTACGTCAATGTCGACTCCCTCCTCCACACCCTTCCCGCCTATGCCGAAGTGCAGACCAACATGGAGAAACTCCGTGCGAAGTACGCTATTGAAGCGGAGTACAACGAGTCAAGTTTCCGACGTCAATATGCCGAATACCTCCAAGGGCAGAAGCAGTTCACGCCCAATATCTTAGCCAAGCGCCAAGCCGACCTACAAGAGTCGTTACAGAAAGGAATTCGATTTCGTCAGCAAGCCGATAGTCTGCTCCGACAAGCCGAAGCGGAGATGCTGCGCCCCATACGACAAAACATCAATGCCGCTATCCGCACCGTCGGACTCGAACACGGCTATGAATACATCCTCGACACCTCAACCCCCGTCTACCCCTTTATCCACCCCTCAGTAGGCGAAGACGTTACTGCCTACATCAAAGAAAAACTACAATAGTAAGTAGGTCCTACAAATTGCAATTTATCGGCCTAACGAGAATGAGCATTAACGAAAAAAATTAATGAAATAATTAATGTTCAATTAATGATAATTAATGT
>OJMJ01001312.1_pt1 | contig 10618 bp, 8 predicted proteins | sample 1597181 | NCBI WGS metagenome assembly OJMJ01 (sample SAMEA2452126, study PRJEB22498) | human gut metagenome | biome: human feces; feature: human gut; material: feces | place: Australia | collected 2012
CAGGAGGGACTCGTCAACCGTATCACTCCTTTCACCACCAACAAGCCTGGTGCCAAGAACTTTGATACGGAGAAGGCATACCACAACATCATGACCCGCTTCAAGTTTGGCAACCTGAAGCAGAAAGGTCTGTATGTGGACGAGACCACAATGCGTATGTGCTACACTCACCGTCGCCTGCTGGCTCAGACAGCCCTGGCGCTCATCGCTGAGCACAAGGACAAGAAAGCCATCGACATTCTGAAGAAAGCCGACGTGGAGATACCTTATTATAATGTTCCTGTCGACTATATGAGCGGCGGTCTCGACATGGCACGAGGATGGCTCCTCACCGGTCAGAAGGCCAAGGGTGAGGAATACCTCAAGAAGGTATGGACCAACGCCACACAGTATCTCAACTACTACCTCTCGCTCAACGCCGACCGATTCGCACAAGCACAGAGCGACTGCATACGCCAGATCATGATCATGCAGAGCGCAGCAGAGGTGGCCGGCATGGTAAGTCCTAAACTGGAAGCACAGTATGCCAAGCAGCTCAACGCCCTCTACACACTCTATCACGGACGTGGAGGACGTATGCCTGAAGGGTACTAAAATGAAGAGTTAAGGAGTTAACTCCTCAGCGACCGAAGGGAGCGATAACTCCTTAACTCCTTTAGCTTCTGAATATTAAACATTTAAAAAGAACTCGTCTATGTTTATCGAGCAACCAGCCAAATGGCTGAGATGGCTGTATCCGAAGGCAATTTGGAGGATGGATCCGAAGGAACACTCTGTTTACCTGACGTTCGACGACGGACCCATACCCGAATCTACACCTTTTATCCTTGAGACGCTGAGGAAATACAACATCAAGGCGACATTCTTCATGGTGGGAGAAAACGTGTTGCGCAATCATGACCTCTACAACCAGATTGTGGCAGAGGGCCATCAGATAGGCAACCATACATTCAACCACATTGGAGCCTTCAAGCATCGTGTGATCTCCTATGTGCTCAACACCAACAAGGCCAACGAAATCATCCACGCCCACCTATTCCGTCCGCCACACGGATGGATGAGACCCAGCGAGTACTGGTGGTTGCACCGCACCTACGAGGTAATCATGTGGGATGTGGTAACACGCGACTACTCCAAGTGGCTGACGGCAGAGGACGTGGTAGACAATGTGAAACGATACGCCCGCAACGGAAGTATCATTACATTCCACGACTCGCTGAAGAGCATAGACAAATTGAAGACTGCCCTTCCGAAGGCTATAGAATGGCTTCAGGAACAGGGCTACGAATTCAAGATATTCAAATAAATGAAGAAAAGAATAAACAGCTATCAGGCTGTGGCAAGTTTCGTAAGAGGTTTCTTCGAGGCTTACGCACGTGGCATCATCGATGCTGTCATAGAGGGCAACGACTTCGAGAAGAAGAACGATCCAAAGGAAATCAAGCAGATGATGCTGGAACACTATGGCGAGGTAAACCAATATTACTTCGACATCATGTTCTCTACCTTGGTACGTCTGAACTACAAGACTGCCGAGGAAGCCAACGAGCGCATGCACAAGAACTTCGACAGTATGAAGAAAGCCGCCCCAACCTTCGAGCCTACCATGCTCGACTACCTGCGCATTGCCTGCAAGAGTCCACAGCTGTACAAGGCGATGGAGGCTGAATACAAGCGCAACTTCACCTGGCTTCTGCAGGGCAAGTTCACTACCCTTGAGGAGCATGTACGCGACTATACCCACGGCATCCTCATCAGTCTGGCCGACGAGCCCATGGCTGTGCACCTGCTGGTAAGGATTATCGTGAAGGCTTATGCCGCCGGACTGAAATGTGGAAGCAAGGAGGGCAAACTGCCACAGTTGCACATGCCAACTATCCACGGCATGCTGCTCAACAACGTGAACATACTGCTCAACGAGACACCGCTGAAAAGCAGCAGCGAAGACCCTGTGGCGCTCTTCAAAGAGGCGTGCAAGGAGGAAGAAGAAAACATCAATGTACTCTTCAATACTCTCAACAACACGATGAAAGAACTCGCCGAAGAGTAAAAAGAAAACTTCACTACTCGTGTTGTGCAACCGCACAACACCTGAAAGACAACCGCCCAACAGCTATTGTGCAAGTGCACATCAGCTGTTGGGCGGTCTTATTACTTATATTCTGCAAGAACATTTCACCCATATTCCTGCAATTTTTCGTAGTATCTACTGCATATCATAAACCACCTGCATGAGCTTCTTGCCGAGTTCGTCAGCCTGCTCCATGGTGGAAGCCTCGCTATATACGCGGATGATGGGCTCGGTATTACTCTTGCGAAGGTGAACCCACTTGTCAGGGAAGTCGAGTTTCACGCCATCGATATCTGTTACGGTCACATCCTTCTCCTTGCCATACATCTCCTTTACCTTCACGAGGATAGCATCTACATCGGTAGAAGGTGTCAGGTCGATACGATTCTTGGCGATGAAGTAGTTGGGGAAAGTGGCACGAAGCTCGCTCACCTTGCAACCCCTATGTGCCAGACTGCTCAGGAAAAGGGCAATACCTACGAGGGCATCACGGCCATAGTGGCTCTCTGGATAGATGACACCGCCATTACCCTCGCCACCTATCACGGCATGAACATCCTTCATCTTGGTGGTGACATTCACCTCGCCTACTGCAGCAGCTGTATATTTGCCGCCATGCTTCTCGGTCACATCACGGAGAGCACGGGTAGAAGACAGGTTGCTGACAGTATTGCCAGGAGTATGGCTCAGCACATAATCGGCCACGCTCACCAAGGTATATTCCTCGCCAAACATCTTGCCGTCCTCGCAGATGAAAGCCAAGCGGTCAACATCAGGGTCAACAACGATACCCATGTTGTAGCCACCCTTCTTCAACTCATCCATGATGCCACCGAGGTTCTTCTCCAATGGTTCAGGATTGTGAGCGAAGTCGCCGGTAGGCTCACCGTTCAGGAAGGTATACTCCACTCCTAACGCATCGAGCAAATCTGGAAGGATGACACCACCCACTGAGTTGATGGAGTCGACACAAACCTTGAAATGTGCCTTACGGATAGCCTCCACATCGACGAGTTTCAAAGCAAGCACAGAATCGATATGGCGCTTGTTGAAGCTATTGTCCTCAGTATATTTGCCTAAATGATCGACATCGGCATACTCGAAGTCTTCCTTCTCGGCGATGGCAAGCACCTCATTGCCGTTGGCGGCTGTCAGGAACTCTCCCTTCTCATTGAGAAGCTTGAGGGCGTTCCACTGACGAGGATTGTGAGAGGCTGTGATGATAATACCACCTGCTGCCCCACTCATGGTGACAGCGAGCTCGGTGGTAGGAGTAGTAGCCAGACCTATGTTGAGCACATCATAACCCATGCCCATCAAGGTGCCACATACTACATTCTTGACCATCTCGCCAGAGATGCGGGCATCGCGGCCCACTACGATAGTATTGCTTGAAGACTGTCCGCTACGACGAATAAAGGTAGCGTAAGCTGAAGTAAACTTGACGATGTCGAGCGGATTAAGAGTATCGCCCGCTGGTCCGCCTATAGTTCCGCGGATACCAGAAATAGATTTGATTAGAGTCATAATATTCTTATTAAGACGTTAATGCTTGATGAATGTTCAGAAGAAAAGAAACCACTCCCTTAACGGGCAGCCTGGAAGCGAATGTCATACAGACAGGCATACACACTCGCTGAAGCTGAGGTAGTGCCATAAGTATGAGGTACCAACAGGCGCACATGCGCCAGTTCATCGTCAGCAGTAATGAGACGCCCCACCTTGATCCAAGTGAAAGGAATCAACCAGCCCGATGGAACCGTGGCACTCACGGTACCATAATAAGAGGAATTGTAGGTATTTGCCAAGAGACTTTTTTTGATGTCGACAAAAGAGCCTTCAAACGTTCCTGACGTATTGGTTACGCTTATCTCATCGGTCATTGCCGCATAAGTAGGCACATCATTGGTCAGTGTGATGGCCTCGTCGCATATCTTGGCACGCTTGGCAAGACAATACTCCGTGAATCGGCACAACACATTCTTGGTTTTACCCTTGGCGATATAGTCGCCACAACCATCGTTGATGACCTGCATATAGATACCATTGCTCTCGAAGAGCACATACTCGTTGTTGTTGGGATCGGTATCAGTCAACTTGACCGTCTTGTCACCAGCCTTACGGGCTTCGAAACGTTTTTCAAACTCGGCCTCTTTGATGACTTTGACATTCTCATTGCGCAAGAATGCATTGATAGAGTCCAGCTCTCTGTCGCGCTGGTCTGCATATGTCTCATTATGGTCACACGCGGCAAATGAGATCAAAGCCGCTACAGCTATCATTGCTAATAATAGTTTCTTCATTCTTTAAGTTCGTAATTTTTATACAAATATGGCGCAAAGGTACAAAAAAAAAACAGGACTGCCAATGTTGGCAGTCCTATTTTATTATTATTTATCACTTATCTTTCTTATTTCAGCAATGCCTCGAACGCCTTGATGGCTTTTTGGGCTACCACCTCTGCCTCTGCCATGCTGCAGAACAACTTGCCTCCCGAGGCATTGAGATGGCCTCCGCCATTGAAAAACTGCTCGGAGACCTTGTTGCACGGGAAGTCGTCGACCGAACGAAGACTCACCAATATCAGATTGTCGCGCTCGGTATCTTCGCGCAAGGAGATGGAAAACTTATGTCCCTTGATACGCAGTGGTTCGTTGACCAAACCTTCGAGGTCGCCCTTGATGAAATGGAATCGCTTCATATCCTGACGGGTGACACAATAATAAGATGCATGCAAGCCCTCCACCACACGGAGCTTCTCGCTCATCAGATAACCGCGAAAACGGATGGCAGAAAGGCTGCTGTTATTGAATACATTGCGATAGATCTTGTCTTTATCGATGCCCTTGGTAAGCAACTGGCTGATAATAAAATAGATGGTAGGGTCGGTGGAATTGTAGGTAAAACCGCCCGTATCGGTCATCATGCCACAATATACACAGGCAGCCCACTTGCGGTCCATCTGCTCAAAGCCTCCCAACTGCCACACGATGCGGAACACCAGCTCGCTGGCACTGCTCATGTGGGGCTGAGAAATCTGAAGATTGACATCCATACAGGGTGCCAGATGATGGTCGATCATCACCTTACGAGCACGACAGCCGGTAAGCACATCCTGCATCTCGTCGAGACGACCAGCGCCATTGAAGTCGAGACAGCACGCTGCACCTCGGCAGGATGCTTGTCGTAACGCAGAATGGTCTGACTGTCGGGCAGCCACTGCAGATAGTCGGGCATCATGTCGGGCATACATACCTGTGCCTGCTTGCCCTGCGAGAGCAAAAAGCCACGCCATCCCAAAGAAGAGCCGATGGCATCTCCGTCGGGCGACTTATGACAACATATCACAATATGCTGAGAAGCCGCTATCATCTCCTGGAGGGTAGCGGCTTCTTGTGAACTCAATATATTTACGTTCATTTAGAAGAGTTTGCTTGGATAAACGCCTTCGTCTATCAGACTCTGAATTCTTGCTACTACTGATGGACGGTCGGCAGCATAAGTGACACCAAACCACTTGCTTGTGGTGTCGAGTACCTTGACGGTAGCTGTGCCATCGTTGATCAGCTTGTTGACCATCAATGGAATGAAGAACTCAGCTTTCAGGTTCTCCATATTCTTAGGATCGCTGAGGAACTCCTTGAAGTAAGCCTCGCTGTACTCAAAATAGTCGGGAGTGAAGCCCCATACATTCATAGATACAGGAGTGTTGTCCTCAACAGCTACCCACTTGCCTTCCTCGTCCTTGTAAGACACCTTGCCGTCTACGCGCATAATCTCTGTACGCTCCACGACTGTGGTCAGATTCTCAGCATCATCCTTTGAGCAGATGCCACGAGCCACAGTACCATTCTCGCTCAAGGTGTTGCCTACACGGAAACCTACCATGGCATAGTTATTCTTGCTGCCCTCTGGAAGTTCGGAAAGGAACTTGCCTATGACCTTGAAACAGTCACGATTGTAGAAGTCATCACAGTTGATGACACAGAAAGGCTCCTTGATAATATCCTTTGCCATCAATACAGCATGGTTGGTACCCCATGGCTTCTCACGACCCTCGGGAACTGAGAATCCTTCAGGAAGAGCGTCGAGTGACTGGAAGCAGAGTTCTGCTGGGATATGTCCCTCATACTTGGCAAGTATCTTCTCTCGGAACTGGTCTTCAAAATCCTTACGGATGACAAAGACAATCTTGCCAAATCCTGCCTGAATGGCATCGTAAATACTGTAGTCCATAATGGTCTCGCCGTTAGGACCCAGACCATCGAGCTGTTTCAAACCACCATAGCGGCTACCCATACCAGCCGCCAAAAGCAATAATGTAGGTTTCATATTTTATTTGTTTAATAGTTGATTTTATCTAACAGTATGCAAAAGTAATAAAAAAAATGACTGCTGCACAATTTTTATCACTTTTTTTTGGCGATTTATATTTCATTCGTCTACATCTATGCGACTACCGGCAAAAATCAGAAAGGATAACCCACAGTCAGATGGAGGCTATGCGAGTTTTTGAAGGAATCGATATTGTAGAAGCCCTTCTTGCTGGTTTCGTAAGGCACATGAAGCCCCACACCCCAGTCTACACGGATGACGAACATACCCATATCATAGCGCACACCCACACCCGTGCCCACAGCCATCTGCTTGAAGAACTTTCGGAACTTGAACTGTCCCTGCGGACTGTGCTCCTCGCTGCGAAGCGTCCACACGTTGCCGGCATCAAGGAACAAGGCTCCATACAGGTCGCCCCAGATGCGAGGACGATACTCAATATTGGCAAGAAACTTAATGTCGCCTGTCTGGTCGATATAGGAATACTTGCTGCCTGTAGGCAGATACTGGCCGGGGCCAATGCTTCGCACATTGAAAGCACGCACACTGTTGGCACCGCCAATGTAGAACTGCTCGTAATAAGGCGCCTTCTCGCTGTTGCCATAACTCCATACCACACCCGCATTGAGGTGACCCACCAAGGTGGAATGCTCGGCGATGCGCCAGTACTTCACCAAGTCGGTCTCCAACTTCAGAAACTGGGAATAAGGATTGCGGAACATCTCCTTGTCCTCGTCGTTCCACTTCTTGCCTGTACAGAGATAACCCAACGACAGGATGTTGCCTGCCTCGCTGACAGTCGTCGACCAGATGATGGGATGACGGTATTTCGCCGGACTGGTATAAGTATAGGTGTAGCTCATCTTGGGTACAAACTGGTCGCGCATGGCTATCTGCAGATAAGGACTCTCAGAGATGGCCTCATCGAAGGCTGCGGTACGGCTGTTCATAAACTCATACGACAACACTAAAGGACTGAACGAATGGCGATGCTTGGCTGAGGTAGCCCAGTCGTAGGTAAGTTCACCCGACACCACATGGCGACGGAAATAACCTGCCCTGTTGAGCACATTCATCGAGGCCTTCACTGTGGTGGAAGGAACGCCATAGAATGAACGCGGAATATGACCTTTGCGGAAACGGCGCTCACGCTGTGCCATGGTCGTAAATAGATTGAACGGGGTGACGATGCTTGGGAACGAGAGTGACACATCCGTACCATACTCATAGGAATTGATATGGTTGGAGCTGGCTCCGTTGCCCTTCTCGCCTGTCTGCCACTCGTAAGAGCCATGCAGATTGATATCGAGCTTCTCGCCTCCACGGAAGGCATTGCGCTTGGTAAAACCTACAACCAACTCGGGACCTACACGGCCTGTGGTTTTGCCCTTGACATTGGTCTCTATATAGAAATCATAAGGCTTGTCGAAAATCAAGTCGAGTGTGGCATCCAAGGTATCGCACTGAGCTGTGGTGTCACGAGGAGTAAACTGAAGGCTGGTATAGTTGAAGACTCCCATCGACTGCAAATGCTGGCGCGCCTTCTCCTCGTTCTCTACCCTGTATAGCTGTCGGGGACGCAAGTTCAAGTCGCGCAATACCACACCCGCACGGATAGGCATCTTCTTGCCATGATAACGGATATTGAGGTAACGGCGACAGAAAGAATCGGTAAGCTCTTCTGTAAACTGCTTGCGGAAGTTGATATTGATATTGCCGAGATACCACTGGCGGGTGACCTGCGAGTCGAGGCTGTCGGCCATGATCATCTTCATGCTTGCCTTGCCTGGCACATCTAAGGTATCAGCAAGATAGGAGACATAGCCATTCTGATAAAAATAATAGCCATTGTTGCGGAACAGACGGGTAAGGCGCTGACGCTCACCTTCCAGGCGAGGTACATTGAATGGGCTGCCCGTATGTACCAAAGCCTCCTGACGGGTGGAATCGATCAAAGCAGAGACTACTGATGGAAAATTGACATACTGCAACGTATCAATGGTCATCAACGGACCCAAAGACACATGATAAGCCAACTTGGCCTTCTTGGGATTTTTCTGGGTCAGAATCTCGTAGTTTACCTTGCCATGAAAATAGCCATACTTGGCAAGCTGGTTCTCTGCTACCTGTGCACGCAATCGTGGATTCACATTGCCCATCAATTTAGGACGTGAGCCGAATGCCTTGGTAATCCACTTGGCTATGACGCCATCCGACTGCGAGAAAGCATTCCAAACCCAAAGGCGAACAGGGAAAGGCGTGCGATAATAACTGCTGCCGAAGAGGGCTCCATTAGGGGCAGAAGCCAGTACCGACTCCATTTCGAGAATCGTAGAATCGGCATAACCGCCTGGCTCATAATCGGTATATTCTATTTTCTTCAGCCCCGTGAAGAGCTGCTCGCCTTCCTTGAGAGCACTCGTGGAAGAACAAGATGTACCTGCGGCAACCACCACTATGGCAACAAATACCATAGCCAACAGGCGGAAGCTGCGGGAATGATTATAGGGAATGCACTTTCTGTTTTTCATCATTTGTTTTTTCATTTTTGTTGAACAGCTGCAGGCACAGCCTTCAGGGTGTCGGCTGCAGCACGTGGCAAAGCCTGTTTCTCGGTCTTAAAGCGGAAGATATCACTGAAGCGCTGCAATTTTCTGCGCCACATGAAACCTACACCATACTCGCCGATCTGACCCTCTAACCAGTCGTAGATGTTGTTGTTGTAGAAACCTCGGATATACTGACTGGCTCCATCGTTGAGTCGATATTGTATCTCCACATTATTAAAGAAGGTATCGTTGTTGACAGCATTCTCCATCTCAGCTCCCGAAGAAACCTGACCGCCCACACTGAAGCTCAGACGATTGTTGAAGAATCGCTTGGCAAACTTGAAATTGTAGTCAGTATGCAATGCACCGGCAGCATTGAGAGAGTTGTCGACAGTCATGCCTATATCAAGTCCCATGGAGCGCATGGCGGTTCCTGCAATGTTGTTGATTTCGGAATTGAGGAACGAGCTGAGGGCACTGTTCATCGAGAACGAATTGGTATTGCCGTTGGCAAGATACATGCCCGAAGCCAGCATGGTGATAGCCACCTTGCCGCGTTCGTCCACACTCATCGTGTTCAACTCATCCTGGACGTTCATGTCGGAAGGTGCTGAGATGATAAACTGTATACCAGGTTTATTCAGTGTCTGCGACAGTTTCACCCCACACTCGAAATCTACCGATCGGCCTGTACCCTGCCCTTCATTCACGGTCGACTTGATCTTCTCAGTAGCCGTGATGTTGAGCGTAGGATTGAAAGGATCGCCCGTAAACTCGATATAACTTCCGTCCTGAATGGTAAAGGTCTTCAGTGGAATGACAGGCAAGGAGTATTTCATCTCGCCATTACTCAATGTATACTTACCCGACAGACGCAGATTGTCGGCAGGATTGTAAGTCATACGCAAGTCGCCTCCACCCACAAGGTCAATATAATTGGACTTGTCGGCATTCAGCGCACAAAGAATATGGGCAGACTCATCTATCGACATACCCAAGAGCATATCGAAGCCTTCGAGTTTTGGACGCACCACCGTCTCTTGCTTACTATCTTTGAAATCGGTAAACTTCACCAACTCCTCAAGCTGAGTATCAGTGGTGAGTTCCGACTCTCGCAGGATATAAGTCATGTCGGTATTACCCAGCACGTCGAGCTTACCTCGCATCTTCAGATTAGACAAGGCGCCACGCATACTTCCCAAAAAGTTGACATACGCCTTACCGAAAGCCTCGGAACGGGCATTCTCCTTAGCATCTACCAGGAGGAAGTTCTGGGCACGCATCCTGACATCAAGCATCATCTTATCGAGATTGGAGAAATCCAGATAGCCCTGTATGTTGAGCGGACTCTCATTGTTGGCATACATCATGAAGTTCTCGAAGAGCAACTTACTGCCGGCTATCCTCACTGGGTCGTTGGCGAAACGCATCCTCAGTCCGTAAGGCACACTCACTAAATAAACAGAGTCCATGTATATCTCGCCGTCTACCTGTGGCTTGCTCAACGAGCCCTTGATGGTAAGACTTCCCTCACCACAACCTTCCAGACCAACAAGCTGGTCGGGCACAAATCCATTGATGAAGTGGAGCGGCAGTTTGTCCATGCCGACAGTAGCGTCGAGATAGCCCTCGCCCTCCGACTGGTAAGTACCTTTGATGGTGG
>OJMJ01001313.1_pt1 | contig 10600 bp, 5 predicted proteins | sample 1597181 | NCBI WGS metagenome assembly OJMJ01 (sample SAMEA2452126, study PRJEB22498) | human gut metagenome | biome: human feces; feature: human gut; material: feces | place: Australia | collected 2012
CTGTACCAGAAGAACTGGATGAGATTACCCGCCACTTGAAGCAGTTGGAGATTGAGCGTGAGGCAATCAAGCGCGAGAATGACCAACCTAAGATTCAGCAGTTGGATAAGGAAATTGCTGAACTGAAGGATCAGGAACATGACTTCCGTGCTAAATGGGAAGGCGAAAAAGCACTCGTCAACAAGATTCAGCAGGATAAGCAGGAGATAGAAAACCTGAAGTTTGAAGCTGAACGCATGGAGCGCGAAGGCAATTACGAGCGTGTGGCTGAAATCCGCTATTCTAAACTGAAGGCGCTCGAGGATGACATCAAGAAGATTCAGGAGCAGCTGAAGAGCACACAGGGTGGCGCAGCGATGGTAAGAGAGGAAGTTACTGCTGATGATATCGCTGAGGTTGTAAGCCGCTGGACCGGAATACCAGTAAGCCGTATGATGCAGAGCGAGCGTGAGAAACTGCTCCATCTGGAGGAAGAACTCCACAAGAGAGTCATCGGACAGGACGAGGCTATCACCGCTGTAAGTGATGCTGTACGTCGCTCTCGTGCCGGATTGCAGGATCCTAAGCGTCCTATTGCCAGCTTCATCTTCCTCGGTACTACCGGTGTAGGTAAGACGGAACTTGCCAAGGCTTTGGCTGAGTACCTGTTCAATGACGAGTCGATGATGACCCGAATTGATATGAGTGAATATCAGGAGAAGTTTAGCGTAACCCGTCTGATCGGTGCGCCTCCAGGGTATGTAGGCTACGATGAAGGTGGTCAGTTGACCGAGGCTGTACGCCGCAAACCATACAGTGTGGTTCTCTTCGATGAGATTGAGAAGGCGCATCCTGATGTATTCAATACCCTGTTGCAGGTATTGGACGATGGTCGATTGACCGACAACAAGGGTCGTGTAGTCAACTTCAAGAACACCATCATCATCATGACTTCCAACGCAAGCCGTGAGATGCTGCGCAAGACTTTCCGTCCTGAGTTCCTGAACCGTATTGACGATATCATCACCTTCAAGCCATTGACTCAGGAGCAGATTGCTGAGGTTGTAGAACTTCAGATGAAGCGAGTAAAGAAGATGTTGGAGCCTCAGGGCTTTGAACTTTGCTGGACTCCTGCAGCTATCCAGTATCTGGCAAAGGTTGGATACGATCCAGAGTTTGGTGCCCGTCCTGTAAAGCGCGCTATCCAGGATTATGTATTAAACGACTTGAGTAAGAAGATTCTTGCAGAAGAGGTTAGTAGAGAGAAGCCAATCACCATCGATCATACAGATGCAGATGGATTGGTCTTCAAAAACCAATAATCCCAACAGATAATCTATCCGCAGGAAACAGGTTTTGAACATAAAGGTAATGGGTGACAGATATCAAATCTGCCACCCATTTTTTATTTTACAGAACTTTAGCAAGTTATTTCTGTTTTATATCAAACTGATAAGATCCAGAGGCGAGCTCCAAATGATGGAGTTCCTTATCAGCACTTACGTATCTGACTCCCGATGCCTTTTTCAACGGCTTACCATTCTCTGAAATGAAAGAGACGGCAGGGGCTGGCAAGTAGAGAGAGGCTGTCGTATTAGCCGGAACCGTAAACTCATAACGGATACCAGAATCAGTATATTGCCAACGGCTGCTGATTCTGCCATACATTGAATCGTAATAGCCCTCAGCATGAGTAATGCCACGCGTAGGATCAACCTCCGGCTTCAGGATGAAATGCTTGAAACCAGGCGACTTCTCATCACGGCAGATACCGAGAGAGTAATTGTACATCCACGATGCCACAGCTCCAAAAGAATAGTGATTGAACGAATTCATACTGTTGTTCTCACCAAATCCATCCTTTACCGTATAAGAGTTCAAACGCTCCCAAATCGTCGTGGCTCCATTCTTTACAGGATAAAGCCAGGAAGGATAACCCTCATACTGCAGCAAACGGTAAGCCTCGTCGGACATACCATTATCCGAAAGTGCCTTACTGATCCAAGCGGTACCGATAAAGCCCGTCAGGAGCGAATAAGCAGGATAACCGGCCATCGGAGTCTTGATGGCTGCAGCGAGATGAGCCGCCATCTTCTTACGCAAGTCACCATCTACCACATGGAATGCCAAAGGAAGAGCATAAGATGTCTGGGTATCAATCAACTGTCCCTTGCGCTCAGCATCATACCACGAACAGATGGTCTTACCTGTAGCCTCATCCACGAATGTTTTTCTGAAGAATGCCCTGCGCTCGTTCGCCAACCTGGTCAGCCATGCCGCATCCTCTGTCTTGCCCAATGCCTTTGCCATCTGAGAAAGAATATCCAGATCGAATATGAAATAACATTCCCATACGAGCGACTTATCATCTTTTTCATAAGACGGACTGAGCCAATCGCCCAAATCGCCCCACTGATGATGCTGTACGATAAGTCCTGTTTTCTTATCCACATACTCATCCAGCACAAACTGGATATAGCGCTTCATCGATGCGTAATGTTCAGCCAGCATAGCCTTATCGCCATATTGCTGGTAGAGTTCCCAAGGCAAGGTTATACCGGCACTTCCCCATAACAAGCCACCGAAACCACAATTGGTTGGAGCCACATCAGGATATTGCCCCTTAGCGCTCTGCAAATCACGGACCGAGATAAGATAGCGGCGCAAGAACTGGGAAGCATCGGTAATATATGTAGCAGAACGCCCGAATACAGAAATATCACCCATCCAGCCCAAACGTTCATTACGCTGAGGGCAATCAGTAGGAACAGACATGAAATTAGAACGCGTAGACCATACCGAATTGAGCCACAAGCGGTTGATATCAGAACGGGAGGTAGAATATTGCGAAGCCTGCTCATTCATCGAACTCACTACTATCGCCTTTACCTGGTCGGGCGCTACCGGAGCATCAACACCCGTAATCTCGAGATATCTGAAACCATGAAGGGTATATCTTGGCGAGAATGTCTCTTCACCTCCTCTGGCTATATAAACATCTTGCGAAGTTGCCACACGCAGATTCTCTGTCATAATCATGCCTACATGTTCCTGATAGGCTGGCAAATCAGGATATTTGATTTCGGCTGTACGGATCTTTACCTCTGTGCCAGGTTTCAAACCCGAGAAATGTACCAGCGGAACACCCGCCATATTCTGTCCGAGATCATAGACATAAACACCCTTGCGCGGTTCAACACAATTGAGAGCCGTTAAGGTATCAACAGGCATGATTGCCTCTGCCATATCCGGAAGAAGTTGGAAATCCTCAGAAGTTTTGAAATCAGATTCTTTCACTTCTACCGCAGCCTGCCAATTTCTGTCATCAAAATGAGGCATCGTCCATCCTTTACAGTCTTGTTCCTTGCGTGCATCATACACCTCACCCATAAAGAAACTGCCATATCTTACTGCTCCATCATCATAGCTTTTCCAGGTAGCAGGATCGGTAACGATGGTTTGCTGCGAACCATCCTCGTAGGTTATCTGCAACTTTGCCATTATCGACTGCCTGTCGCCATAGAAATTCCAATTTCCGGTTACATAGGTGGCACCACCACTCCACCATCCTTCGGAAAGGACGGCTCCGATAGCATGCTCACCCGACTGCTGAAGCAAAGACGTTACATCGAAGGTCTGATAAGTATGAGTATGGTTATACTCTGTAGTACCAGGGTTGAAATAAGCTTTACTTACTGCCTTACCATCTATATAGATGTCGTAGATTCCGCGTGCTGTAGCATAAAGACGGGCTTTTCTGACTTTTTTGCCTGAGGTAGCAAACTCAGTACGAAGCATAGGTGCAGTATTCTCCTTAAAGGCAAAGATGCCAAGCGCGCCCTCTTTCTTTCCATCTACAGAGAGCTGGTTGGCAGAGAGTTGCTGTAAAGGAGCAGCTACCACATTCTGAGGCGACTTAAAGTTTCTAACCTCAACATGGCTGAAAGTAGCCTTCTGACCTTTAGCCACGTAATATCCCCAATCGGCAAGCATCGGATAGGCAATATAGTTATTACCCTGTTCTCCGGTAGGATTCAGAATCAGACTTCCTACGGAATGCCGTTTGCCATCCGTATCGATTTCTACCTTTTCGCCAACAATTTCCTTTCCATCCAGGAAGAGAGCAGCAGCACCGGTATCCATCGAGATATCTATCTGATGGGCAGCATACAGGTTCTGCCTGTTGATAACCGCAGCAGGAAAATCGTAGGAAACCAAAGGTGCGGCATCCGTCTCGCCAACCTTGTAGCCCCGACGATAGAAATTGATACGGGCAGGCTTCGACTTTCTGAGAGGCGCAATATCAAGTTCTACGCGGATATAAGAAGAATCCTTCACATTGGATACCCCTAAGAGATTTTTATTGCGATCCATCAGTCGGGGGTCGTTGGCACCGAAGATGAAAGAAGCTGCCGTTGACTTCGATTTCTTATCGAGTTGCAGTTCGTAATGAAGTCGGAAGGTTGGGAAATAAGGGGCATAGAACATCACGGGAGCATTGCCTCTTCCTATCCATTTAGCACCTTCCCAAGCCGGATATGTTCCATTTCCGGCTGTCGCGACAGGATGGTTATAGTCTGTACCCAGCACCAAGGCTGTTTCAAAAGCAGAAGAAGCCTGCAGTTCTTCGTTTTTCTGATTCCAGACGGTAAGATGCCATTGGTAGCGTGCAGAAGGGCGAAGCGATTCGCCAGCATACTGTATGCCTAACGATTCGGTACTCTTCACCTTACCCGTATTCCAGACTTCCTTACCCGTTTCATCAATAACAGATATCCGGTAAGCACTCTGCTGATTTCCTCTACTTTTGTCATCAACCTCCATCTGCCAGGCAAACCGAGGATGCATGACACCTACTGCCAGTGGAGTATTCCGGTATTCCACTTTCAGATTCTTCAGCCATGTGGCTGCATGTAATCCAGATGGCAGTATCATACTGACCATCCATATTCCGATAAATTTCATAAGCTTTTTACTTTGAATCTTGAACTTAAACTTTACTGAACTTTCGCAAGATTGTCCCACATGCCCTTTCAAGGCGTGCTGTTTCTGGAGTTTTTGGGCCTTCAGCCCGTTCTTGAACCACATACAAAAGTTCAGTCCTTTATCTTTCCTGCCTTCTTCACAATTTCATCAGCCACCTGCGGACCATTATTCTGCCAGACATTATTAGGACCACAGGCGTTTTTCAGGAATTTCTCTTCTGGCGTCCAGTTATCTTTCAGGAGAATATTAGAAGAGCCCTCATCAGTATAGAGATAGAAATAATGATGAGGATCGTGTACGTAGGAAGGATGGAAGATATCCCGCACCACATTCTCTGAAATAACCGTGTTTGGCTGGTTACCAAGCGTGTAGATACCAGCGCAATCGTACATATGGGCAGCATAGCGCTCGATAAGATTGGCATGAATGCGATTATCATGCATCACAACCCAATCGCGGTTCCAACCCCATCCCATACTGATAGCCGAATAACTGACATCATGAATATAATTATGTTCGATGTTCATGCGGCTAACGTAACCCAAAGCAATGGCACAGGTACCCCACTCCTCGTTTGTAACATCAGAGAACTCGCAGTTTCTGACATGCAGTCCGCTGCACACCTCACGCAAATCCTGCGGACGATAAGGCAGATGCGTCTCCAGACCGGCAGGCGAAAAGCTGCCACATACCAATCCATTCATCGCTATATCTTCGAAGGTACTGTTAAGTACCGCTCCATCCTGGCACCCCTCAACAAAATCGAGACCATCGCCACCCAGATGTCCAAAAGAGCATGAATCGAAAACCGCTCTGCTTGCATAGCGCAATTCAACAGCAGCAGCGGGTCTGCCAAGCCAATCCTGATTATCCAGTTTATGGTTGTTCACACGGTCGATACTAGGGCGCAGTTTGTAACCTTCGGTAATGAACATTCCCGCCTGCAAAGGCACATGTCCCTTGTAAGAAGGGCGGTTCCATGTTGTAACTTCAAAGTTCACATTTCTGAAAGTAACAGCATCCACCATTTTTTCTCTGGTACCCTCAAATTTCACCAGCGTTTCCAAAGCCGGCGCCGCAACATCCATACGCTCCCCTTTCCTAGGCATATAATACAGTTTATGCGTACGGATATCATGATACCATTCGCCCGGTTTATCCAGAAGAGGCAGTGCATTCGAGATAAAGAAAGGTGAATTGTGCTCACAATTATACATAGGTGAAGGCCAAGGACGTTCAAACTGAATCTTAGCCTCGGGATCGTGGAAAGATACGGCAGCAGAATCGCCCTGAATACGGATGTTTCTGATGCGCAGATAGCTTATCTCCCACATCTGATGCAGCGTCATCTCTGCATATCTTGCATCCGGTCGGATGATACTGTTACCCGCCTTATCCTTAGCCCCCGTCAGAAGCTGACGAACAGCAGAAACCGGAACCCAGATGACGCGTTTCTTCTTGTCTACCCATCTGATGCGCGGCATCTGATTAAAATCACTCACGCTACGCGCCCTATCAGCCCGCGAATGATTCACCCAGAGATGACGGAAATCCATAGGACGTCCATTGAAATCAGGCACATCAGCCACCCAATATCTGCTCTGTTTCTTCCATCCGCTAACCGGTACGGCTCCTGTAAGCACCGTACCTGCCGAATGCTTTACCGAAGGCGTTCCCTCAAAACAGAGATGACTGTCTTCCGGACGGAGCACCAGAGGTTCATAGAGTCGGTATTGACCTGCCTGCATTTTAACTACTACCGAATCAGCCTGTCCCAATCTTCTCATCTCGCGAGCCTTGCGAACCGCATCAGCGAGAGAAGAATCGGGTGATACCTGAACATAGCCTATCTTCTTATTTCCAGCAGAGAGAGCGAGGCTGAAGCCCAGCATTCCCAGCAATAGGATTCTTCTTAATTTCATAACTAAAAAATAATTATTTTCTAACTGAAAGCCAAACCGACATTTCCACATCACTCCCCCGATTATCCCAGGCATAATAAGGAATGAGCGTAACATTTACCTTTTTACGGGCAGGAGCAAGTGTACGGTAAAGCTGGTTCTTCTGCCAGGATGCTGCTGTTCCCTTTTCAGCAAGCAGCGCCTCACCCTGGAGCGCAACAAACTCGTGACCGTCGATTGTCTTCTTTACTTCAGTCCATTGAATATCAGCAGGAATCACGATATCATTCACGCTTACCCTACCATACTTATCTTTGCAGGAAGCAGGAACGGAAGAAGCATCGATATCCACATTTTCCAAACAATAGACAATAGGTCCGCGCATCACGGCTATCTGGTTCTTATTCTCTTCAACCAAAGGATTAGCCTCCACCAGACGAGGTTTCATATCAAATGTTCGTTCTACGAGGGTTCCCTTCTTCCAACCAGTCTGTCTGCCTTTTGAATCAGTAGCAGAAATCGCCTCATATCTACCCTCTCCCGGCATGCGGAGCATCAAGGTTCTGATATTCTTAGCCTTGTTGATGCGAATGGAAACCTTGCCATCATAAGGATAGCCAGAAGTCATCTCTATATCAACATCCTTTGTTTTCAGATGATTATCACCATACATGTTCACCCACAAAGTATCACCTTTCACGGCATAAGCATACTCCTGCGCTTCGCAAAGTGCACGAAGGGTGTTAGGTGGACAGCAGAAGCAACTGATATACTTCTGGCGGGTTTTCGGCCAGCGCATCACATAAGGGAAATCGCCCGTACGGCGCAGAGCCTGAGTATAGAAATATCGGGTACCATCGAGCGAAATGCCCGGCAAGACTCCATTCAGAAGTTCGTTTTCCACCATATCCATATAGCGGGCATCAGCTGTGGTTTCGAGCATACGCCAGGATAAGAAGATATTACCAATCTGCGCACAGGTTTCATTATGAGAAGTCTCGTTTGGCAACTGATATGCTCTGCCGTATGCCTGGTGAATCTGCTGAATGCTTGGCTGATCGTAAGTGGTTCCATCAGGTGACACACCATCATAGAGGGCACCGCATCCACCTGTGATATAAATCTTGCGATAGGTGATATCATCCCAGATACTGGACAGATTCTTCATGAGTTGTTTCTCGCCAGTTTCGGCATAGAGATCAGCTACACCCGCATAGAGATAGTTGGCTCTCACCGCATGCCCCATCGCCTCATATTGCTCACGGAAAGGATGTCGATCCTGATTGTGATCTTCACCATTCTTCACTTCATCACGAATGGCTATCAACCCCTCTGCCAGTTCCAGATAACGCTGATCGCCGGTAGCACGGTACATCTCTGAAGCTGCCATATAATGAGAAGGACAGATTGCATTGCGCGCCAACTCATCGCGCTGGTTCTTCAGAAAATCATAGAGAAAATCGGCTGCCTTGAGTGCACAGTTGAAGAGTGTCTTCTTGCCTGTGGCACGCCAATGTACGATACCGGCAGTCATCAGATGTCCCAGATTATAGGTTTCGAAGTTGAGACGGCTGGCAAAGGCTCCTTTCTCATCATTTCCGCCTACGGTGATACCTATTTCGGCTTCATCCTTCCGGTCTTTGAGAGCATGCGTATCAATGCCCTTATGGCGCTCATCTATCACCACAGGGGTATGGATATAACCATCGGCACGCTGCGCCTTAGCCACTTCGGCAATAAAGCGATCCATCAGAGCATCCAGTTTCTGATCATGAGTTACTGCATAAACAGAAGCACATGCCTCAAGCCATTTATACATATCACCATCATGAAAAGGTGGTCCCCAATGTTCGCCTTCAGCATCGCCCGCCGCAATCTCGAAATTACGGAAACCGTGCGACACCTCGGGGGTATCCCAGGTTTTCCACATATCCCAAAGTGAGGTTTCTGAAAAGACCTTGAATCGGTCACCCCAAAAACCACCTGTCCAACGGGTACTTCCCAAAGGCATATTTACCATTCTGGCTTCTTTGCTGTGGCTCATATCTACCAGTCCATTGTGCTGTGCCATGACTGGGGAGGTAAAGGCCGAAAAAGCAAGAAGACCTGCCATCATCCACTTTCTGCTGTAGTTTGCTGTCATCATTATTGTTATTCGTTTAGTTTTTAATTTAGTTTTAAGACGAAAAAAGGGATGATCTTGTAATCACCCCTTTTTATTTATTATGTGTTGTTTCTGCGGATTCATTACCGGCAGATGAACAGCTTTCTAATTGATGATAATACCGCCATTTGGCTGAATCACAACCTTTGCCTTACCATTCTTGCCTACCTTCAAGGTCTTCTTTACTGAAGTGTAGAACTTCTCGCCCTGCTTCTTTGGCTGGTCGGTAAGATATTCCACAGTCTTACCAGCGAACATAGGCAGGTTGAGGGTCAGGGTGAGCGGCTTGTCTGTAGCATTCAAACCACCAACAATCCATTTTCCGTTATTGATTGCTGCACCTGAACCGTTCTCTTGAGACGCCTTACGGGCTATAACCGCATACCGGGTAGGATAACCTGCGATAAACTTCACATCGTCCCATGCTGTCGGCAAGCCCTTCAACCAGTCTAATTCCCATTGAGGAACATCCTGCAGATTGTTAGGATAGAGACAAACACAGTTTACGCTGCTCTGATTGGTGATGGCAGTAGCCATTTCAAATATATCACTTGTATAACGCTGATGGCGGCTCTTGTTATCTCTTGAAAGATATTTGTTCATCATCACACCACCCCAGTCAAGCTGGCTACGGCATTTCTCGAGAAAGGATGCATCGTCATCTCGAAAGCCTCCTTCTTGGCATTGAGGAATCCGATAGTAGCCTCATAAACATCCTTTTCGATGTGGCTTTTCTTGATGCGGGTCATGTCGTAAGAAAGATGCTTCTCTGTTCCTTTCATCGCACCCATGGTAAGATGCTGGGAGAAGTCGCCATAGTTGGCTACCAGTCCCAAGGCAGAAGGTTTAAGCATCTGCTTGCCATTCAGTTCAACCGAATAGAAAGCCTTTCCATCTACACATTCCACCTTGACCGCCAATCCGCCATCAGGTGATGTTACTTCATAATTGTTGGCTTGCGCACAAACTGCGCCGAGCAACAAAATACCAGTAATATAAAATTTTTGCTTCATTTTCATTTTATTGTTAGGTTGAAATTATTATCTTCTCTGTGATGTAACGCAGTACAGCCGACATTCCAGCTTCTGTTACTGTAGCGTACAACAAAAATCATCTGCAAAGATAAGCTATTCCAGTGAGAAAGGGGTGTACTTTTTGGTCAAAAAGCATTCTTTTTCGTAAAAACTAACGAAAAAGATACAAAAACGGGAAAAATAAATGGGAGGAGAAGCTCCTGAATTAGAAGAAAACAAAAAGCCCCGACATCACGTCGAGGCCTTTGAAGTTTTTGAATGTTTCAGCAGTTTGTGTTTTTTATGTAGTTATGATTTGTTCGTTTTTGAAAATCAATTTCTTTTTCTGGGTGCAAAATTAAGACAAATATTGATATAAATCAAATCTTTCTCGATTTTTTATGCAAAAAACAACGTAAACGTTTACAATTTTTGCGCACCAAAAAGACCATTTGTGCGCTGTTGTGGCTAAAATACAGCTGTGCATTTTGTGTCTTTTGAATATTTTCTGCCACATTAATAAAAAAGTTAAAATATTGATGTTATATTTTGTTTTC